>ERZ772917.218-NODE-218-length-42421-cov-4.705920_pt1 | contig 42421 bp, 36 predicted proteins | sample MGYA00511187_ERZ772917 | MGnify/ENA primary metagenome ERZ772917 (study PRJEB29015, sample SAMEA2737925) | human oral metagenome | biome: human oral; feature: human-associated habitat; material: dental | place: China | collected 2012 ...
AAGAGCCCTGCTAGGTAGGGGAGGGTCTTCTTGTAGTTGAAGGAGAAGAGTACTCGGGCGACCCACTGCACTACCGAGCCAAAGAAGAAGGCAATGGCTACGGAGAGGAAGATAGCGATGATGACCTGAAGTGCCTTGGAGGTATTGAGCATCTCCAGCATGTTGAGACTAGGGTCATGGAAGCTCTTGAGCATCGACATACAGAAGGCTGCCCCTAGGAGCTCGAAGACCATCGAGACCGTCGTAGAGGTGGGGAGACCTAAGGTGTTGAAGATGTTGATCAGGATGATGTCCGTGACGACAGCTGTGAGACAGATCGTCATCACCTCTTGGAAGGTGAAGTAGGCGGGATTGTAGATCCCATTGCGGGCAACATCCATCATCCCATTGCTCAGTGATGCACCGAGGAAGATCCCTACGGCTGCAACACCGAGGATGACCTTGAAGGGCGCTACCTTAGCACCGATAGCGGAGTTCAGGAAGTTGACAGCATCATTACTCACCCCAGAGACTAGGTCAAAGCAGGCCAAGATGAGTAAGAAGCCCAGAATACAGAGGAAGATAATGTCCATTACTGATAACTGATGGTGTAGTCGAGAACTGGAATGTGCAAGTGAAGGTTAAGAAATAGCTTCTTCATCGGGGAAGAGGCTCGTAGGTACTGAGGGCAGTGAAGCTACTTCGCCCTCGCCGATAAGGGCGAGGAAGTCAGCTTCGGAGAGGATCTGGATACCCAAGTCGGTAGCCTTAGCAAGCTTGCTGGGTCCCATGTTTTCTCCGGCTAAGACATAGCTTGTCTTGCTGGATATCGAGGACCCCACCTTCCCACCGAGGGATTCGATGAGAGTCTTGTACTCTTCTCTAGAGTGCTGGTCGAAAACCCCACTAATGACAAATGTCTTCCCTGCGATGGCAGCGTGCTCATTTACGGGGCGAGGCTCTTCTTCTGGCAAGCGCTTTAGCGGAAGACCGAGGGCTTGTAGATCAGAGAGTAGTTGACGATTGGCTTCTGTAGCGAAGTAGTCTAGGATACTCTGAGCGATCACTTCTCCTATGTCTGGGATGCTCGTCAGTTCTTCTAGGCTAGCTCGCCCAAGCAAATCAATGTCAGCATAGCGCTGAACAAGCGTCTTAGCTACAGTCTCTCCCACAAAGCGGATGCCGAGCCCGAAGAGCAGGGCTCGGAAGGGACGCTCTTTTGAGGCTTGGATGCTTTCGTAGAGCTTGGTGGCACTACGCTCCTTGAAGCCTGGGAGAGTCAGAAGATCTTCTACTTGGAGCCGGTAGAGGTCTGCGATATTATGAACGAGCCCTCGGGAGAAGAGGAGCTCAATAGTCTCGGATCCCAAGCGAATATCAGCAGCTTTGCGTCCACAGAAGTGCTCAAGACGAGCCGTTTGCTGAGGGGGACAGCTCGCTGCATTGGTGCAGTAATAGGCGGCTTCGCCCTCACTTCGATGAAGTGCTGATCCGCAAGCGGGACAGTGGGTAGGGAAGGTGACGGGCATCGTCTCCTGAGGTCGCTCTTCTTTAGCTACACCTACGATCTTGGGGATAATCTCCCCTCCCTTCTCGACGAAGACTTGGTCGAGGAGATGAAGGTCGAGGGACTCAATGAAGTCTGCATTATGCAGGGATGCTCGGCGCACAGTTGTCCCAGAGAGTGCCACTGCATCAAGGTTAGCCACAGGGGTAACAGCTCCCGTTCTTCCGACTTGGAAGTCTACGGAGCGTAGTGTCGTCTTGGCTTGCTCTGCTTGGAATTTGTAGGCGATGGCCCAGCGTGGAGTCTTAGCTGTATAGCCCAGCTCTTCTTGCTCCCTGATTGAGTCCACCTTGAGGACAACACCATCTGTCGCTACCGGAGCTTCATGGCGAGCCGTATCCCAGTACTCCAAGAAGGCAAAGACCTCCTCTAGAGAATGACAGCGCTTGATGGCATCGGATACCTTTAGACCCCAGCTTTTGCATAGCTGGAGCCGATCATAGTGACTGTCAGGCATCTGAGTTTGCCCTGGTACATAGTAGAGGAAGGCATCTAGATGACGCTCCGCTACGATCGAAGGATCAAGCTGCTTAAGTGTCCCACTTGCGGCATTTCTAGGGTTAGCAAAGAGGGGTAGTGCAGCCCGATGACGCTCAGCATTGAGGCGATCAAATTCCTCGAAGGGGAGGAGAATTTCTCCCCGTACTTCTAGCTCCTCGGGATAGTCATCCCCACGCAGCCGAAGCGGGATGGAGCGTATTGTACGGACATTAGCCGTGACATCATCGCCCATCTGCCCATCGCCACGGGTAACAGCTCTGGTGAGTCGTCCTTGCTCGTAGAGGAGCGAAATAGATAGCCCGTCATACTTCAGCTCGGCGACGATCGTGAAGCCTTCATGCCCAAGATCCTTGGCTACTCTCTGGTAGAACTCCCTTACCTCATCGTAGCTATAGGTATTAGCTAGTGAGAGCATCGGGTAGCGGTGTGCCACTTGTGCAAAGCCTTCCGTACGATCCTTTCCTACACGTTGTGTTGGGGAATCCGAAGTGATCAGATCTGGATGTTCTTGTTCTAGTTGCTCTAGCTTTTTGAGCAACTGGTCGAAGTCATAGTCTGAGATCGTGGGGGAGGAGAGGATATAGTAGGCATAGTTATGTGCCTCGATCTCTTCCCGTAGCTGTTGTATCTGCTCGGCTATTCGTTCCATTTCTGATAGTAGTATAGATCCTCATATCTGGAGTCCCACCAATGCCAGCGAGGCAGGGTGGCTGTATGGCAGAAGCCAAGAGAAGAGAGCATCTGCTGCGAATGGCTATTGTAGGCTAGTACCTCTGCATAGACTTGGTCACAACGAAGCTTCTCAAATGCATAGCGTATAGCAAGACTAATCGCTTCGGAGCCAAACCCATGTCTTCGATGAAGGCTGTCTACATAGACACCTACGGCGATGCGACGATGGATCGGGGAGTAGTTATAGAGCTCCAGATGACCAACAGACTCCTTGCTGCCCAGTTTCTCAATGATGAGGCTCATGTTACCTGTCTCGAGTATATGATGTGTAGAGGCAGAGATATAGCTCTGGATGAAGTCCTTGGAGAGCGGGTTGATCGTACCATTGGATAGCCAACCTTCGGGATCATTCTCCCAGCGATGTAGGAGCGGAAGATCCTCTTGCCCCAGAGCTCTGAGGCAAACTTGCTGACCGGTAAAGCCAATGATAGGAGTCTGCATGGGATTAGAAGTTCAAGGACTGATCAAAGTCCGTGCGGGTGAGGATAGATCGACCGAGCGTGACCTCATCGGCATACTCGATCTCATCACCGATGGCAACACCTCGTGCGATGACGGAGAGACGTACATCTAGCCCAGAGAGGCTACGATAGATGAAGAAGTTGGTGGTATCTCCTTCCATTGTAGCCCCCAGAGCTAAGATAACCTCTTGCACAGCTCCAGACTTCACTCGCTCTACGAGCTCCGTGATCTTGAGATCTTCTGGACCGATGCCATCAATAGGAGAGATGACCCCCCCTAGTACATGATAGACTCCTCGATATTGTCCTGTATTCTCAATAGCGAGTACATCTCCCACATGCTGTACGACACAGACGATGGAGGCATCACGCTTCGGGTTGGAACATATAGGGCATAGCTCTGTGTCACTGATATTGTGGCACTGCTTACAGTAGACGATGCCATCACGCATCTCTACCAGAGCATGGGCAAAGGTATGTGTGTCTATCTGAGGCCGAGCGAGCAGATGCAGGGCTAAGCGCAGAGCAGTCTTGCGCCCTACCCCCGGTAGGGTAGAGAGCTGCTCCACGGCACGCTCTACAAGCTTGGACGGATAGGAGGTCATAGGGTAGATCTAGCTCTCAGAGGAAGATACAAAGCCCGTAGATGACGCTCATCAAGATTGAGGAGAGAGCTATCATCTATGGGCTTTGTCTTAAGCTTATTCTTCTAGGGCCTCGAGTTCGTTGCCTTCCTTGTCTACGAACTTGTAGTCGAGGAAGCCGAGGCTCTGATTAGGTGTCACACGGATCCCACGTGCTATCTGTAGCTTCCAGCGGCGAGCAATAGATAGCAAGAGACCCTTAGTGAGGTAGGCTGCCACGTAGGGGTGTACGTGGACATTGATGTAGGAAATACCTAGTCGCTGGACTAGGTCGCGTAGCTTTTCTTCTAGCTGATCCGTAAAGAGGATGGAAGACTTCATCTTCCCCGTGCCTAGACATGTGGGACAAGTCTCATCTGTATTGATCTGAGTCGCAGGACGTACACGCTGGCGGGTGATCTGCATCACTCCGAACTTACTTAGCGGTAAGATATTGTGTCGCGTACGATCGCCTTCCATTAGCTTGACCATATGCTCATAGAGGAGCTGACGATTCTTCTGGTCATGCATGTCGATGAAGTCCACGACGATGATCCCCCCCATATCTCTGAGGCGTAGCTGACGAGCTAGCTCTTCTGCTGCTATGAGGTTGACATCAATGGCGGTGCCTTCTTGTTCGGTGCTCTTACGTGATCTATTCCCGCTGTTTACGTCGACGACGTACATGGCTTCGGTTTGCTCGATGATCAGGTAGGCACCACTCTTACAAGTGACAGTCCTCCCGAAGGAAGCCTTGATCTGCTTGGTGACGTTCTTCTCATCGAAGATGGGAATATTTCCTGTGTAGAGACGGACGACATCTTCTCTGCCGGGAGCTATCTGCTGGACATATTCCTTGATCTCCTCATAGTATGCCTTGTCATTGACATAGATACTCTGGAAGGAGGGGTTGAATGTGTCTCTTAGGATCCCAAGAGCTCGACTAGACTCTTCATATACGATACGAGGAGCCTTCGTGATCTTGGGGAGCTTCTGTACGCTCTCTTCCCAGCGACGAAGTAGTCTGCTGAGTTCTTGGTCGAGCTCCGAGGCTCGCTTCCCTTCGGCAGAAGTGCGGACGATGACGCTGAAGTTCTTGGGCTTCATGCTGAGGATGAGCTGCTTGAGGCGAGCTCGCTCCTCGTGCGATTCGATCTTGACGCTTACGGAGACTTTGTCGGAGAAGGGTACGAGGACGAGGTTTCGTCCTGCGATGGAGATCTCAGCGGAGAGGCGTGGACCTTTAGTTGAGATCGGCTCCTTGACGACTTGTACGAGGACGTTCTGTCCTGCTTTGAGGTAGTCTGCGATCTTCCCGTCCTTGGGTAGGTCTGGGAAGGTAGGGATTTTACTGAGGGCTGGGACAGCTTTAGTCTTCTCGATCTGCTCTAGGAAGCGCTGCTGAGCCTGGTAGATCATCCCCAGATCTAGGTAGTGAAGAAAAGCATCCTTCTTATATCCTACATCGACGAATGCAGCGTTGAGACCAGGCATGACCTTCTTGACTCGTCCGAGGTAAATATCTCCGACGGCGAAGGCCAAGTCTCGACGCTCACGCTGAAGCTCTACTAGTCGTTGGTCTTCGAGTAGAGCCATCGAGATCTCTTTGGCAGAGACATCGACGATGAGTTCACTGTTCACTTAGCGATTCGTTGATAATGGAGTAAATATGAAGGGCGCATAAAAAGCATGCAAGGGGCAAGGTGCCTGTCTTGTGAACCGCCCTTACCCCTTAGTGCATGTTGACATTACTTCTTCTTATGTCGATTCTTCTTGAGTCTTTTCTTACGCTTGTGCGTAGCCATCTTATGGCGCTTTCTTTTCTTTCCGCTTGGCATAGCTGCTTGTTGATTATATGATTACTTACTATAGTTCTTGTCCACTACTTGACCTTCGAAGCGAAGAGCTTAGAGGGCTTGAAGGCAGGGATGCGGCGCTTGGGGATGATGATCGTAGTCTTCTTAGAGATGTTACGAGCTGTCTTCTCCGCACGCTCCTTGATGATGAAGCTCCCGAAGCCACGCAGATAGACGTTTTCCCCTCGGACTAGAGAGTCCTTGACAGACTCCATGAACGCCTCTACCACAGCTAAAGTGGTCTCCTTATCGACCCCTGTGGTCTTGGCGATGTCGCTCACCACTTCTGCTTTCGTCATAGTTGATGAAATATTTTAATTGTATGAATATCATTCTTTTGCCCTGCAAATATACGGTAAATCTTTGAATATACAAGGAGAAAGAGCCCCCTACAGCACTGTGCTATAGGGGGCTCTAAGTTTATCTGGGAGCGTATCTATTTCTTATCAGTGATCGCCTTGAAGTATGAGTCAAGCAGACGCTGAGCCCCGACGAAGGAGGAGAGCTTGTCTGAGAGGATCTCTCCCTCGATGATTGGGCGGAGGGCCTGTACTTCAGGGTTTTGGTAGAAGGAGTTCTTCAGAGCTTCGTTGATGCTCTCATACATCCACCACTTTGTCTGACGCTGTCGCTTCTCCTCGAAGTAACCAGAGTCAAGGGCGAAGTGTCGGTACTCGTCGATCATATCCCAGATCTCCTTGATGCCAAGCCCATAGAAGCCCGAGTAAGTCAGCACTTTGGGTCGCCAGCCGGACTCTGTAGGGGGGAATAGGTGGAGGGCATTGCGGAAGTGAGAGGCTGCTAGATTAGCCTTGTCAATGTTGTCTCCATCCGCCTTGTTGATGACGATCGCATCGGCCATCTCCATGATCCCACGTTTGATACCCTGAAGTTCATCTCCAGTCCCTGCAAGCTGGATGAGTAGGAAGAAGTCGACCATCGAATGCACGGCTGTTTCGCTCTGTCCGACCCCTACGGTCTCGACAAAGATCGTATCAAAGCCTGCAGCTTCGCAGAGAATAATCGTCTCTCTGGTCTTGCGTGCTACTCCACCGAGAGAGCCTGCCGTAGGACTAGGACGAATGAAGGCACTCTTCTCTCTAGAGAGCTGCTCCATACGGGTTTTATCCCCGAGGATACTCCCACCAGAGCGTTCGCTACTAGGGTCGATGGCCAAGACGGCTAGTCGTCTTCCTTGCTTGACGAGGTGCATCCCGAAGGTGTCGATTGATGTGCTCTTACCCGCGCCTGGTACCCCCGTGATACCTACACGCATGGACTTCCCTGAGTAAGGGAGGCAGCGCTCGATGATCTGCTGGGCGATGGCTTGATGGTCGGGACGATTACTCTCTACGAGCGTGACTGCCTGGCTCAAGCAGGTGATATCGGAGCGGAGGATCCCTTCGACGAATTCGTCTACCGTATAGTTGCGACGTGCTATGCGTCTCAGGTTGGGATTGACCATGGGCTGAGCCCCCACTCCTTGATTGACCTTCAGTCCTAGATAAGCAGGATCGTTCTCTGGGTGGTGTAGGCGTTCTTCGTTGATGTCCATATCGCTTGCTTGTGTCTTGTTCGTGAGTTGTTAGGTGAGGGAGCAAACCTATGGTTTCCCCGCTACACACTCAAAGGTACATAATTTCACGTCTATCGGGGCACCCTAGTCAGATTCCTTAGCTTGGGTGGTGCATGCTAGTGCTTTGAGAACTTCATGATGTAGGGGCTCACCTTGTCGATGATCTTCTGGAAGATGACAGCGACCACTAGTGCGGAGATGATATATATAAGAAGTCCTGTGTATGCCCCTAGGTCATACTTGTCATTGAGATTCATGCAGACCTTTCGCACAAGGGGGTGACTGACGAAGAGAGCTGCTGATATTCCCCCGATCCAAGCAAAAGGTTTGCTGAGCCAAGCTGGGAACAGCTTTATAAGCGACAGTCCAAACACACAGACGAAAAGTGGGGTCCATAGCCAAGATTGGAACCACAGCCCCGTGAACCAGATAAGCAAGGCAGAGATCACGCAGATCACAGTATAGTTGCTCTTGGAGAGTTCTCGCCCATAACGAGCGTAGAGTATGCCTAGGCCAAAGGTGAAGATATGCCCAAGGCTATTGATCTTGAGATAGTATAGGGTCTGTCCCATAGGATCACATACTGTCTGGACGAGCCAGCTCAGTAACATGAAGCCTACACATATAGCCCAGGGCTTCCTAAACAGTAGAAGGCGATATAGGACATAGAGCTGTAATGTGAGACCAAAGTACCAGTATGGACCTAGGAACTGGGGACTAAATATGTCACTAGTGATATTGCTCACCATAGTGATTTGGCTTAGCGCATCCAAGATAAAGCCCCAAGAAAAATCAAACATGTAGATCCTCAAGTTGAGCAGGATAAATCCGATATACCCAACCAGAAGCATGGATAGAAGCTTCAGATAGTGATTCCAGATAAAGGGTAGAGCGGGGACCTTGCTAGAGCTCTGCCCATATTTCTTCTCAAGCCCATAGGCGCTGAGGAAAACGAAGAGTACAACCCCATAGTGCCCAAGAAAAGAAAAGAACTGCATCGGTAGGTAGCCATCTGGATGGCTTAGGTAGCGTAGGGCTGCATCTGCATGCTTCTGAGAGTAGTTGAACTCATTCTCTAGGACAGCACCTTTGAGCCAGTGGCAGTAATTATGGAGCGCAATAGCAGAGATAGCCACACCACGGAGGACTGCTCCGTTAAGGCTTGCACTACCAGCTTGGGATGTTGGGGACTCTATTCTTGTCGCCATGAGAATTACTTGAGGTGGGGGTAATAATTGAAGAGTTAGAGGCTATCCTTAGTATAGGAAGCCGAAGAGCCAGACAGGGACGGTCTTTTCGCGGGAGAGATCGCCCTGCTCAAGGATGTAATAGCGGTCGCTACGGTAGCGGCCAGTGAGCTCTTCCTCGATCTGTACGGGGTACTTCCCGTCGATCTCAAAGAGCGCAAGTGATGAGCGAGTGCTCAGGCGGGCATCATGCCCCTTGCTGAGCTGGTTGAAGACAAAGGTCCTCAGGAGCTCAGATCGATCGCAGGCCTCTTGACCAAGGAGATGGTAGAGGTTGGGATTACCTAAGTAGGCGATCGCAGGCTTACCCGATTCGGTGTCTTCGGCTCGGTAGATAGAGCGCAGGACACGAGCGTCGGAGAGATAGCGGATATAGTTCATCACAGTGCTTCGAGAGGTCTCTATCTCCGAAGAGAGCTGTGAGACATTGAGCATCTGTAGGGCTGGTCGCTGGGCAAGGATGAAGATGAGCTTACGGAGCTTATGCAGGAGGCGCTGCTCGAGCTGCTTGATGAAGAGGAGGTCTACCTCAAGTGTCATGTTGAGCGTCTTGAGGAGGTTCTCCGAATAGAGCCGAGGCTCTAGGTGGAAGGGGTAGTAGCCGTACTCTAGATAGCGATCCATCCATAGGACGGGATTGATCGAAGAGAAGATGTCGCCAAGGACTTCATCCGTATGCTCCATGATGTCCTCGAGTGAGAGGGCGGGCAGTATCAAGCCATTGTCCAGCTGCATGAACTCTCGGAGCGAGAAGCCAGCTAGGTGATAGATCGAGGCGAGGGAGGCAAGTTCGGGATCCTCCTCCTCTAGGTTCATCACGGCCGAGGCGGTGAAGACGATGCGAAGCTCAGGGTACTTGTGGTAGCACTCCTTGAACTCCGCCATCCAGTTCGGGTACTTGAAGACTTGATCCAAGAGGAGCGTACGTCCCCCTTGTCGCACAAACTCTCCTGCGAAGTCAGCTAGACGAGTGACCGTGAAGCTGAATTGGTTCAGGTTGATGTAGAGGCATTCGGGTGCATTCGGAGCGTAGTAGCGACGGGCATAGTCTAAGAGGAAAGTAGTCTTGCCGACCCCTCGAGATCCTCGGATCCCGATGATGCGATCGTTCCAGTCAATTTCCTCCATGAGTGCTCGCTGCAGACCTGGCTTCCCCTGCATGATGAGGGCACTATGAGTGCGGTGTAAATAGTCCACTAAGTCTTAACTACTTCTTCTTTGATCGAAATGATGAGGAGGATGTCTCAGTCGGTAACCACCTCCTATTATATAATGTATAGGTTGGGCAAGATTAGCCTAAGATACCTGTATAATTCTTCTTTGGGTACTTCTGTAAAGGGCTTAAAATCAGTCGCTCCCCCGTAGCCTAGAGCTAGCATCCTCAGTGCTGCTTTCGTGGCGGAGGGTGCTCCGCTCTACTCTGGAGATGCAATTAGCCCCAGCAAAAGTACTTAAACTTTTCGGAGCAGGGCTTGGTCACCTGCCTCGATGCGGGCGAGTCGCACACCTAGAGATCTAGGCGAATATGGGCTTTCCTTCAAGGCTTCTGACTGGCGGATAGGAGCACCTCAGGGACACCGTCTAGGTGACCTACGGTAGGTCGCATCGACGACCTACCGTGGATCGGTAAGGCGACCTACCGTAGGTTTTGAAGACGACCTACGGTAGGTCGTTTTTTTGCCTTGTGCTAGGCCTGTGAAAATGCCCTCTGTGGATGGCTATCTCTTCTGCCCCGCTATCGGGCTCTTCGTAGTGTAGCATAGGGATTCGTCTCCATCGGGGGGCTTACTTGGACAAAATGCTGCAAAATGCTGATAAGTGCTCATTATTACGTACTTTTGTATGCAATTCACAGGTAATGTATTAAACAGCTAAGATTACTCAGTACTATGACGATTGATCAGTTCAATTTCGCTGGTAAGAAGGCTTTCGTTCGTGTGGACTTCAATGTCCCCCTCGATGCAGACTTCCATATCACCGATGACACGCGTATCCGCGCAGCACTGCCTACCCTGAAGAAGATCCTTGCCGATGGGGGCTCGGTCATCATCGGTTCGCACCTAGGTCGCCCTAAGAAGGTCGAAGACAAGTTCTCCCTTCGCCATATCCTCGCACACGTATCCCAGCTGCTGGGTGTAGAGGTGAAGTTCGCTCCCGACTGCATCGGTGACGAAGCTCGTGAGCTCGCTCAGAGCCTCAAGCCAGGGGAAGCTCTCCTGCTGGAGAACCTCCGCTTCTACGCAGAAGAGGAAGGTAAGCCCCGTGGTCTAGCTGAGGATGCTTCCGAAGAAGAGAAGGCTGCAGCTAAGAAGGCAGTCAAGGAGAGCCAGAAGGAATTCACGAAGAAGCTTGCTGCTCTAGCTGATGTCTACGTCAATGATGCCTTCGGTACGGCTCACCGTGCGCACGCTTCTACGGCACTCATCGCTGCTTACTTCGATGCAGATCACAAGCTCTTTGGCTACCTCATGGGTAAGGAAGTCGATGCTGTGAACAAGGTCATGCAGGATATCCGTCGCCCCTTCACTGCTATCATGGGTGGGTCTAAGGTCTCCTCGAAGATCGATATCATCGAGAACCTCCTCGGTAAGGTAGACAACCTCATCCTCACCGGTGCTATGACTTATACCTTCGCTAAGGCTGCTGGTGGCAACATCGGTAACTCCCTCTGCGAAGATGATAAGCTCGACCTAGCTCGTGAGATCGTAGCTAAGGCTAAGGCCAATGGTGTGAACCTCGTGCTCTCTACCGACTCGAAGATCGCCGATGCCTTCAGCAACGATGCTAAGACCGACTTCGCTCAGAACGATAACATCCCTGCGGGCTGGATCGGTATGGACATTGGCCCCGACAGCATCCGTGCTTATCGTGAGGTGATCCTTGGCTCTAAGACGATCCTCTGGAATGGTCCTACGGGTGTCTTCGAGATGGACAACTTCGCCGATGGCTCTCGTGCTGTCGCCGAAGCTATTGCCGAAGCTACGGCTAATGGAGCCTTCTCCCTCGTCGGTGGTGGTGACAGCGTAGCTTGTGTGAACAAGTTCGGCTACGCAGACAAGGTCTCCTACGTCTCCACGGGTGGTGGTGCTCTCCTCGAAGCGATCGAGGGCAAGAAGCTCCCAGGTATCGCTGCTATCGAAGCTTAAGCGAAGGCATAGCTCCCGCTACATTCTTTCATCGGCGCTCCCCGCATTCGGCTCTCCAAGCTGGATGCGGGGAGCGCTCTTTTTGTCTAAAAGGCTCAGGATGACTATGCTTCGAAGGGGGGAGAAAAGGGCTTTTGGGGGAAGCTCCTCAGCTTCTTTGGGGAGGTGCTGTTGCCTCAGAGGAATGTACGAATATATAAGGCGATTTCGCAGCGTATATGCGAAAGTTTATCGGCGTATATGCGGAGGAAAATTTCCGTATATGCAGAAATATTTTTCCGTATATACGGAAATTTTTTTTCGCATATGCAGAAATTTATTTTCGCATATACGGAAATTTCCCTGCCTATATACCGCGCTCTTCCCAGGGGGTAGCACGGCCTGAGCGGAGGAGCAATCTATTCCCTTCTTGCGAGGGAAGGTGGTCGCTTTGTGGTGGGAGTGCGTAGATCGGACGGTGGCATCGCTCGGCGAAGCGGACGGTATGCATCGTGCCACTCTTTGCCCCGCATTCGATGACGAGAAGGGTCGCTCCGAGGGCAGCTTGCAGGCGGTCACGGGCGATCAAGCGCTGCTTGCTCACGGGAGTGCCCAGAGGATATTCGGATAGGAGAAGACCGCCTTGATCCACGAGCTCGGCTTGGAGCGCACGATGTGCCTCGGGATGCACCTTGTCAAGCCCCGTAGCAAGGACGGCGATCGTCCTGCCCCCAGCCTCTAGGGCTCCTCGGTGAGCCGCTGCATCACAGCCTAGGGCCAGACCACTGATGATCGTCTCGCCCTTTGTCGCTCGCTGGTAAGCTAGCTTATAGGCCGCCCTTTCTCCCTCGGGGCTGGGGCTACGTGTCCCCACGATGGTGATGCGTTCGGCAGTGTCAAGGAGCTCAAGCCTGCCCAGAGCATAGAGGAGGACGGGGCGAGAGCGTCCGAGTGTCTCGAGAGCCTTCGGGTAGGAGGGGGAGAAGAAGGGGAGGATGCTGATCCCCGCTTGACGACAAAGAGCGAGCTCTTCCTCTGCCTGAGGAAGGGCTCGCTCTATCTCGTCGCTGTAGCAGTCTAAGCCCGTCGGAAGCCCTAAGGGAAGCTCGAGCGGATGCTCCTCTCTAGGGGCAAAGAGCTCCAAGAGCTTGCGGGGAGCTATGCCTACGGACCGTAGAGCAAGGAGCTCTAAGAGCTTCCGCTCCTCGGCTGGGTCAAGGTAGGTAGCACCCATCTTCGTTCGTGGGGTTACTCTTCTTCGTTCTCCTCGCTTGCGTCGCTGAGCACGAAGATCGAGAAGTTCACCGACCCGTAGATGCGGTGCTCGCTGAAGTAGGGAAGCTCGGAGAAGTCATAGTTAGCAGGATGCTCTACGACGAGGACACCCTCCTCCTTCAGTAACCCAGAGGAGAGGATGAGCTCGGGAAGCTCTGCGATCTCCTTGAGCTTGTAGGGAGGATCGGCGAAGATGAAGTCAAAAAGCGGCTTCCCCCCCTTGGAGGAGGTAAGGTAGCGAAAGACATCTGCCTGCAGTACCTGTAGACTCTGCTCCTCCTTGAGCTCACGAGCTACGGAGCGGATGAAGAGTGCATGCTCCCTTCGCTGCTCTAGGGCGAGCACTCGCTGACAGCCACGAGAGAGGAGCTCCACGGCGATACTTCCCGTTCCGCTGAAGAGGTCCAGCGCCGAGCAGTCCTCTAGGTCAATGTAGTGCTGGAGGACATTGAAGAGGTTCTCCTTAGCAAAGTCCGTCGTCGGGCGAGCATTGAAGCTCTTCGGGACATCGAAGCGACGACGCTTGTACTTACCACCAATGATACGCATGGGCTCTAGACTGCTGTGGGGTTGGGAACTTCGGGAGCCTGAGGAAGGCTCCGATAGCTAAGCTGGGTGATCTGGGCGATGTAGGGCGAGAGGAGCTCTCCCGTTTCATGGGCTGCTGCCTTGAGGAGACGAGTCGATGCCTCCCTCCCTTCCTCGGGATAGCCGATGGTGACCCGATCAGCACTTCCCTCGAGGGCAAAGTGTCGCCAGAAGCTGAAGGCGTAGAAGACCGCTTCGCCTGCCAGGACCTTAGCCTCGTGACTTGATACGATAGCGAAGCTGTTGTAGCCTAGAAGTTCGCCCTCGGAGAGGAGGAAGAGATCGATCGCCCCCTCACGTAGGAGTAGGAGGAGCTCACGACCATGCTCCGATCGCCCCCTATCTCTACGCTCCTCTAGGGTGGGAGCAAAGTAGGGAAGAGGCTCGATGATCAGGAGTGTGCGGCGGAGGAACTGGAGGGCCTCCCTCGACCACGAGAGGACGAAGGTCTTCGTCTCATCGGGTAGGGCATAGCGTTGGTAGCTCTTGGCTGGAGCGCCCGATGAGTTACTCTGATGCTCCTCCGAGTGGGGGGAGATCCAGAGTTCGTCCTGACCGTCTAGGAGGAGTTCCGAAGGTGCAAGCGTTGCCTCCTCGGGCTCATAGTAGAGGGTGACACGGCGGAAGGGGTAGCTGAGGAATTCATGCTCATAGTAGAGCTCCTGCAGCATCGCATAGACCGACGAACTTCCAGCTGAGGCTTCTAGTAGACCTTGGCGAAGGATGTGGGGCGAAGGTCCCTCGCTGTAGATACAAAAAGCAAGTCCACCCGAAAGCGTTCGGATGGACAAGCTGTAGGATGCAGCCGTAGCTGCAGTGAGTGGGATAGATGGAGCCATTACTCCCAGTTACCGTTCGTCTTAGCTTCGGTGAGCGAACCCACACGAAGGCCAGGGTAAGCGTTGGTCTTAGCACGAGCAGCTTCGACCTTCTCACGGACACGACGTGGGTTGTTCAGAGGATTGAGGTAGCTTTCGTAGGAAGCAGAAGCCTGGAAGACGGGCATCTGGATCTTCGTCTCACCAACTTCCTGCTCGATCGAGCTAGCTACTACCTGAATAGAGGAGTCGGGGTTGTTGGGGATGATGAAGAGCTTAGCCAGGTCGGTCCCATCGTTGAGGAGGGTATCCTTAGCAGCGACCCAGATGGTGTCACGACGGATCAGACCACGACGAGCTGCATCTTCTTCGCTCAGTCCTTGATCACGCATGGCGCTGGTGTAGTCGCCCTCTGCACGGATGTAGAATACACGACCATTCTGTACGAAGTCGATCAGCTCCTCCTTGTTGGCGTACTTGTCGTAGACGCTCTTGTAGGCTTCTTCAAGGCTTGCGATCTTCTTGAGCTGCTTCTGGAGCTCTGCCTCAATCTTCTTCTGCTTCTTGTCGAAGGTTACTGGTGCCAGCACGCTCTGGATCGTGATGTAGGCAAGTGCCACTACGGCCAAGGCTACTAATGCGAGGATAACTTTTTTCATCGTTGATCTATGTAGTATTTTGCAGTTAGACGTGTCTTATGGTGAAGCTCCGAGAGTACATCTCTATACAGGCTAAAATCAGTAACTTCACATGGACAAAGATAGAAATTATTATTACATGCCGTATACCGCCCTCATCAGCAACCTCCGTGCACTCCCTCAAGAGACCCTCACGAGTGACCAGCGGGAAGCCCTCCTTAGCCTCCTTGATTACCTCGAAGAGCCCTCACCCTATGCCCTCTATCTCCTTACTGGCTATGCAGGTACGGGGAAGACCTACCTCCTTCGCTCCATCACGGAGGCGGCTACCAAGGCGGGACTACATGTAGAGCTCATGGCCTCTACGGGGCGAGCTGCTAAGGTGCTTACGGGAGCGACGGGTCGTCAGGCTTCGACCATCCATCGTACTATATATAGGGCTTCGACTCAGCTGCAGGAGGAGGGCGGGAGCTTCCAGCTAGGGCGAGCTTCGGGAGGGCGACCTACACTCTTCATCGTGGACGAAGCATCGATGATCTCGGGCGATACGGGAGAAGTAACCCCTTTTGGTTCGGGCAATCTCCTGGATGATCTCCTTGCCTATGTGTGGTCAGCAGATGAGAGTAAGCTGATCCTCGTAGGGGATACCGCTCAGCTCCCTCCCGTAGGGACTCCGCTGAGTGATGCCCTAAATGCCGAGGTGCTCACCTCTCGCTACGGGCTCGGGGTCTATGGCACGGAGCTACGTGAGGTCGTGCGTCAGAAGAAGGGAGGCATCCTACACAATGCGACCCAACTCCGTGAACTCCTCGAGGACTCAGCCGACCTTGATCCCGAGGAGCTTCTCCCGATCCATCTTGAGACCGAAGGATGGCGTGGGATCTTCGCCGTAGATCCTGGCGAGTTTATCAATACCATAGATGAGGCCTATCGGCGCTATGGGATGGAGGAGTGCCTAGTCATCTGCCCCTCCAACAAGAAGGCACTGGAGTGCAACCATGCCATCCGATCTGCTGTCCTCTACTACGAAGAGGAGGCGGTAGTACGTGGGGAGCGACTCATCGTAGCCCGCAACAACTATCACTATACCAAGCGACGAGATCACTCCGACTTCATCGCCAATGGGGAGACGATCGAGGTGCAGCGACTTGGGCGACACTATTATGAGTATGGGCTCCACTTCGCAGATGCTACGATCTACCTACCTGATCGGGATGAAGAGCTGGAGGTGCGTCTCCTGCTCTCCTGCCTTGAGGAGCCCACACCACAGCGCACGCAGGAGCAGCGTCAGCAGCTCTTCGAGCAGATAGCAGCCGACTACGCAGACATCCCTTCGCTCACCGACCGCAGACGGGCGATCCGCCGAGATCCCTTCTGGGGGGCACTTGAGGTCAAGTATGGTTATGCGGTCACAGCCCACAAGGCGCAAGGGGGGCAGTGGTCTTGTGTCTTCGTTGACCTTAGCCTAGTCGGGTACCTCCCCGAGGATAGGAATATGGTGCGCTGGATCTATACCGCCCTTACCCGAGCTACGAAGCGTGTCTATCTGGTGGCCTTTCCCCCAGAGCTGGTGGACTGATCCGCTATACCTATACCTTCCGTAAGTTTATACTCCTCTGTAGGGGGCTCCCATGGCATAAAAATAGACCCCATTCATAGGTGACAAAGGCGACCCATGCATGGGTCGCCTTTGTCACCTATGAATGGGGCCCTCGAGGGACCCATGAATGGGTAGTCCTACTGACTCAAGGCTTGGGAGAAGGAGTAGGGTCGAGCGTCACGCTGTGTCCCCCAGCGTGAGGGCTGGTCTCCGAGCTTGAAGGAGAGCGTCCCCCCCTTTAGTAGCTCCGTGTAGTCAAGATAGGTTTTATCCCAGCTCTTGCCATTGAAATGAAGCGATTGGATATAGGGATGCTTCGTTTCGGAGGCCTTAATGAGAAGCTCTCGCCCCTCGGAGAGTCGTAGCCGTACCTCACGGAAGTAGGGCGTGCCGATGGCATATTGTCCCAGAGCTGGGGTGACGGGGTAGAAGCCCAGAGCAGAGAAGACATACCAAGCAGAGGTCTGCCCATTGTCCTCGTCACCACAGTAGCCATCAGGACGATCCGAGTAGAGCTTATCCATAACTCGACGTACCCAGTGCTGGGTCTTCCACGGCTCTGCAGCATAGTTATAGAGGTAGATCATGTGCTGGATGGGCTGATTGCCGTGGGCATAGTTGCCCATATCCATGATCTGCATCTCTCGGATCTCATGGATGACGAAGCCGTAGTAGCTATCATCGAAGACGGGAGGGAGCGTGAAGATGCTATCTAGCTTCTGAGTGAAGGTCTTGTCTCCCCCCATCAGGTCGATGAGCCCTTGGATATCATGGAAGACGGACCAACTGTAGTGTAGCGAATTACCTTCGGTGAAGGCATCCCCCCACTTGAAGACCGAGAAGGGGCTCTGGAAGCTCCCATCCTTCTTGCGCCCACGCATCCAGCCTAGGCTGGGGTCGTAGAGTTTCTGATAGTTGAGTGCTCGCTGGCGATAGAGAGCTAGGTCAGCTTCTCTTGCTCCAGCCTTCTTCAGGGCTTGGAGGATGCACCAGTCGTCATAGGCATATTCGAGGCTGCGTGCAGCATGCTCATTGATCCCGACATCTGAGGGGATGTAGCCCAGAGCATTGTAGTACTTGTAGCCGAGTCTACCTGTGGAGCGGATCGTCGGATGCTCATTGTTCGCTCCATGGAGGAGGGCTTGGATGAGTTCCTTGGGATCGATCTTCCCCAGCCCCTTGAGATAAGCATCGGTGATGACGGAGGCCGAATTGTTCCCCACCATGCAGTCACGGTGTCCAGGGCTTGCCCATTCGGGGAAGAAGCCACTTTCCCGATAAGCATTCATCAGCCCTTCTGCCATCTTCGCTCCCTCCTCAGGATAGACGAGGTGGATGAGGGGCATGAGGGCACGGAAGGTATCCCAATAGCCCGTGTCCGTATAGAGATAGCCTGCACGTACCTCCCCGCTGTAGGGGCTGTAGTGGAGTACCTCGCCCTTGGGGCTGATCTCATAGAAGCGACGAGGGAAGAGCAGAGAGCGATAGAGACAGCTGTAGAAGGTCTTCATGCGCTCCTCGGAGTCGGTGACAGAGATGCGACTCAGCTCCTTCTCCCACACGGCTCTCCCCTCGGCTCGTACCTCGGCATAGGAGCGATGATTGACTTCCTGAAGGTTGGTCATCGCCTGCTCGGGACTGATGAATGAAGAGGCGATGTAGAAGGTCGTCGTGGGCTCCTTGCTCTCGCTGAGATTGACAGCTAGGAGGGCATGTCTCCCTCCCTTGCCTGTCCTTTGCTCTCGGAGCACCGAGCGGATAGGCTGGGTGAAGCGTACGACGAAGTAATTGGCGAAGCCTCGAGGCACACCTCCACTATTCTTACGACTGATGCCTACGAGGGTATGGGGATCCTTCTGCTGGAGCTCCGAGCCCGAATCAAAGGCATCGATGAGGATCCATCGCTCCTCAGCAGACGCTTGCTTAGAGAACTCGACCTCGAAGACTGCAGCACGCTCCGTCGGGGCGAAGCGTACACGTGTGTCGTAGTCCGCTAGATAGACTTCATAGGCATAGGGTCGTGCCTCTTCGGCCTTGTGGCTGAACCATGAGGCTCGCTTCTCTTCATCGAAGAGGGGCTTCTTCCCCGTTTGGGGGAGGAGGGAGAACTGCCCATAGTCGTTGATCCAAGGGCTAGGCTGGTGGGTCTGCTTGAAGCCTCGGATCTTCGTCGCTTGATAGCTATACTGCCAGCCATCCCCCATCTTGCCCGTCTGAGGGGTCCAGCTATTCATCCCCCAGGGGCGGGAGATGATGGGGTAGGTATTCCCCGAGCTTAGGGTGAAGTCACTCTGCGTGCCGACAAGCGGACTGACGAGATCTACGTAAAAGGTGGATGGTGCTTGCTGGGCGCTTAGTCCAAGATAAGCCGAGAGGCTAAGGGCTAAGCCAAGGTGTCGGAGGTATTTCTTCATAGGGCCTGTGGAGCTAGAGATAGCAGTGCTGTCTCGTAGAGGTGGTATGTGTGTGGAGCTACTAGTTGCTTCGGCTCTGGTAGTTGTGGTAGCGTGCTATGACCTGCTGGACATAGCCTGCTACGCCCTTGCCTCTGAGGTAACCAGCACGGCAGACGGGATCATTGTAGTACTTAGCTTCGCTCTTGAGTCGGAGAGCGGTCTCGATACCTCCTTCCCATTTGTCAGAGGCATAGCCGTACTTCTGAGCTAGACGTATGGCATCTTGTAGGTGTGCAGGACCAGCGTTGTAGGCGGCAAGGGTGACCTTGATGCGCTCCTCTCGATTGGTGATCTGGTTGATGAAGAGCGCATCGATGGAGCGGAGACAGTCTACGGCGACACGTACCGATACAGCAGGGTCGAGGAGCTGTTTGGTGTTCGCCCCATAGATCTTACCCGTGCGAGGCATGATGCCCATGAGCCCTCTTGCCCCAGACCAGCCGACGACCTCTGGACGGAAGTTTGACTCTTGATAAGCGATGGAGGCGAGTACCTGCCAAGGCCAACCGATACGCTGCGCTTCTCGCTCGAAGAGTTTGTCGAAGGATGAGATCCCGTAGCTCCCTTGGGGGAAGCTTCCATGGGTGTGGGTGGCTGGGGACTCTGTGGGGGAGGAAGGTTGCTTCCCACGTCCTCGCTCTGAGCGTCCTTGTTTAGGAGAGGGGGCTGGTAGCTCCTCTTCGGGTGCCACCTTGCTGAGCTCAAAGTAGCGCTTATAGATCTGGCGGAAGCTCTCATCCTCTGGGATGTCTTTAGCCCATTGGTCTAGCGCTTCAGCTAGCCCAATAGCCTCCGAGGAGGTGAACCAGCGTAGTCGCTGGGCAAAGCCCACTTCCAGCGAGATGTCGATCCCTGGATAGTAGGTCTTGGTGAGCTTAGCTAGGTCTTCGTCAGCGATGGTATAGTTGATCTCTCGGGAGGCAACTTGAGCGATGAGGTCCTCGGTATTGACCGTATCTGCGTCGATGACTCGCAGGCGGATCTTACCCCCAAGTTGCTCCTCAAGGCGCTCCATACGCCCTTCGGCACGAGAGCCCGAGAGGACAGTCACCTCCTGACCAAGTAGCCCCGTCACATCCCTCAGATAGGGGACACTATCCCCTGCTGTCTCTCGACGCTGTACGAGGACTAGTCCCGAGAGGCTCTCTGGTCCAGCGAAGCGGAAGCGCTCCTTAGCAGAGTGCGTCACCGCATGGGGTGTGATACAGAGATCGACTCGCCCTCGCTCGACCATCTCCTCTGCTTCCTCCATGCTGTGGGTGACATAGAGCTTCATCGGCAGGCGACGGCTACGTGCGAAGAGCTGGATGAGCTCATACTGATAGCCCATGGGCTCATCTCGGTAGGTGAAGAAGGTCGTAGCACCCGAGAGCGTCACGACACGAAGGGTGTCGGGTAGGCGCATACGTTGAGCTTCGAGCTCCTGCTCAGTGGCCTGCCGAGTGCGGAGTCTAAGGAGATAGCCAGTCCCCAGAGCTACAGCTATCTCTAAGGCCAAGAAGAGGGTCGGACGAGGAAGTCTGGATAGGAATCTTTGGATCATAGGATAGCCGTAGATGAAGGGTGAGGGGCTAGAGACGAACGAGCTGTACTACGTTCTCTATATGATGCGTGTGGGGGAACATGTCCACCGCACGAGACTTCGTCACCTGATACATCCCTGAGGCGGTCAGGAGCTGTAGGTCACGAGCTTGAGTCGCAGGATTGCAGCTGACATAGACGATACGTCGTGGCGCAGCCCTGAGGATCGTCGTGATGACATCTTCGTGCATCCCTGCACGAGGCGGGTCGGTGATGATGACATCGGGTGCTCCGTGCTGAGCGATGAAGTCTTCGGTCAGAATATCCTTCATGTCGCCTGCATAGAAGAGCGTGTTGTCGATCTGATTGACCGTGCTATTGATTCGGGCATCTTCGATCGCCTCGGGTACGTATTCGATCCCGACGACCGAGCTACACTGGCGAGCGACGAAGTTGGCGATCGTCCCCGTCCCCGTATAGAGGTCATAGACACGCTCTGAGCCTGTAAGTTCGGCGAACTCCCGAGCTACCTTGTAGAGCTCATAGGCCTGAAGGCTATTGGTCTGGTAGAAGGACTTGGGGCCGATACGGAAGCGTAGTCCCTCCATCTCCTCCTCGATATAGTCTCGCCCATAGAAGCAATGGATCTCTTGGTCGCCGATCGTATCATTGCACTTGCCGTTGATGACATAGAGCAGGGAGGTGATCTCAGGGAAGCGCTTTTGGATCGCTGTAAGTAGAGCCGTACGAGCCTCTTCATCCTCACGGAAGAAGACTACTACGACCATCGTCTCACCCGTGGAGGTGGTGCGTAGCATCAGGGTACGCATGAGCCCCTCCTGCTTACGTAGATCGAAGTAAGGATAGGCTTCGGGTCGGGCTAGGCAGTAGTCACGAACGAAGAGGCGGATCTCATCCATGATCGTAGCGCCCAGATGACAGATGTCGATATCTAGCACCTTGTCGAACATCCCAGGGAGGTGATACCCAAGTCCCGATAGCTCACTCGCAGAGGGAGGTGTGGGAAGCGCATGAATACGATCCATCTCCTCGGGGAAGAGCCAACGCTTGTGACTGAAGGTGAACTCCAGCTTGTTGCGGTAGCGCTCCGTTTGCTTCGAGCCTAGGATGGGGAGATATTCACCGACGGGTACCTTCCCGATGCGCTCTAGGGCATCACGGACGACTTGAGCCTTACTCTCCAGCTGAAGAGAGTAGGGGAGGTGCTGCCACTTACATCCCCCACAGACGGTGAAGTGGGAGCAGATGGGAGTGATGCGCTGGGGGGATGGAGTCGTGAGACGTGCGATCTTACCCTCCATGAAGCTGTTCTTCTTCTTCGTGATCTGGATGTCACAGATGTCACCAGGTGCAGCAAAGGGTACAAAGAGGACCTTGCCCTCGACATGCGTCAGGGCTTTCCCTTCACTTGCAAGACCTGTGATGGATACTCTCTCTAGGAGAGGAAGCTCTTTCTTCTTTCGTGCCAATGAATATGATAAACCGTTTGTTGTGGTAGGAAATGATGCGTCTTGATCCTCGTAGGTGGAGCTGAGGACTAGTCATTTCAGTCCTGCCTTTGCTCAAGATGATCAAGTAAGTATGGAGACTGCTCCATAGATCGGTGCCCCATCTAAGAGCTGGGGGCATCTCTAAAGTAGAGAGCCCAAAGCCTCAAGAGGGGAGAGCTGGTTTCTGATAGCTCGCATCCCTATGGGGGCTTTGGGCTTCGATCTCTTAGTCGAGATAAGAGAGGAGGGTAGCCTTGAATTCGTCGGCTAGAGCCTGAGCTTCCTCAGTAGAGGGAGCTTCGGTGTAGATACGGATGATGGGCTCTGTATTACTTCTGCGTACATGCACCCACTGAGTAGGTAGGTCGATCTTCACCCCATCGATGAGGTTGATCGTACCCTTGTCTTGATATTCTTGGGCAAGACGGGTGAGTAGAGCTTCTGTATCGACACCTGCTGGTAGATCGACACGCTGCTTGCTCATGTAGTAGTCTGGGTAGCTAGCTCGGAGCTCACTGACCTTCTTCCCGCTCTTAGCTAGGAGTGAGAGGAAGAGAGCGATGCCTACGAGGGCATCACGACCATAGTGAAGCTCAGGGTAGATCACTCCACCATTCCCTTCTCCTCCGATAAGGGCTCCGGTCTCCTTCATCTTAGTGACGACATTGACCTCACCGACGGCTGCTGCTGTGTAGGAGCCTCCATGACGCTCTGTCACATCTCTTAGGGCACGGGTCGAGCTGAGGTTTGATACCGTATTCCCTCCGCCATTGAGTGAGAGAAGGTAGTCTGCTACCGCTACGAGGGTATATTCCTCTCCGAAGAACGTACCCCGCTCATCGATGATCGCTAGACGGTCTACATCAGGGTCGACTACGAAGCCTACATCTACTTGGCTCGTCCCGATGGCGGAGCAGATATCGACGAGGTGCTCGGGTAGAGGCTCGGGGTTATGTGCGAAGTGTCCCGTAGGCTCTGCATTGAGTGCTGTGACATGATCAACACCCAAAGCCTTGAAGAGTGCAGGGAGAGCGATCCCTCCCACAGAGTTGACGCTATCGAAGGCTACACGGAAGTTCGCTCTACGGATAGCTTCGACATCGACTGCGGGTAGGGCTAGGACAGCTTGGATATGATCATCAAGGTAGCTCTCTTCGCTCAGGAGCGTACCGATCTCATCGACCTCAGCGAAGTCAAAGTCCTGATGCTCTGCTAGACGGAGGATCTCCTTACCGTCAGCATCGCTGAGGAACACTCCTCGTCCGTTGAGTAGCTTCAGCGCATTCCACTGCTTGGGGTTGTGGCTCGCCGTGAGGATGATCCCTCCATCGGCCTCTTTCCCCGTGACAGCCATCTCAGTCGTCGGTGTCGTAGCTAGACCAATATCGATGACATCGCAGCCCATACCGATGAGCGTGCCTGTGACGATACGGTTGACCATGATGCCAGAGATACGGGCATCTCTACCTACTACGATCAGGGGACGTGACTTCCCCGTGTGCTTCCTGATAAACTCAGCATAGGCGGCAGTGAACTGAGCCGTGCTGACGGGATTGAGCCCATCGGACACGTGCCCCCCTATGGTGCCTCGGATGCCTGAGATGGATTTGATGAGTGTCATATATATGGATTATTGCTTAGGCTTTTCGTAGAAGACGTACGAAGCTCTCTGTACGTAGATGCTATTCCCTGCGGTATAGTTCTGTGATGGACCGAGTTCGAAGGGGATGATGAGCTCTACTACAGCTCCGTTACCAAGGAGGGACATAGGGAAGGCTACACCTTCACAGATAAGGTTGTCGTAGGCTGTACTTAGTCCTCCATCGTGGATCGGGCTGTAGTGCACCGTCCCATCGCTACTGTACTGGGAGATATAGCGGAAGAGAAGAGGACGAACCCCTGCTTCGCTTATGTTGTCGAACTCTGCACCCTTCGCCTGCGAGTCATTGAAGAAGTAGCCTTTGATCTCTACTGCTACGACGGTCTTACCGACCTCGGGGCGTGCGCCACCCTTGTCGATGACACGGAGGTAGAGCCCATTGGAGAGCTTGTAGAAGACATTGGGGTCAATAGTCTCGGGGAGGGTCTCATCACCTCGGTTGACGATTCTGAATGAGGATTCCTTGATCAGACGATCTATGGCACGTCGCTGCTCCTTCTTGAGCTGTGAGAGGGGCTTGACGGTACGATTCTTCTTGCAGCTACCTAGAGCGAGTAGTGGGATGAGTAGCAAGAGGACGAGGGTGATACGATGAGAGAAGAGTCTATTCATTGTGATTATGGAGTATGCTACTTGATGATGAGGCTATCTTATCTTAGGAGTGTTTGCTCTCCTTGGAGGAGTTAAATCTCCCTAGCTGGCAAAGATAGATATTTTTGGCCTCTTCTATTGTGCCTTGATGCTCAGCACCTGCGGCGTTGAGGTGTCCACCACCTCCGAAGCCTTCGCTGGCGATACGATTGGCAGGGAAGTCTCCCGTAGATCGGAAGGAGAGCTTGATCTGGGTCTTGTCTTCTCGGATGAAGCAACAGCAGTCGATGCCTTCGATCGTGAGCGGGATATTGACCAGCCCTTCGGTATCGCCCTTGGATGCCCCGAAGCGACGGAGCTCCTCTTGGGTCAGCGTGATGCAGGCGGCTCGTAGCTCGGGGTAGAGCTCCAGCTTTTGGTCTAGGACATAGCCCTGAAGACGTATCTGTACCTCGGGATTGTGGTAGGAGAGGCGGTCGATCACGTGGGGGTAGTCCGCATGTAGAGCAAGTAGATCAGAAGTGGCTATGAAGAGCTCGGGGGAGAGATGGCTATACATGAAGCGCCCCGTATCGGTGATAATCCCAGTGAGTAGGAGGGTAGCTAGATCGGGGGTGATAGCAGATCTCCAGCCGAGAGCCAGTGCGAGTGCATGTATGAGCTCGCTGGTGGCAGAGGCATTAGGATAGCTGAAGATTAGATCGAAGCCCTCCTCTGGATCGAGATGATGGTCGATGAGTACACGATGAGCCTGAGTGCTGGTAGCAGCTTCGACGAGGCGAGGGTAGCGCAGACGACTGATCTGATTGTGGTCTAGATGGAAGATGAGGTTTGCCTCTGCGATGAGCTGGAGGCTACGCTCTTCCTCTTGGGGGAAGATGACAAGCTCGTTAAGGGAAGGGAGCCAAGCGAGGTAGTTCTCTATGGGATCGGGGCTGATGACATGCACCGAAGCCTCGGGGTGAGCCGTTCGTAGGAGTCCAGCCCAAGCTAGAGTACTACCGAGGGCATCTCCATCGGGTCCCGTGTGGGGGAAGATGACGATCTTGTCCTGCTCTAGGATGAGCTGTTTTAGTTTGGCTAGATCTTCGTCACTCCAGATATATTTACTCATAGGTTTATGAAGGAGACCCATGTCGGTAGGATGAGGATCCCACGACATGGGTCTTGGTGGTACAATGATAGGTCCTTAGTGCTATGGCTTAGCGTCTGTCGAGGTAGCTTCCGATCTCATTGGCACGTACCTCACGGGTCGAGCTCTTTTTCTTTGTTGCAGGGGTAGAGGTAGAAGTACTTCTACTCTGGGTGGAGCTACCACCTTGGTAGTACTGGAGGGCTGTAGGTAGATAGGCCTCGATTGCCTTGATGCGGTTCGCATCGCTGGGGTGGGTACTTAGGAGCTCATTGGTCTGGCTCCCACCCTTGGACTGAGCCATCTTCTGCCAGAAGCTTACTGCATAGCGAGGGTCGTATCCAGCCATAGCCATTAGGACGAGACCCATCTTGTCCGCTTCGTACTCCTGCTTGCGTCCGAAGGGGAGCATGACTCCGACTTGAGCTCCGATGCCATAGGCTTGGTTGATGAGCGAGCCAAGCATCTGGGAGCGTGATCCTACGGCAGCTCCTAGGATCTGACCTCCAGCTTGGACGAGCATCTGGTTGCTGATACGTTCGTTGGCATGCTTAGCTAGGGCATGACTTAGCTCGTGTCCCATGACGGCAGCGAGTTCATCATCCGAATGGGCACCATTGCCTACGAGGTTGAGTAGCCCTGTATAGACGACGATCTTCCCTCCAGGCATACAGAAGGCATTGACTTGCTTACTATCGACGACGTTGAACTCCCAGCTGAGCGAGGAGAGCATTGACTCATAGCCGTTCTGCTTGAGGAAGGCATTGGTTGCTGCTGCAAGTCGGCGACCCACCTGTGTAACCTTAGCATTGTAGGTACCGTTGTTGCTGAGCTGAGACTTGCTTATGAACTGACGATATTGTGTAGCACTCGCAGCTAAGATCTCCCCATCGGACACGAGGTTGAGCTGACGACGACCTGTGATGGGGACCGTCCCACAGCTAGAGAGGAGGAGTAGTCCTGAGGTGAAGAGGGTAGCTAGGCGAAGAGTGAATCTATTCATAGGATAAGTGGAATAAAATCAGTGAAGAGAGAAGGGGATGGAGTCGAGACCTAGGGTGCTAAGGTGATCGAGCGATAGTATCGCTGGAGTGCCTGCAGGTCAACTGCCTCCCGATGGGCTAGGTCCACATAGCTCGAGTCGGATAGCTGTATGGGGCGAAGGCGATAGATAGCCTCTCCCTTGGGGCTACGCTTCTCGACGAAGACATACTGATAGTGGGGGAGGGTCGTCCAGCTACCCTTGGCTCTGTCTCGTATGAGGTCTAGGGAGAGGAGCATCCCACCACGGGTCCCAGGAGGAGTGATCTGGTTGCTGATGAAGTTCCCCATCGAATAAACAACGAATGTGGAGTCCTGTTGGGTATTTCGCCTCTTGAGGAAGGCACTCTCCTGGACTACATGCGGATGGCTCCCGATGATGGCATGTACCCCTTGGTCGGTGAGCCACTGAGCCAGATCCATCTGCCTCTTATTGGGCAGGCGCTCATACTCATTGCCCCAGTGTATCTGTACGATCTTGTAGTCGGCACCGAGGCTGTCTGCTCTCTGGAGGTCACGGGCGATCTGATCTCGGCTGATCGTATCGACAAGTGCAGGATGAGGGATGGGTAGCCCATTGGTGCCGTAGGTGTAGGCTAGGATGGCTAGCTTCACTCCCTTGACTGTCACGAGGAGTGGAGTGCGACTCGTGCGCTCTTCTTTCGTGCGGTAGCTCCCCGTGGTAGCTATCCCTAGGCTGTCAAGGACATCAATAGTATTGATTACTCCGAAGCGTCCTCGGTCGCAGCTGTGATTATTGGCCGTCGTCAGCACATCGAAGCCAGCCTCCCGCAGTGCAGTACCGAAAGCCTCGGGGGAGGAGAACATAGGGTAGCCACTGTAGGGCTTCCCCCCAAACGTCGTCTCGAGGTTGCCTATCGCTAGGTCTGCCTGCTCTATGAGGGGTTTGACGAGGGTGAAGGAGGGGGTGAAGTCATATTGACCCTCTTTGCCGAGGGCTGCACGTATCTGCGGGCCATGGGTCATGATGTCGCCCGCAAAGACAAGGTGGAGCGTGTCATTCGCTCTATCTTCTTGGATGAGGGCACTATCTCTACGCTCCTGAGCATAGGCCTTTCCCCTGCCTCGGCAAGCCAGGCTGGGAAGGACAGAGAGTACACCGAGCAGGCATACTACTAGATGTTTCGATCGGGGGAGCTTCACAGCGTATCTGTTACTTGTATTCGGGCCGATATTTGCCACCCTCCTTATCCTCTAGGATACCGAGGTAGCTGACATAGCGAGAGGGGGCGATGCGCCCTTCGTCTACGGCCTCTCGTACCGCACAGCCCGGCTCGTGGGTATGGGTGCAGTTGCCGAAGCGACATGCCTTGCTGATCTCGAAGAGCTCGGGGAAGTAGTGGGATACCTCGGCCTCATCCATCTCTAGCATCCCAAAGCCCTTGATCCCAGGGGTGTCTATGAGATAGCCACCCTCTGCATAGGGGAGAGGGATCATCTGTGAGAAGGTGGTGGTGTGCATCCCCTTGAAGTGAGCCAGTGAGATCGCTCCCGTACGGAGCTCCACTCCAGGGATGAGCTGGTTGATCAGCGTGCTCTTCCCGACACCCGAGTGACCACTGAAGAGGGTGATCTTCCCCTTGAGGTGATCGATCAAGTCTCCTACACCTTCGCCCGTAGTCGCTGAGACTCGGTGGCAAGGGTAGCCGATACTCGTGTAGAGCTGGATGAGCTCCTCCATGTACTCGGTAGCCTCGGGAGGATAGAGGTCGATCTTGTTGAAGACAAGCTCCGTCGGTACACGATAGGCCTCTGCTGTGGCAAGGAAACGATCAATGAAGGTCGTACTCGTCTCTGGGGCTGCTACCGTGCAGATGAGGAGCGAGGCATCGATGTTGGCTGCTAGGATATGGGACTCCTTGGAGAGGTTGGCTGCACGACGGATGATATAGTTCTTACGGGGAAGGATATCACGGATGTAGTGCGCCTCCTCCTCGCCCTTCCCTTCGCTGAGGGTGACCTCTACGTGGTCTCCTACGACGATGGGGTTGGTGGAGCGAAAGCCTCTCAGACGGAGATTGCCTTTGGCTAGACACGAGCGCTCTACACCATCCTCAGTGAGGACGATGTAGTGGCTACCCGTGTTCTTGATGACTAAGCCGGTCAAGGATGCTATAGCTTAATGATTGTAGTCAAGTAGAGGCGGAGACTAGACAGTCATGATCTCCTTCTCCTTGGCAGAGAAGAGTTCGTCGATCTTCTTGATGTATCGGTCGTGGAGCTTCTGCACCTCGGCTTCTGCATCCTTGGCTACATCCTCGGGGGTGTTGTCCGTCTTGATGCTCTTCTTGATCGCATCGTTGGTATCACGGCGAGCATTGCGGACGCTGACCTTAGCGGTCTCAGCATCGGCCTTGACCTGCTTGACGAGTTCACGACGACGGTCTTCCGTCAGAGGGGGGATGCCGAGGCGGATAAGCTCCCCGTTGTTCTCGGGAGTAATGCCGAGAGGGGAGTTGATGATCGCACGCTCGATGTCTCGGATGATCCCCTTTTCCCATGGGGTGATGACGATGCTCTTGGCATCAGGGATCGTGACGGTACCCACCTGAGTCAGGGGAACTAAGCTCCCGTAGTACTCGACCATGATCCCATCTAGGATCTTTACATTGGCCTTGCCCGCACGTACTCGTGCTAAGGCTTCTTCGAGATGCTCAACGGTCTTTTCCATTTGGGCACCAGCCTCAGCGATCAGCCCTTTTAGTTCACTCATAGAGAATTGTTGTCTATTATATTTTAGGTTGGGATTGTTTGTGCTTGGATGCTCTAGAAGCCCACGTAGGTGCCGATCGACTCTCCTCGAAGGACTTTGATGAGGTTGCCTGGAGTATCCATGTCGAAGACGATGATCGGGAGGTTGTTCTCACGGCACATCGTGGTAGCCGTCAGGTCCATGACCTTCAGTCCTCGGTGGTAGATCTCATCATAAGTAATGCGGTCGAACTTAGTGGCCGTGGGGTCCTTCTCGGGGTCAGCGGTATAGATACCATCGACGCGTGTCCCCTTGAGCATCACATCGGCTTCGATTTCGATCCCACGCAGGGATGAGCCCGTGTCGGTCGTGAAGAAGGGGTTCCCCGTACCTCCAGAGAGGATGACGACCTCCCCTGCCTCGAGGGCATCGACTGCCCGACGCTTGGAGTAGAATTCGCCGATGGGCTCCATGCGGATAGCAGTGAGGACACGGTTCTTCACCCCTAGCGAGGTGAGGCGAGAGCCTAGGGCAAGGCTATTGATGACGGTAGCAAGCATCCCCATCTGGTCGCCCTGTACTCGGTCGAAGCCATCGGCTGCACCACTGAGGCCACGGAAGATATTACCTCCTCCGATGACGATAGCGACTTGGATACCCATCTCTACAGCTGCCTGGATATCTCGAGCATAGTCGGATAGCCGATCTGTATCAATACCATACTGCTTAGCCCCCATGAGCGACTCGCCACTGAGCTTGAGTAGGACACGTTTGAAGTGATTCATTGAGTTCTTCTTATGATGACTATTGTTTATTAGTACAAAGAAACGACTTTTACGCCTAATACGCTCTTATCCGCTGACCATCTGCCCATGATCGAGGTCTAAAGGGACCCATTCATGGGTCGCTCGGGTGACCCATGATGGGTAACCACGATGACCCATGATGGGTCGCATGGACGACCTATAGTGGGTAGTCAAGTCTCCTCTACGTTCCTTCGATTTGCTTGCTCCGATGGCTCCCTATTCTGGAGCTTGACGACCTTCGGCTAAATGGTGAGTGAGAGGAATTCGCTAACTTTACGCACCTAAATCCAAGGGAACTTAGTTCATGCAACAAAGAATACAACAGCTGACGACCGAGCTGCAGGCGCTCACCGCACGCACCGAGCAAGAGGTCGAAGATCTCCGTATCAAGTATATCAGTAAGAAGGGGCTCGTCTCTCAGCTCTTCGATGAGTTCAAGTCTGTCCCCAACGAAGAGAAGCGACAGGTAGGCCAACTTCTCAATGCACTCAAGACCTTAGCTACGGATAAGATCAACGAGCTACGTGCTTCGCTCTCCGCCGGTGGTGATTCATCCGAAGAGGGGATCGACTGGTCACGTACGGTCTATCCTGCCCCTCTGGGTACACGTCATCCGCTGACGATCGTCCAGCAGGAGATCTGCTCGATCTTCGCTCGTCTAGGCTTCTCTATCGCCGAAGGTCCAGAGATCGAGGATGACTGGCATGTCTTCTCATCGCTCAACTTCGCCGAAGACCATCCCGCACGTGATATGCAGGATACCTTCTTCGTGAAGAATGTCCCAGGTACACTCCTTCGCACACATACCTCTTCGGTACAGACGCGTACGATGCTCGCCTCTGAGCCTCCGATCCGCATCATCTGCCCAGGACGAGTCTATCGCAATGAGGCGATCTCCTACCGTGCACACTGCTTCTTCCATCAGGTAGAGGCACTCTATGTGGATCAGAATGTGTCGTTCGCTGATCTGAAGCAGGTACTTCTGTACTTCGCCCAAGAGATGTTCGGCTCCGATACCAAGATCCGTCTACGTCCCTCGTATTTCCCCTTCACAGAGCCTTCTGCTGAGATGGATATCTCTTGTAATATCTGTGGCGGTAAGGGCTGTAACTTCTGTAAGCATACAGGCTGGGTAGAGATCCTCGGCTGCGGTATGGTCGATCCGAATGTCCTAGAGAATTGCGGGATCGATAGCCGTAAGTACAGTGGCTATGCCCTCGGTATGGGCGTAGAGCGCATCACGAACCTCAAGTATCGAGTCAGTGACCTACGTCTCTTCTCGGAGAATGACGTTCGTTTCCTTGAGCAGTTCAAGGCTGCACACTAAGCCCTAGGATCGTGACCCGCAAAGAGCGCTACGAAGGGGTGATCGCATGGTTCGAGGAACACATGCCTGTGGCCGAGACCGAGCTAGACTATACCACCCCCTTTGAACTCCTTGTTGCGGTCATCCTCTCTGCTCAGTGCACGGACAAGAGGGTCAATATGATCACGCCCCGTCTCTTCCGTCAGTATCCGACGGCAGAGATCATGGCACGAGCCGAGGTAGATGATATCTTCGAGCTGATACGTAGTGTGAGCTACCCACGCTCCAAGGCAGGCTACCTCGTCGCTACCTCTCAGAAGCTCGTCGAAGACCACCAAGGGGAGGTGCCTGAGGAGCGTGAAGCTCTGATGAAGCTCCCTGGTGTGGGACGCAAGACAGCTAATGTCATCGCTTCGGTCATCTACCACCGTCCTACGATGGCGGTCGATACCCATGTCTTCCGTGTCTCCAATAGGATCGGTCTCACGACGAACTCTAAGACTCCGCTTCAGACCGAACTTACCCTCATCAAGTACATCCCTGAGTCGCTTATCCCCAAGGCGCATCATTGGCTGATCCTCCACGGTCGCTATGTCTGCACGGCTCGCCGACCTCATTGCTCGGAGTGTGGCCTAAGCTCCTATTGCCGCTACTATACAAGGTTGGAGCAGAAGAAATCAAAATCTAAAGACTAGATATGAAAAGAAGAAAGCACCGGACTAGCCTATGGCTCGGTCTAGGTCTCGCCCTCATTGCTGGGGCACTCTTCCTCTCCGAAGCTTGTGCCAAGAAGGGGAAGGCTGCTTCCTCCGATAAGACAAGACTCTCCATCGGTGTGATGCCCTCTGTTGATTACCTCCCGATAGCCATAGCAGAGCAGCAGGGCTTCTTCTCTATGCCCATAGAGATCGTACGCTTTGCCTCTCCTATGGAGCGTGATGCCGCCCTTCAGACAGGTGCAGTGGATGCTTCGGTCACGGACTACATGGGGGCCATGCTCCTGCACTCCAAGGGGCTGGAGGTCTCCCTACCTATCGCATGTCAGGGGAGCTTCCGCCTCGTCTTTGGGCGGGACGAGGATCTTGATCAGGTCTCTGATCTGCGGGGCAAGCGTGTGGGGCTCTCATCGAATACCCTCATCGACTATGCTACGGAGCGTAGCCTAGTGGATGCTCATAGTAAGCCCTTTGCCTATACTCGTGTCGAGGTGCAGAAGATACCCATCCGTCTGGAGATGCTTCGCTCGGGAGAACTAGATGCTGCCATCCTCCCCGAGCCCTTTGCGAGCATCGGTGAGTCTAAGGGGCTTCTAGCGATCGATGTGCCTCGAGCTCTTACGGTCGGGATCACGGGCCTCCTCTTCCAGCGATCGGCGCTCACCTCTAAGGAGGAAGCTGTCCGCTCCTTCGTCTCGGGCTACAACCAAGCTATTGACTACATGCAGTCGCATCCTCGCTCCTCATGGGCGGGTGCTCTGGAGCAGCTCCTCGGAGTACCTAAGGAGCTAGCCATGCGCATCCCTCTCCCCACCTACACTAAGGTAACGACTCCTCAGACTGAGGATCTAATGCCTATCCTCGAGTGGATGAAGGAGAAGGAGCTCGTCCCATCTACCTATATGGCAGAAGGGCTTATCTCCGCTCTACCTACCCAATAGCTGGAGCTAACCGCTCCCCAGTGACGGATGACAGAGCCCCATCTCCTTCAGGTCTCACAGCTCTCTGTAAGCTATACTCATCGGCGCCGATCTACCGAAGCGCTGGTGGGTATTACTTTTTCTATGGGGAGGGAGATCGTCACGATCACAGGACCTTCGGGGAGTGGTAAGTCTACGCTCCTACACTGTCTCTCGGGTATCGTCACCCCGACAAGTGGCCATCTCCTCCTCGATGATCTACCCATCAACCCACGGATGCATCAGATCGCTCTCGTACCTCAGCAGTATGGGCTCTTCCCCTGGAAGAGGGTAGGGAGCAATATCCTCCTTCCCGCAGCTCTGGGTAAGCGGAGTGTCTCTCCCGAGCTCCAGCATGAGATCTTGGAGACTTTGGGACTCCTTGACCTCCTTGATCGCTACCCGCACCAGCTGAGCGGTGGTCAGCGCCAGCGTGTCGCCCTCGCTCGAGCCTTCATCATGCAGCCAGACCTACTGCTTCTCGATGAAGCTTTCTCGGCGCTCGATGTGGCGACTGCAGAGCGTTCGCGTCAGCTATTCCTAGAGCTCTGGGCTCGCTATCCCGTCCCAACCCTCTGTGTTACACACAGCCCCGAGGAAGCTACGACCCTCGCCCAGCGTACCCTTCTCCTTGGGGGAACACCCGGCACCCTTATCGGAGACTATCGAGGTGCCTCGAGGCAGGATTTAGAGGCTAAGTTACGTACCCTTGATGAAGCCCTTTAGTCGTCATCTCATACAGCTCCTCCTCGGAGCCATCATCCTCCATGTCCTTTGGCTGGGAGGCTATTACATGATCGCCTCCGAGGTGCTACCTGCACCTTGGACAGTATATGCGCATCTACTTCGGATGGATGGCTCTAGTCTGCTCACTCATGCCGTAGTGAGCCTACAGCGTATCGGGTGGGGGATCTTGATCGCTACGCTCCTTGCCTCGGTGATCGCTCTGGTGATGATGCTCTACCCTCGTGTAGGACGGGTGCTCTCTACCTTCATCTATTTCTCCTACCCGATCCCTAAGCTCGCCCTCCTTCCCGTCGTCATGCTCCTCGGGGGACTCGGTGAGGTCACCAAGGTCGTGATGATCGTCCTCATCATCCTCTTCCAGCTCTCGGTATCCATGCGTGATGCGCTCCTAGGTATCCCTCGGGAGCACTTCGCTGTCACCCGCTCTCTGGGTACTGGGACGCTGGGCCTTCTGCGTCATCTCCTCCTCCCAGCTGCTTTGCCTGCAGCCCTCTCCGCTCTGCGTATCGCTATCGGTACGGCTATCTCGGTACTCTTTGTGACAGAGACTTATGGCACGACCGAGGGGCTAGGCTACTACATCTCGGATGCTTGGATGCGTATCAATTATCTAGATATGTATGGGGGCATTGTGCTCTTGAGTTTGCTTGGGGTGGGGCTCTTCATCCTCATTGACTCTGCTGAGGCATTGCTCTGTCCTTGGGAGGCAGAGAGTGAGTGATGCTATACGCTTTGGGATGATCGGAACGTTGTCCTAGTGTAGGCTCTCTCTGTGGATGTCCCTACGCATGGTATCACTTCTCTAAGCAATCATCCCCGATGGTCAAGCGATTATCTACCTTTTGTCTACTCCTCCTTCTCAGCATCTTCTCTTCCTCTACGGGCTTCGCACAGAAGACCAAGCGTGCCTCTGCACACAAGAGTAGCGTATCCCGAAAGCAATCAGTCACAGCGGAGACGACACTCCATCGCTTCTATATGGAGTATATCCGCTCCTTTGACCGCATGTATGAGCCCGAGCAGGTGGATTCGCTTATCCTTGCTCATGTGACTCCAGAGGCTAAGGCAAAGCTAGAGCGAGTGCGTGCTATGACGGACCTTGATCCGATCCTTCGCTCTCAAGATATTGCCTCTGGGGTGGAGCATACGCTCAAGATCCGTAGCCTAGGCCAAGACTGGTATCAAGTATCCTTCGGAGAAGGGGAGGGCTACCAAGCGATCCCCCTTCGGGTGAAGAAGGTAGGGACGAAGTACCTCATTGACTTCATCACCCCCCCTTGGCATGAGACGGCCTATGGAGATCGCCTCCTAAGTAATCCCTTTGCTTCTGTTGATCGGGTCGACGAATCAAGCCCTTCTGCCTTCGTCCTCTCCTTCTATAAGCGCTATATCTCTGCTTATCTAGCCATGAAGCCGACCCTCAAGGAGGAACTCAAGGCTCTACGTGATCGCTACTGCACCCCGCAGACGATCCAGCTCTACTACGACCGACTAGCTTCTACGGGTGAGGTGGAGAGTGGCTACTTCGATGTCCTCATTGACAATACGGACTTTGACCCCACGTGGTGCTCTTCGCTCTCTGTCCGTCCCAGCTCGTCCTCCGATCTGCTGGAAGTCCTCTATAATCCAAGTTCGAACCATCGCACACTCCCCCGTAAGCTCCTTGTGCGTGCCATACGGCTCGCTACGGGAGGCTATCGTCTGGATCTACAGCCTTAGATATAGCGCTTCCCAACGGCCTATATCTGGGGTGATTATGCTATTTATGGCTATCTTTGTGCTACGATTTAAGTAATAAGCCGAAGAAGATAATGAATAGTCGCCTCGCCGAGCAGATCTCCTACCTCCTCCTGCGCCACCAATATGTGGTGGTCCCCCAGCTAGGAGGGTTCATCAGAGAGAAGCTCCCTGCTAACTATGATCCTACTAAGCGACTCGCTTATCCTCCCTCTGCAGAGCTCCACTTCAACCAAGCTCTAGGACACAGTGATGGCCTCTTGGAGGGTCGCTATGCCGAGCTCTTAGGGCTCTCTCTTAGACGTGCTCGTCTCATCCTAGAGGAGGAAGTGCGTCAGCTCCGTCTGAGTCTGATCAAGCAGGGGCACTATGAACTCTCGGGTATCGGCGAGCTCATCCTCTCTCAGGAGGGACAGCTTAGCTTCGTGCCTAGTGCTCACGCTCTAGCTACCCAGTCGGCTTCTTACGGCTATGCCCCCCTCTCTCTCCCCGAACTTCCCTCCCAAGCAAAGACAACTAAGAGTGTACGTCGCTCTCGCTCGGAGCGTGATGGGCGCTATATCTCTCTGCGCCTCTCCAAGCGTGCTCTAGGCTATGCAGCCGTAGTGATTTTCACGATCCTTGCGCTACTTCCTTGGGGTAATCGGGTCGAGACGACTGCACACTATCAAGCTGGATTTACTCCCTCCATTGAGGCGGCACGTCAGCTCTTCGGAGAGCAGGAAGTCATTGCTGAGCCTCGTGCAGAGGAGCAGACCAAGGGCGGACTCAGCTGGTCCACAGAGCAGGATGGTCGCTACTATATCGTCCTAGCTACCGAGCGTACAGAGGAGCGCATACAAGGCTACCTCACTGGGGTGCAGGAAGCCTTCCCAGAGGCTAACTTAGTGGCACTCCACTCCCCTCATGGGCGCACGATCCGTCTGTGCCTTACTTCCTTCCCTTCGTCAGCAGAGGCTTATGCCTACCTAAATACGCTGGTGAAGGAGCATCCCTCCTATCGCTCTTCGTGGGTCTTCCGCAATAGTTAGGCTAGGAGCTCTCCTAGATCCGAAGCGTCCATCCCATTGGAGCAACATCCCCTACACGACATCGTGACTGAGATCAAAGCCGAGGCTTACCGCCTCGGCTTCTCTGCTTGTGGGATAGCCGAAGCTGGGGCTGTACCCGAGGAGATCATGCAGGAATATGATCACTGGGTAGACACAGGCTATCATGGGGATATGGATTACCTCGCTCGTAATAGAGAGCTTCGTTCAGATCCTCGGCTACTGCTCCCTGGGACGAAGTCGCTCATCCTCGTGGCGATGAACTACTATCCAGAGACGAAGCAAGATCCTGAGGCTCCACAGTTCGCTTACTACGCCTACGGGCGAGACTATCATAAGGTGGTCAAGAAGCGCCTCGACAGCCTCCTTAGCTATATGCGGGAGGAGCTAGGCCTCAAGGTCGAGGGACGAGCCTTCTCGGACTCCGCTCCGATCATGGAGCGTTACTGGGCGGAGCAGGCAGGGCTAGGCTGGCGAGGGAAGAATAGCCTGCTGATCATCCCACGAGCAGGGAGTTACTTCTTCCTCGGCGAACTGCTGGTAGATATAGAGCTCCCCTACGATACTCCGATGCGTAATCTCTGCGGGCGGTGTGAGCGCTGTCAGCAGGCTTGTCCTACGGAGGCCTTCCTTGCCCCAGGGAAGTTGGACGCTCGGCGCTGCATCAGTTACCTGACCATTGAGCAGAAGGGGGAGATCCCCGAAGAGCTACGAGAGCGCATGGGACGGCGGGTCTATGGCTGTGATGCCTGCCAGCAATGTTGCCCGTGGAATCGCTATGCTCGCCCGACGAAGGTCGCTGACTATACCCCTCGGGAAGCACTTCTTTCTCTCTCCCCAGAGCAACTGGAGAGTATGACCGAAGAGGAGTATCTAGCCCTCTTCGCCGGCACAGCTGTCAAGCGGGCAGGGCTCTCGGGGCTCCAGCGGACGATCCGAGACCTTCGGGCGAACTTCTCTACTCCCATCCCTTCCACGGAAGCCTCATCGGTGCGTCGCTTCGTTCGCCCTACTACTCCCGAGTCCATCGACTCATCTGAGTGACAGCTCGCCCCTCCTTCTCCTGCGGAAAGGTGCAGTCAGATACGCTCCTGCCTTGAGCCTCTATGGTGTGAGAAGTGTACCCATGTATAGTACCGTATATAGACCCATACATGGGTCACCCGATCGACCCATTCATGGGGTCCTCGACCGACCCATGAATGGGTACCTAAACCTCAAGATGGGGCAAGTAAGGAGTAGTGTGCTTAGCCGAGCTCGCCCTTATTTGTTGTAATTTTGCTCTCTATAATCAATCAAGCAATACAAGACTTTTGAACGAATATAATTCCCACGCTAAAGGGCTCTCCTTCGTCGTCATAGGTATGAACGATGAGAAGAGCCCCCTCTTCCCCGAAGAAGTACAGAGACTGATCTCGGAGCATCGCATCTTCTCTGGAGGCCGTCGCCATAGAGAGCTTGTCGGGGAGCTCCTACCCGAGGGAGCCGTATGGATCGATATTGTTGTCCCGCTGAGCGATGTATATGCGCAGTATCGACACTATGATGAGCCTGTCCTCGTCTTCGCTTCGGGGGACCCGCTCTTCTTCGGGTTCACGACGACGCTGATGCGTGAGTTCGAGGGAAGAGTCACGAAGACCTTCCCCTCCTTCAGTTCGCTACAGATGCTGGCGCACGCCCTTCGCTTGCCGTACCATGATATGCGTGTTGTTTCGCTGACGGGACGACCTTGGCATGAGTTCGACCGAGCCTTGATCGAGCGGGCGCACAAGGTAGGGGTGCTGACAGATCGGAAGAATACGCCTGCTACCATCGCTAAGCGTATGCTTGACTACGGCTATACTGCCTATCAGATGCACGTGGGGGTACGCCTCGGAGGTGAGCGGGAAGAGACTTATTCGCTTCCCCTTGAGGAAGTCATCACGAAGGACTTCCCTCATCCCAATTGCCTGATCATCGAAGCGGTAGAGCCTCAGCCCTATGATGCTCCTATCGGGCTCAAGGAACTGGACTTCTTCCCTCTGAATGGACGGGTGAATATGATCACGAAGATGCCTATCCGCCTCGTGAGCCTTAGCCTGCTGGAGCTGGAGCAAAGACGGAGCTTCTGGGATGTCGGCTTCTGCACGGGCTCTGTCTCCATCGAGGCTAAGCTCCGCTATCCTCATCTCACGGTGACGGCTTTTGAAGTACGGGAAGAGGGCTCAGAGCTCATGGAGACGAATAGCCGGCGCTTCCATGCTCCAGGGATCGACTACCATATTGGGGACTTCCTCTCCCAGCCTTTAGAAAGCCTTCCTCGTCCAGAGGCCGCCTTCATCGGGGGGCATGGGGGGAGGCTACCTGAGTTCGTCGCACGCCTTGCCGAACTGATGGGCGAAGACGGGATCATCGTCTTCAATTCCGTCTCCGAGGAGACGCTCCAGCTCTTCCGTGACTCTATAGCCGAGATCGGCTGGGCTATTACCTACGAGACTCGCCTAGCCGTCGACAGCCACAATCCGATCACGATCCTGCAGGCCAAGGGGCGCAGAGACTAGGGTATCTGAGCATAGAGAGATGGCACGTTATACCTACGGACTGATAGGGCGACCGCTGGAGCATTCTTTTTCTCCGAGCTACTTCCGTGCGTTCTTTGAGCGCGAAGGGATCGATGCTTCGTATGAGCTCTATGAGCTGGAGCGGATCGAAGAGCTCCCCCAGCTGCTCGAAGCGAACCCCGATCTCAGAGGGCTCAATGTCACCCTGCCCTACAAGCGGGAGGTGCTTCGCTACGTCGGAGACTGCTCGGATGAGGTGAAGCTCCTTGGGGCGGCGAACGTCCTCTCCGTGCGACGCACCCCCGAAGGGAAGCCCATCCTCAAGGCGCACAATACCGATGTCGAGGGCTTCCGTCGGTCGCTTGCTCAGCTTCTTCGGGGGGAGCACCCCGAAGCTTGGGTCTTCGGGACGGGTGGGGCAGCCTCGGCCGTCCTTCGTGGGCTGGACCTGCTGGGGATCAGCTACCGTCAGGTGAGCCGTACACCACGCTCGGGACAGATGAGCTACGGGGACTTGACCCTCGAGGAGGCTCGGCGGACAAAGCTCTGGATCAATGCTACCCCCGTGGGACTTCGGCTGGGTGACTCGCTTCCCTTGCCCTACGAAGCGCTGGGGGCGGAACATATCTGCTACGATCTCATCTACAACCCTTCGCCTACGACCTTCCTAAGCCGAGCCTCCGAGCGGGGTGCACGGACGAAGGACGGGCTCGAGATGCTACATATCCAAGCCGATGAAGCTTGGAAGATTTGGACTACGAATGAAGAAGACTAGAAGTGCGCTTATACTGGGGGGGCTCCTCCTCCTAGCCTCCTGCTCGACGACGAGGCACGTGGAGCCGGGGAGCTATCTCCTCTCCAAGGTGTCTATCCGTGTGGACTCGCTCCCGCCCGCCGAGCTGGAGCAACTTGGGGACCTAACCACCTTCCTGCCCCAGCAGCCGAATACGAAGCTCCTCGGGCTCTTCGACTGGACGCTCTTCGTCTATAACCTCAGCAACCCGAAGAGCAATAGCTTCGTGAGCCGACAGCTACGTAAGTGGGGCGACCCGCCCGTGCTGTACAATGCAGAGGAAGCGGAGTTCGGGCGAGCGAACCTCTCCGCCGCTATGTACAACCTCGGCTACCTTAAGGCCAAGACCGAGCTCCAAGTAGATACTACCCGCTCCAAGCGTGCCCGTCTGACCTACGTCATCACGCCAGGCAGTCGGCTCAAGGTAGGGCACTTCGAGGAAGCGCTTAGCGACACGACGCTCCGTCCGCTGCTTCATCCGCAGGACACGCTTCGGGAGAAGCGCCTCTTCCGTGGCGAACGCTACCGCTCCTATCTGCATTCGGGAGCGATCCTCTCGCCCCGAGCCATGCAGCTGGAGCAGGAGCGTATCTCGCAGATCTTCCGAAACCGAGGCTACTACACCTTCACGGCGGACAGCGTGCACTTCGAGCTGGATACGCTCGTGGCTTCGGACGTGTGGGTACGCAGTGTGATCTCCGCTCCCAACGAGGTCTATCGCATCGGTCGGGTGCAGATGAAGCAACGGCCCCATCGGGAGGGAAGCCTTCCTAGCTACGAGGCCGAGCGGGCGGGGATTAGCTTCGGCCTCGACCCCGATCATTACATTCGTCCGAGTGAGTTGGCACGTCGCATCTGGATCCGCCCAGGGCAGCTCTATTCGTCGCAGCATACTTCGTCGACCTACGCAGCGCTGAGCGAACTGTCTTCGCTTCAGGGCGTATCGATCCAGTACCACGTGGACACGCTCTCGGGCGACTCGACGCTTCTGGACTGCGACATCAGCGCTACCTCGGCGAAGACGAAGAGCATCGGGGGCGACATCGTCGGGACAAATTCCTCGGGAAGCCTCGGTGTAAGTTCGTCCTTGAACTTCCAGAACGCTAACCTCTTCCACGGAGGAGAAGTCCTACGTCTGCAGCTGCGTGGGGGCTACGAGAGCCTGAGGAGTCGGCGCAACGAGCATCTGAACTACGGGGCGGAAGTGGGCTTGACCTTCCCCAAGCTCCTCTTCCCGCTTGTGGGCTCGAAGGGGCCTTCGACGATCCAGTCGACGACGAACCTGCAGATGAGCTACGATCATCACCGTCGCCCAGAATTCAGTCGTGATGTCTTCTCACTGGAATGGGGCTATAGCTGGCACAGTCACTACACGCCTGCCTACCGCCACCACCTCAAGGTCATCGACATCAACTTCCTGCACTTCGGCTACATCAACGAGGACTTCCGTCGGTCGATGCCTTTGATCACGCAGATCCTCAACTACCGAGACCAGTTCGTCCTCGGTGCTTCCTACCTCTTCCGCTACAATTCGCTGAACGATTACCGCAGGGCCACTTCGCCGTGGGTGCACAACCTCCGCCTCTTCTTCCAGTCCTCGGGGAACTTGCTCTACGGGCTCTCGTCGGCGCTGGGCCGTCAGCGGGACGAATACGGTGCGTACCGCCTTTTCGGGACGAACTTCGCACAGTTCGTCAAGGCCGAAGCCGACTACAGCGGTCTGCGCAAGCTCGGCGAAGGGAATGCCTTCGCCTATCACCTTGGCTTGGCGGTGGCTTATCCCTACGGCAATAGCCAGTACGTGCCCGTCGACCTGCGCTACTTCGCCGGCGGGGCCAATAGCCTTCGAGGTTGGGCTGCCCGCACGCTGGGCCCGGGGAGCATGCCCCGCTCTGCCAGCCGTTCGATCTTCGACCAAGTGGGGGATATCAAGGTCGAGCTCAATGCCGAGTATCGGATGAAGGTCCTTGGCTCGCTGCAGCTGGCGCTCTTCGCAGACGCGGGGAACATCTGGACGATGCGCCCCTACGAGAATCAGCCTCAAGGCGACTTCCAGTGGGAGCGTTTCTACAAAGAGATCGCCTTGTCGTCGGGGCTGGGTTTGCGTTGGGACTTTGATTACTTCGTGCTGCGCTTCGACGTTGGGGCGAAGGTCTACGATCCGCAGGTCGAGAACGGCCGTCCGTGGGTGATCTCCTACCAAGAGCCGAAGCAACTGCTGGCCTTCAACTTCGCCATCGGCTATCCCTTCTAGGGCGAAGTTTAGGAGGAAGGTCGGTCGTCCCGCTCTCTCTCTTTCCGCCTCCAATTGATCCGCCTTGCCCGGAGCGAATGACCGCTCGGGGCAAGGCGGAAGATTTTTGTGCGCACGGAAATAAATTTCCGTACGTAAGAAAAAATATTTTCGTACGTACAGAAATAAATTTTCTTACGTACGAAAATTTCACTGCTTCCGCAGGGCAATTTTTCCCTTTCCGCAAGGCGATAAATTTCCTTCCGCAGGGAAATAAATTTTCTTCCGCAAGGAAATAAATTTTCTTCCGCAAGGAAATAAATT
>ERZ772917.220-NODE-220-length-42227-cov-20.577397_pt1 | contig 42227 bp, 32 predicted proteins | sample MGYA00511187_ERZ772917 | MGnify/ENA primary metagenome ERZ772917 (study PRJEB29015, sample SAMEA2737925) | human oral metagenome | biome: human oral; feature: human-associated habitat; material: dental | place: China | collected 2012 ...
CTTGGCCTCCCGCCTGGGACGGGAGGCCAAGGGCGCCCGGGTCAGCTGCGTCGCCTACCCGCACGGCACGGGCAGGGGGAGCCGGGAGGCCGGTCTCACTGGTCGACGTAGCCGATGTCCTGCGCCCGGAAGCTCGCCAACCCCATGGCACCGAAGTTCACCAGGCCCTTGGGGACGGCGGTGAGCTGCATGCGCTCGTACAGGGGGTAGTTGTAGACGTTCTCCCAGATGAGCGCGTCCACCTTGTTGGTCAGCTCAATGCGCTTGGTCTGGTCCATCTCGACGTCGATCTGGGCGATGAGCGCGTCCACCTCCGGGATGTCGGCGTCGGAGTAGTTGGACTCCGAGCCCTTGCCGTAGATCTGGCCGACGTTGTTCATGGGGTACGGGGTCCCCTGCCAGGTCATGGCCGAGATCTCGTAGTTCCCCGGGACGAGGTACTCGCTGAAGAACTTATTGGTGTCCACCGTGACCGGCTCCAGGGTGATGCCGACCTCGGCCAGCTGGGACTGGAGGAGACCCTGCTCGTTCTCAGTGGTGGGCGTGCTCTGCGGGATGGTGAAGTTGATCTTGAGGGGCTGGCCGGCCTTCTCGCGGGTCCCGTTGGCACCTACCGTCCAGCCCGCCTCGTCCAGGAGCTTCTTGGCAGCCTCGGGGTCGTAGGACCAGGGGCCGGAGTTGTCCTGGTAGCCCGTCTGGCTGGGCATGAAGAAGCGGTTGCCCAGCAGGACCTTGGAGACGTCCACCGGGAGCCCGGCCAGGTCCGACTTGGCAATGGCCTCGCGGTTGGTGGCGCGCATGAGGGCCTGGCGGACCTTGACGTCGGCCAGGATCCCGTTGGCCGCGTTAATGGTGAAGCAGCGCCACTGGAGGCCGAAGTTGCCTCGGATAACGGCGTCGGAGCGGGTCAGGGCCTGCTTGTAGACGTCGGAGGAGATAATGTAGTCAATGACGTCGATCTCCTTGTTGGCGAAGGCGGTGGCCTCCCCGGAGGAGTCCAGGACCCGGAAGGTCACCTTGTCCAGCTTGGGGGCCGCACCCCACCACCTCTCGTTGGGGACCAGGGTCGCGATCTGGGCGGCGTCGTCCCAGGAGTCGACCTTGAACGGGCCGGAGAAGTAGTCGTTGTTGAAGGTGGAGACCATGGCGGTGTTAAAGGTCTCCGCGTCCTTCATCAGCTCGGTCGGCTGGCAGCCAGAGATGACGTTGCTCCAGTCGGGGTAGGTGCTCTCGAAGACGACCTTGAACTTGGCGTCGGTCTCCTTCTCGACCTTCTCCACCAGCTTAATGCCGTCCGTGGAGGCGAAGCGGTAGTTGGTGTCCTTGGCGGCGGCGTAGGAGGCTGCGAAGTCGTCCGCGCTGATCTGGCGGCCCGAGCCCCACACGGCCTTCTCGTTGAGCACCACGTCCACGACGGTCTTGCCGTCCACCTCGCTGGCCTTCGCCGAGACAATGAAGTCGGGGTTGGGGGTGGGGGTCCCGTCGTCGGCGTACTCAAAGAAGGACGGGTTGACGAAGTTCATGAGCATACGCAGGTCGACGCCGTTGCCGTCCACGTGGGAGGCGTTCCAGTTGGTGATCTTGGAGGTCATGCCGAACCGGAGCTCACCACCCTGCTTGACCTGGTCGTGCTCCACCTTCTGCATGGCGGCGGCGGCGGTGGGGACGGCGTCCCCCGCCGTGGAGGTCTCCTTGGCGCAGGCGGCCAGGGCGAGGAGGGCGGCGGTGGAGGCAGCTCCACCGAGGAAGAGACGGCGGTTGATCATCATGGGGTCTCCGACTTTCCGGAATTCTGTAAAGAGGGACACAACCCATATTACATATTTATACGTTACATGCGGGAAATATCTCACATGCTGGACACAGGCCGTCCAGTCAGTAGACCGGGGTCACACAGAGGGCGGCGATGTGGTAGCGCGTGAGGCGCGCTACCACATCGCCTACAGCCCGGCGCGGTCGTCCTGCCGCGGCTCGGCCCACCGGCTCACTCGGAGAGGTAGCCGACGTCCTCAGGTCGGAAGGAGCCCAGGCCCACCGCACCGAAGTTGGCCAGCTTCTTGGGCACCGCGGTGAGCTGGACCCGGTTGTAGATCGGGATGTCGAAGACGTTCTCCCACACCAGGACGTCGATCTGGGTGGTGAGCTTGAGCCGCTCCTCATTGGTCTGGGCGGTGTTGGCCTGCGTGACGAGCGAGTCGATCTCGGGCACGGAGATCTTGGAGTAGTTCGAGCCCCCGGTGGAGGAGTAGACCTGCCCCAGGTTGCCCATGGGGTACTGGGTCCCGACCCAGGTGAAGCCCGTGATCTCGAAGTTGGACCGGCGGACGTACTCGGTCTGGAACTTGTCGGTGTCCACCCCGTCGAGCGTCAGGGTGATGCCGACCTCGGCCAGCTGGGACTGGAGGAGCCCGGCCTCGTTCTCGGTGGTGGGCACCCCCTGGGGCAGGGTGAACCTCAGGCTCAGCTTCTGGCCGTCCTTCTCGCGGATCCCGTCGGCGCCCACCGTCCAGCCCGCCTCGTCCAGGAGCTTCTTGGCGGCCTCGGGGTCGTAGGACCAGGGACCGGCGTCGTCCTGGCAGGCGGAACCGCGGTGTCCGGGCCAGGACGACGTCGGGCTCAGAACACGGCGGTCTGCTGGGGGTAGTAGCAGGCTACCTGGTGGTCGTCGCCCATGGGGGTGTGCTCGGGCATGGCCCCCAGGCAGCGGCTCCGCTGCTCCTCGTTGAGGGTGAGGAAGAGCTGGCAGCGGGTGTGGAAGCGGCAGCCCGAGGGCGGGTTGGCCGGGCTGGGCAGGTCGCCCTTGAGGATAATACGGCTGCGGGTACGCTCCTTGGCCGGGTCCGGGATGGGGATGGCCGAGAGCAGGGCCTGGGTGTAGGGGTGGGCCGGGGCCTCGAAGATGGTGTCCACGTCACCCACCTCGACGATCTTGCCCAGGTACATGACGGCCACCCGGTCGGCGATGTGCCGCACCACGGACAGGTCGTGGGCCACGAACAGGTAGCTCAGCCGCATGGTGGCGCGCAGCTCGTCCAGGAGGTTAATGACGCCGGCCTGGATGGACACGTCCAGGGCGGAGACCGGCTCGTCCAGGACCAGGAGCTTGGGCTCCAGGGCCAGGGCCCGGGCGATGCCAATGCGCTGGCGCTGGCCGCCGGAGAAGTTGCGCGGGTAGCGGTTGGCGTGGCTGGGCTCCAGGCCCACCAGGGCCATGAGCTCCTCCACGCGCGGGGCGATGTCCGCCTTCTTCCAGCCGTTGTGCCGCAGCGGCTCGGCGATAATGTCGTAGATCGGCAGGCGCGGGTCCAGGGAGGCCATGGGGTCCTGGAACACGATCTGCAGGTCCTGGCGGACCTTCCTGCGCTCGTTGCGGGTGATCTCCCGGGAGTCCCGGCCCAGGACCACAATGGTGCCCGACTGGGGGGCGCTCAGGGAGAGCACCTCCATGAGGGTGGTGGTCTTGCCGCAGCCGGACTCCCCCACCAGGGCCAGGGTCTCCCCCTCGCGGATGTCGAAGGAGATGCCGTCGACCGCGTGGACCGTGCCCACGCGGCGCTTGAAGACGGCACCCTTCATGAGCGGGAACTCCTTGACCAGGTCCGTGGCGCGCAGGACCTCCTGGCGCTCGGCGTGGGGGACGCTGAGGGCGTCCGGGGTCTTGAGCGCGGGTACCGGGAAGATCCGGGTGCGGTCCACCTGCCCGGAGCTGATCTCCTGGGTGCGGCGGCAGGCGGCGGTGTGCCGGCGGGTGACCTGGGCCCCGGGGTCGGGGGCCTGGTCCTTATCGCCGGACACCACGGTCAGGTCCGGCTCGGAGGCGCGGCAGGCGTCCTCGGCCATGGGGCAGCGGGGGGCAAAGGGGCAGCCCGGCGGCAAGGCCAGCAGGGAGGGCGGGTTGCCCTCCAGGGTGGCCAGGGCGGAGTCCTTGCGTGCGTCCAGGCGTGGCAGGGCCCCCAGCAGGCCGACGGTGTAGGGCATGGCCGGGTGGTAGAAGATCTCGTCCACGGTGCCGGTCTCCACAATGCGTCCGGCGTACATGACCGCCACCCGGTCTGCCATGCCCGCCACCACGCCCAGGTCGTGAGTGATCATAATGACCCCGGCACCGGTCTCCTTCTGGGCGGTGCGCAGCACGTCGAGGATCTGGGCCTGGATGGTCACGTCCAGGGCGGTGGTGGGCTCGTCGGCGATAATGAGGTCCGGGTTGTTGGCGATGGCGATGGCGATGACGGCACGCTGGCGCATGCCGCCGCTGAACTCGTGGGGGTAGGCCTTGGCCCGCACGGTCGGGTTGGGGATGCCCACCAGGTCCAGCAGCTCGACAGCACGCTCCCAGGCCTTGTCACCGCTCATCTTCTCGTCGTGGATCTTCAGGGCCTCGACGATCTGCTGACCCACCGTGTAGACGGGGGTGAGGGCGGACAGGGGGTCCTGGAAGACCATGGAGAGCTGGACGCCCCGGATCCGCGACATGTAGGCGTCGGAGCGCCCCAGGATCTCGGTGCCGTGCAGGGTGATGGAGCCGCTGACGTCGGCCGACTCGTCAAGCAGCCCCATGACCGCCGTGGAGGTCACGGACTTACCCGACCCGGACTCCCCCACCAGGGCCAGGACCTCGCCACGGGCCACGGACAGGTTGACACCGCGCACGGCGTCCACCCGCCCGTCCTCGGAGGGGAAGCTCACCCGCAGGTCGGTGACCTCCAGCAGCGGGGCGTCGGAGGCGGGGTCGGGCAGCGCGTCGCTGGCGAAGGCCGGGGCCTTGGGGTTCTTGGTACGGCGGCTCATGCCTTGCCTCCAGACTTGGACGAGGGGTCGATGGCGTCACGCAGGCCGTCACCCATGAAGTTGACGCACAGCAGCATGGTGACCAGCACCGTGGCGGGCGCCAGGAAGATCCAGGGCGAGGTGGTGGCGGCACGCTGCCCCTCGGCAATGAGCGTACCCAGGGACGTGTTCGGCGTCTGCACCCCGAAGCCGAAGTAGGACAGGGTCGTCTCGCTCAGGACCGCGTAGGCCACGTTGAGGGTGGCGTCCACAATGAGCAGGGAGGCGATGTTGGGGATAATGTGCCGCCCGATCACGACGGCGCTGGGCACGTTCATGAAACGGGCCGCCTGGACGTAGTCGAGGTTCTTCACGCTCAGGGTCAGGGAGCGCACCACGCGGGCGGTCAGCATCCAGCCGAACCCCGCCAGCAGGACGATGAACAGGGTGATCGACCCCTTGGAGGCACCCGCCTTCTGGGACAGGATGGCGATAATGAGGAAGGAGGGAACCACCAGGAGCAGGTCGGTGAACCACAGGGCCACCTTCTCCCACCGGCCGCCGAAGTACGCCGCCGAGCTGCCCACCACCGCCGCGATGGAGGTCTGGAGGAGGGCCACGCAGATGCCGATGAGCATGGACTTGCGGGTGCCCTCCACGGTCATGGCGAACACGTCGCGCCCGCCCTGGGTGGTGCCGAGCCAGTGGGCGGCGCTGGGGGGCTGGAGGAACTCGCTGGAGACGTCGCGGTACCCCCAGGGGCTGATACTGGCGCCGAAGACCGCGAAGCACAGGACCAGGACCAGGCCGACGGCGCCGGCCACGGCGGAGCGGTTGCGCAGGAAGCGTCGCAGGATGATCTGGGCACGGCCCAGGCGCTTGGACTCCTTGGGGTTGGAGGTCAGCGGCTCGGAGGTGTCACGGGTCTCGGCGGGGGCGTTGCCGAGCTGCTCGGCGCTGGCCGAGGCGACGGCGTTGGCACCCGAGCGCGACAGGACGCTGCGGTCAGGGGTCTTGCTCGCCATGGGTCAGCTCACTCTCACTCGGGGGTCGACGACCGCCACGAAGACGTCCGACAGCAGCGCCCCGGTGAGGGTGCACAGCCCGGAGAAGGCCACCACGGCGGCGGTCCCGTTGATGTCGTACTGGGAGATGGCGTTGACGGAGTACTCCCCGATACCGTGCCAGCCGTAGACACGCTCGGTAATGGTGGCCCCGGTGAACAGGCCGGCCAGGGCGAAGGCGAAGTAGGTGGCCATGGGGATCAGGGCGGTGCGCAGGGCGTGCCGGGTCACCGCCCGGCGCTTCACCAGCCCCTTGGCCCGGGCGGTACGCACGTAGTCCGCCCCCAGGGTGTCCAGCATGAGGTTGCGCTGGTAGCGCGAGTAGCTCGCGAGCATCCCCAGGGACATGGAGATGGTGGGCAGCAGCAGGTGCTGGGCGCGCCCGGCGAACCCCGAGCCCTCGCCGGAGAACTCGAAGATGTGGTAGCCGGTACCGTTGTTGACGCGCACCGCGATGACCTGCAGGAGGATCGCGATGACCATGGCGGGGGTGGAGATAATGAGCATCGAGACCAGGGAGACCACCCGGTCCGTGACGGTGTACTGCTTGGTGGCGGTCCAGGCCCCCAGGGCGACGCCGCCCAGCAGGCCGATGGTGGCCCCCAGGACCACCAGGCGCAGCGACACGAAGGCCCGTACGGCGATGACGTCGTTAATGACCTCGCCCTTGGGGGAGTACCCCCAGTCCCAGTGCAGGAAGACGTTCTGGAGCCAGGTGACGTAGCGGTCCCAGACCGGCATGTCGTGGGCGATGTTGTAACTCACGAGGTTGTCGTGGATGGCAGCCCAGTTGAGCTTGGGGTCCTGGATGTTCCACAGGTTGGACGGATCCATGGAGTACGAGGCCATGATGTAGGCCATAGAGGTCGCTATAAACAGCAGTATCGCGTAGTTCGCGATCCGTCTGGCTAGGTAGGGGAGCATAGGGTCTTCTCTTCCGGTTCTCCCGCCTGACGTCACCGTCGGCAACGAGGCGGCCGGGCGGGTGCGGACACCTCCGTCCCGGCCAGCCCCACACAGGGCAGACCAGGTACAGGACTGAGGTGAGAATACCCGGAGACAGGCACCAGGCCGTAACATGAGCGGCCGGTCATGTCACAGCGGGGTCGCGAACGGTGGGCACAGCCCCGCAGCGACCCGCATACGATACCCCGTACGTGACCGAAAACACGGTGTCATTATCCTGCGGAGGGCCCCGGCACCCGCACGGGCAGGCCCGGCTGGCAGCTGCGGCTGACCGGCCCTGCGCGGGCCCTAGGCGGCGTCGCGGTAGAGGTCGATACCGGCACCGGGCACGGCGGCAATGAGCCGCTGGGTGTACTCCTGGCGCGGGTTGGCGAACAGCTCGTCGCTGGGCCCGGACTCCACGACCTTCCCCTTCTCCATGACCACGACGTCGTCGGCCAGCAGCCGTACCACCGCCAGGTCGTGGGTAATGAACAGGTAGCTCAGCCCCAGCTCGGACTGCAGGTTGGACAGCAGCGTGAGGATCTGGGACTGCACCAGCACGTCCAGGGCGGAGACGGCCTCGTCCAGGACCACCACCTCGGGGCGCAGGGCCAGGGCCCGGGCCACGGCCACGCGCTGGCGCTGGCCCCCGGAGAGCTCCCCGGGGTAGCGGCGCATGGCCGAGCGGGGCAGGGCCACCATGTCCAGCAGCTCGGCCACCCGGGCCTCACGCTCCTTGCGCGAGCCCACCTGGTGCACCCGCAGGGGCTCCTCGACCGAGCTGAACACCGAGCGCATGGGGTCCAGGGAGCCGTAGGGGTTCTGGAACACCGGCTGGAGGCGACGGCGCAGCGCGAAGAGATCGGCCTTTCCCAGCGTGGACAGGTCGGTGCCGTGGTGGTAGACCTTGCCCGAGGTGGGGTCAATGAGGTTGAGGACAATGTTGGCCACCGTGGACTTCCCGCTGCCGGACTCCCCCACCAGGGCCAGGGTGGTGCCCTCGCGCAGGGTGAAGGAGACGTCGTCCACGGCCTTGAGCTCCTTGGCCTTCCCCTTGGCGCCGCGCACGCTGAAGACCTTGGTCAGGTTCTCCACGCGGATGACGGCGTCGGTGGCTGTGGCCCCCAGCCCGGCCCCCAGGAGCTCGTCCTCGGTGACCTTGATGCCCCGGGCGTGGGCGGCCTCAATACGCTGGGAGGCCAGCGAGGGCGCGGCCTGCACCAGGCGCCTGGTGTAGGGGTGGCGGGGCTCCTGGAGGATCTCCAGGCTGGGCCCGGACTCCACCACCCGCCCGCGGTGCATGACCACCAGGTGCTCGGCCCTCTCGGCGGCCAGGCCCAGGTCGTGGGTGATAAAGAGCATGGCGGTGCCCTGCTCGCGGGTCAGGGACTGGAGGTGGTCCAGGATGACCCGCTGGACGGTGACGTCCAGGGCGGAGGTGGGCTCGTCGGCAATGAGGAGGCTGGGGTGGGCCGCCATGCCGATGGCAATGAGGGCCCGCTGGCGCATGCCGCCGGAGAACTCGTGGGGGTACTGCCTGGCGCGGTGGGCGGCGTCGGGCAGTCCGGCCTGCGTGAGCAGGTCCAGGACCTTCTGGTCCACCTCCTTGCCGGGCACCACGTTGTTGGCCCGCAGCGCCTCCTTGACCTGGTAGCCGATGGACCACACGGGGTTGAGGTTGCTCATGGGGTCCTGGGGGACCAGGCCGATACGGGACCCGCGCAGCGCGGTCATCTCCTTGTCCCGCAGGTGGGCGACGTCCCGGCCCTCGAAGAGGATCTGCCCGCCGGTGACCCGCCCGGTGCCGGGCAGCAGTCCGATGACGGCGTGGGCCATGGTGGACTTGCCGCTGCCGGACTCCCCCACCACGGCCACCGACTGGCCGGGGTAGATGGTCAGGTTGGCGCCCCTGACCGCGGGGACCATGCCGGTGGAGGAGCGGAAGGCGACGTCCAGGTCGCGGATCTGGAGCAGGGGGGCCGTATCGGGGGCGGGCCGGGCGGCGCGGGAGTCAGGCGTGGTGCTCATTGCTTCCTCGTCTTGGGGTCCAGGGCGTCGCGTACGGCGTCGCCCATCATAATGAAGCCCAGGACCGTCAGCGCCAGGGCCCCGGCCGGGTAGAACAGGATGTGGGGGGCGGTGCGCATTGAGTCCTTGGCCGCCGAGATGTCAGCACCCCAGGAGACGACGCTGGCGGGCAGGCCGATCCCCAGGAAGGACATGGTGGCCTCGGCCACGATGTAGGAGCCCAGGGAGACGGTGGCGGTGACAATGATCGGGGCGGCGGCGTTGGGGACGATGTGGCGCGCCAGGGTCGCCCAGCGACCGGCCCCCAGGGCGATGGAGGCGGTGACGAACTCGTCGTTCTTGATCCCCATGACGGCGCCCCGGGCAATGCGTGCGATCTGGGGCCAGCCGAATATCCCCAGGACCAGCACCACGGTGAAGATGGAGCGGTGGGTCTTGAACATGCTCATCACCACGATGGCCGCCAGCATAAAGGGGATGGCGAAGAAGATGTCGGTCATGCGCGACAGGAGGGAGTCGAACCAGCCCCCGAAGTACCCGGCGATCGTGCCCACGAGGGAGCCCAGGACCACCACCAGGAAGGTGGTGAGGATGCCCACGCTCACCGAGGCGCGCGCCCCGTGGACGGTGCGGGCGAAGATGTCGCAGCCCTGCAGGTCGAAGCCGAAGGGGTGCCCGGAGCGGGGTGGGGCCAGGGAGTCGTCCAGGATGCAGGATGTCGGGTCCGTACGGGCCAGCAGGCCGGGGACGAGCGCCAGGACCACGGCCCCGGTAATGAGCAGGGCGGCGACCCAGAACAGGGGCCGACGGCGTAGGACCTTCCAGGCCTCGCCCCACATGGAGGAGGGGGCGGACTCGTCGGCCACGGCGTCCACGGCGCCCAGGCCGGTCTCGTCGGTGTCGGAGACGAAGCGTTCCTGGCCGGGCAGCGGTTCCCGCCCGGCAGGGCGGGTGGTGGGGGTCTCAGGCATAGCGGATCCTCGGGTCGAGGGCGGCGTAGAGCAGGTCTACGAGCAGGTTGGAGACGATAAAGACGAGGATGAGGACGGTGGTGAAGGAGACCACCGTGGATCCCTGCCCCTGGGTGATCGCCTTGTAGAGGGTGCCACCCACGCCGTGGATGTTGAAGATGCCCTCGGTGACAATGGCCCCGCCCATGAGGGCCCCCAGGTCGGCCCCCAGGAAGGTGACCACCGGGATGAGGGAGTTGCGCAGGACGTGGTGGGTGGCCACGCGGGTGCGCCCCAGGCCCTTGGCGCGGGCGGTGCGCACGTGGTCGGCCCCCAGGTTCTCACTGACCTCCGTGCGCGTCAGGCGCAGCACGTAGGCGAAGGACACGGCCGAGAGCACGATCGCGGGCATGAGCAGGTCCGTGACGCCGGGGCTGGAGCCCGCCGTCACCGGCAGCCACCCCGCCTTGATGCCGACGAGGAACTGCATGACGAAGCCGGTGACGAAGGTCGGCACGGCGATCACGGTCAGGGAGACCACCAGCACGGTGGCGTCAAAGAACCCGCCACGGCGCAGGCCCGCCAGGGTCCCCACCACGACGCCCAGGACGCCCTCGATGACCAGGGCCATGAGGGAGAGCTTGATGGTCACCGGGAAGGCCTGGGCCATGACCTGGGTGACGGGCTGGTGGGAGAAGGTGGTGCCGAAGTCGCCCACCAGGATGCCCTTGAGGTAGAGCAGGTACTGGGTGAGGAAGGGCTGGTCGAGGTGGTACTGGGCGCGAAGCTGGGCGATGACGGCCGGTGACAGGTTGCGTTCCCCGGCCAGGGCCGCCACGGGGTCCCCGGGCATGGCGAAGACCATGGCGTAGATCAGGAAGGTCGCGCCGAGGAAGACGGGAATGACCTGGAGGAGTCTGCGCCCGATATAGCGGAGCATGAGGGTTCCTTCTGGTGGTGGTGACGCGGGCCGGGGGCGGTGGCCCGTGTGCCACCGCCCCCGTAGGCGTCAGTCCTTGGTGACGGCGTGGTACAGCGGGGCGGAGTTCCAGCCGAACTCCACGTTGCTGACCTTGGTGGAGTGCCCGCCGAAGCCGTTCTGGTACCACAGCGGGATGGCCGGCAGGTCCGCGAACAGGAGCGTCTGGGCCTTCTGGTACAGGGTGGTGGCCTGGGTCTGGTCGGCGGTCTGGGCCGCCTGGTCCAGGAGGGCGTCGAACTCGGGGTTGGAGTACTGGGCGTCGTTGGAGCCGGCACCGGTGCGGTAGACCATATTGAGGAAGTTGCCCATGGACGGGTAGTCGCCCTGCCACCCGGCGCGGAAGCCCGAGGTGAGGGTGTGGGCGGTGACGTCGGCGCGAAGCTCCTTGAAGGTGGGGTAGGGGTTGCCGGCGGCCTCGATACCCAGAACCGTCTTGATGGAGTTGCACACGGCGTCGACCCAGGTCTTGTGCGGGCCGTCGGCGTTGTAGGCGATGCTGAAGGAGCCGGTGAAGGGGCTGATGGCCTCGGCCTGGGCCCAGGCCTCCTTGGCTGCGGTCGCGTCGAAGGTGAGGACCTCGTTGCCCGGCACCTTGTCGCTCCAGCCGCTAATGACCGGGGAGGTGAAGTCGGAGGCGGGGGTGCGCGTGGAGTAGTAGAGGGTGTCGCAGATCTTCTTGCGGTCGATCGCCAGGGACAGGGCCTTGCGGCGCAGGCGCCCCTCCTCGTCCATCTTGAAGTGCTCCGAGCCCACGTCGATGGTGAAGCACTGGATGACGGCGCCGGGCTGGTTAATGGCCCGGTCCCCCAGGTCGTCCTTGAAGGTGGCCAGGGCCGAGTCCGGGATGGCGTCAATGACGTCGAGGGAGTCGGACTGGAGGTCCGCGTAACCGGACTCGTAGGTGGTGTAGAACACGAAGCTGACGCCCTTGTTGGCGGCCTTGCGCGGGCCGGAGTACTTCTCGTTGGGAACCAGCTCACAGCGTTCGTTGTGGGTCCAGGAGGACAGGGAGTAGGGGCCGTTGCCCACCGGCTTCTGGCCGAAGGCCTCCATGTCCGCGTAGGCGGACTCCGGCAGCGGGTAGAAGGCGGAGTAGCCCAGGCTGAGCAGGAAGTCGGACTGGGGCGCTTTGAGGGTGATGGTGAACTCGGTGTCGGAGACCTTCTTCAGGCCGGTGAGCTCGGAGTCGGTGTCGTAGGAGAAGCCCTCGATGGGCTCGAAGAAGGCGCTGGACAGGTGGGCGTGGGACTTCAGGGCGCCGTAGTTCCAGGCCTTGATGAAGGAGTCGGAGGTCACCGGGGTGCCGTCGGAGAAGGTCCAGCCCTCGTTGAGGGTGACGGTGAAGGTCTGGCTGTCCTGGGTGGTGACGTCCTTGGCGACCTCGTTGACCAGGGCCCCGTGGGCGTCGTAGGAGTACAGGCCGGCGAAGATCAGGTCGATAATGCGCCCGCCCCCGACCTCGTTGGTGTTGGTGGGGATCAGGGGGTTCTGGGGCTCGGTGTCGTAGGCGGTGACAATGCCGTCACCTCCCTTGGAGGTGGTGTCGGAGGAGCAGGCGGCGAGCGCTGCGAGGGCGGCCGTCGAGATGACGCCGGCTCCGAAGGCCCGACGGGACAGGATGAGTCTGTTCATGAGGAACTCCCACGGGAAGGGGCGTTGACGCCCGGAGGACGGGGCGCCCATCGCAGGAGGTGGTCAGTGGCACACCAACGCATACACATACACTCATGCGAATGGACGTCTGGCACTGTACCCCATGGAGCCGCCGGACGCGCGCACCGTCTTACCCTGTGGTCACACGGTTCCCCGCCAGCCCGGCGACGCACAGCGTTTACGCAGGTCAGAATACTTTCATTAGCTGCTGTGAAGAGAGCGGTCCGAACCCTAAGGTCCCGGTGACAGGTGTGGAGGGAGGCTTCCTGGGCGTGGTGGTGGACTGTGTTCCAGGTAGCGGGCTGGGTTTTAAGTGGTAAATTTATTTTTAGGTAATGGGTCTGGGTTTTAGATAGTAGGTTGTGCTTTAGATGATAGACTGGGTTTTAGACGGCAGCGTCCTGGGCCTTACCAGGCGCCCTGGGCCCCAGGCGGTGAGCCCAGGTCTTACCAGGCGGCGGCCAGCAGCTCGTAGGAGCGACGTCGTAGCAGCGGGTCGTGCACGGTGGTCACCACGAGGAGCTCGTCCAGGTCCCAGCGACGCACCAGGGCCCGCAGCCGGGGAACCACCTCCTGGGGAGCGCCCACGAAGGACAACGCCATGGAGGACTCCACCGCGCGCTCCCGCCCCGGCACCAGGGCGCGCCACGCCTCCAGGTCCGACGTCGGCGGGTCCAGGGGTCCGGGACGCCCACCGACGACCCGCGCCGCGGCGGTCATGGCGGTCGTGAAAAGACGCTGCGCCTCCTGGCACGTGGGGGCCAGGACGACATTGACGGCCGCGGCGACCCGGGGCCGGACCGGCTGGGGGGCGTCGGCCAGGACCGAGCGGTAGGTGGTCATGGCGGCCTCGGCCTGGGAGGGGGCGAAGTGCGAGGCGACGGCGAAGGGCAGCCGCATCTCACCGGCCACCCGCGCCCCGGTCACCGAGGATCCCAGGATCCAGGTCTGGGGGCTGGTGCCCTCCCCGGGGAGGGCACGTACCACGGTCGGCTCCGGACAGGCCGGGGGCAGAGAGGAGGTCTGCGGTCTGGCCTGCTTGTCTGCCTGTGGGTCGATTTGCTGGTTGGACGGCGCATTAGCTCGTAAATGGGTCCGTCTGTCTACCTGTGGGTTGGTTTGTGAGCCCGCCTGCTCCCCACCGGCTGACGGGGCAGGTCGCGCGGGTCGGAGGGAGCCGGGGACGGCGGCGTCGGCGTCGGGCCCGGGGCCGAGGTAGCCCAGGATCTCACGGACCTCGTCGGCGAAACGACGGGGGTCGGCGGACCGCCGCCGCAGGGCGCGGGCGGTGACGGCGTCGGTGCCGGGGGCGCGCCCCAGGCCCAGGGCAACGCGGCCCGGGTAAAGCAGGGCCAGGGTCCCCACCTGCTCGGCGACGACCAGGGGGGCGTGGTTAGGGAGCATAATGCCGCCGCTGGCGACGCCGATCCGCTCGGTGGCGGCCAGGACCTGCCCCATGAGGACGGTCGTGGCACTGGCCAGATAGGTGGTGGAGCCGTGGTGCTCGCCGAGCCAGTAGCGCGTATACCCCGCGGCGTCGGCGGTGCGTGCCAGGGCGACCATGTCACCCAGGGCCTGGGCGCGGCTGCGACCGGCGGGGACAGGGACGAGGTCCATGACGGACAGGGCGACGCTCATGGTCGCAGCCTACGGCTCCCGCAGGATCACCGGTGCCAGTACCGACGTAACAGTTCCAACCGCCCTTACGCGGACGGCCCGGACTGTCCTACACCACCAGGGGCTTGCTGCCGAAACCACCTTTGCGCGGAGGGCCCGGACGAGCGCCCCCGACCTCGTCAAGCCCAACCTCCCAGCCGCTCCGCGGGACGGCCCAGACGAGGAGCAGCCGCCGGCCACCGTCGCGAGTCCCGGCCGTCCCGGCGCGGAGAGCCCTGGCAGCGCAGAGGGACGGCTCGAGCCTGCCTCGTGCGGACGAGCCTGGTGTGTGCGCGCACCCTCAGGGGCGGCAGGACTCGAACCCACCTTGTGCGGACGAGCCCTCACAGGAGTGCTGCCGCGTCACCCGGGTAGATGACACGGCAGCGTCGGGGAGCGGGGACCGGGATGGGGCGGGGTCTTGGGACCGGCACCGTGGGTGCCCCGGGGCCTCAGCGGGTGCGGGCCACAGGCCGACGGGACGTCGGAGGACCGGTGGGGTCGGTGCGTCCGGGCGGTCCTGACCTCCTGGAGCCGAGGCGGGCGCGATCGCGCGGGGGCCTAGGCATGACGGGAGGGCAGGATCGTGGCGGCCAGGGACTTGCAGATGTCGCCCACCAGGAAGGGCACGGCACCCAGGGTGAAGGCCGCGCCCAGGGTCAGGCCCTTGGCGTAGGCGAGCCACAGGACGCCGGGCACGTAGACGGCCACGGAGGCCAGGAGCATGAGCCCCAGGCGGGCGGGCAGGCGGCGGCCCGGGGCGGTAGCGGTCCCCGCCACGACGGCGACCAGGACGTAGCCCAGGACGTAGCCGAAGGTGGCGGTCACCCCGCTGGTCCAGCCGTGGAGCACCGGGGCGCCAGCGGCGGCCAGTCCCGCCAGGAGCAGGGCGGAGGCCGCTCCGCGCCGGGAGCCCAGAAGGCCGCCGACGCCGAGGACCGCGAGGGTTCCCAGGGTGACCGGGACAGGCGTAAAGGGCAGGGGGACCGCGAGCTGGCCCAGGAGGGCGATCGCAGCGGTTCCGGCTGCCACCAGGACGGCGTCGCGCCCCAGAGCTCGGACGCGCAGGGCGGCGCGAGAAGGAGCGGCCGCAGCGACCTCGTTGAGGGGATGTGTCGTCATGCACTCACCATAGACAGACAGCGTGCGTTACCGGAACTCCGGTTCTCCCCCGTGATAAGGGCGTTATTTTGTGCCTTTCCTCTAACCTATAGGGTTCTTTCACGAGAACCAGGAGACTATGAGGCGCGGCCTCAGGGCGGACGCCTGTGCCGCATACGGCTCGGACACCGGGACGCCCCGGACCGGGTCCTGGCTCCCATAGCGGGCGGGCCTGGCCACGGCCTGGACTACCGTCAGACCCTCACCGGCTGGCTCCCCCGTACCGGGCGGGGCTGGCGGCCTCGGGACCCGGTCGAGACCCAGCTGGTGCGGAGCTCCCCCGTACCGGGCGGGGCTGGCGGGCGCCGGGCGGGGCCAGGTGCCGCGTCCGTGGCCTCCAACACCCCGGCTGCCCCAGGCGCCCCGGACTGCAGAGGGTAACCGCCGAGGCGGATGTGCAGGGGCGCGGGCTAGAGTCGGCCTCGTGAGCGTGCACTCCTTCTCCCTGGTCCCCGCCGCCTACGTCCTCCTGCTGCGCCAGGCACCTGGCAGGGCCAGCGACCCGGCACCTGCTACAGCTGCCATCGCGCTCGCGGGCACCTCCCGACCCAGGCCCGGCGTCCTGGCGCCCACCGCTGGCACGGTCCCGGCGCCCTCTGCCGGTACGGTCCCGCCCGGTACCGCCGCGCCCCGCTCCCCCGGCTCCTCGGCCGCGGGCACCGAGGTCCTCCTCCAGCTGCGCCGGAACACGGGGTACATGGACGGCTACTGGGCCACAGGGGCAGCCGGGCACGTCGAGAGCGGTGAGTCCGTGCTCCAGGCCGCCTGCCGGGAGGCCCGCGAGGAGGTCGGCGTCGTCCTGACCCCGGAGGACCTGTCCACGCTGACGGCTATGCACCGCTCCAACGACGTCGGCGGCGCCGCCGTCGAGCAGCGGGTCGACTTCTTCTTCACCGCCCGCACCTGGCAGGGGACCCCCACCGTCCAGGAGCACGAGAAGGACGCCGGGCTCGGCTGGTTCTCCCTCACCGACCTGCCCGCCCTCGTCCCGGCGCACGAGCGCGCGGTCCTGACCTGGCTGGCCAGGGCGCTCGACGGCGGGGAGGCGGTCCCGGCAATCACCACCTTCGGCTTCAGCCCGGGCCAGGACGTCGCCCACTACGGGGTAGCCCGGCACTGAGCGTCCGCAGCGCCCTGGGCCGGGTCGGCGCTTCCGGCGGGCCTGACCCACGCCCCGCCCCACTGCGCGCCAGCGTCCGCCGCGCCACGCAGCTCTAGCCCCACCCGTCCTGTGGGCGCCCCTTCTGGTCCTCCTCGTGGTAGCCGCTGGCTTCGTCGGCCCCATCGGCTCCGCGAGCGCCCCGGGACTGAGTGGTCGGCCCAGCCCGTAATTCGCCAGGCCTGCTCTGGCGCCCCGGGGCCGGGCGCCGTCGTGGGACCCGTCCCTGGGCACCATGCCCCGCCGCGCAGGTACTCCTCCAGGCCGAGCGTGGGGGCGACCCGTCCCTGGGCACCATGCCCCGCCGCCAGCCCGCCCCGCAGGGCCCGCAGGAAGAGTTATCTAGATGATTGATTCCAAGGGGTGGTTAGTGGTCGTAGGGGGTCAGGGAGCGCAGGGTGGGGTTGCCGATGAGGTCGCTGTGCCAGATGGCGGTTGTCAGGGCCAAGATGCGTTGGGTGATGCGGGCTGTGACGCCGTCGATCGTGCGACCTTTGTGGCGCTCGAGGTCGAGTTGGTCCTTGAGGGTGTCGAAGACGGATTCGATGATCTGGCGGACCTTCTTCAGCGCAGTGGCGCCGGGCCTGGGTTTCTCGTTGCGGGCCGCGGGGCGCAGCAGGGTGATGCCGGCCTGGGCCAGGTCCGTTTCGAGGGCGGCTCCGCGGTAACCCTTGTCAACGGCCAGAATCTGGCCTGGTCGGGTGGGCAGGGCCTGGAGGGCGCAGACCAGGGTCTGGCGCTCGTCAGCCTTGGCGCCGGTCAGGGCCCAGGCCACCGGTAGGCCGTGGGGTGTGGTGACCAGGTGCAGGCGTAGTCCCCAGAAGTAGCGGGAGTGGGAGGCGCAGTACCCGTACTGGGCCCACCCTGCCAGCTCGGATCGTTTGACGGTGGGTCGGGATCGGGCGCACTCGATGGGAGTGGAGTCGGCCAGCCACAGGGCGTCGTCCCAGACGCTGGTGGACCGTCCCAGAGTGGTGATGAGCCAGGACATGGTGCTGGTCAGGGCGCGCAGGCGCTTGTTCCATCCGGACTGGCCGGGGATGTGGGGGAACATGCCCCGCAGGTGGCGGTGGGCGTGGCGGATCCAGTGCCGCTCGCTGGTGTAGCCCAGCAGGGCCTGCATGACGGCCAGGGTGATGATCTCGGCATCGCTGGTGCGGGCAACCAGACCCACGCGCGGTCTGGGCGGGCCGGCTTCGGGATGGGCGATGAGTAGATCGTCCACGGTGACGTACAGTGCGGTGGCGAGGGCCTCCAGGTCGGTGTCCATCAGTCGTGCCTCCACGGTGCGGCGAACGGGTTCTATCAGCACCGATCCTGCGAGGCCCTCACCCCTATCACCCTGCTCCCACGCCGCACCACACCCCTCGGAATCAATCATCTAGGGATCTGGCCAGTCGAACGCCTGGTTTTGTCGCAATCTGAGGATCAGAGACGGAGCCACCCCGACCGCAGCTTTGTCTGCTTAATGTCTGCGCAGGTCAGGAGCTTGGTTGCTGGCGTCGGGGAGGATGCCACCGTCTCTGATCCTCAAGATTGCGACACGAGCAGGATCCAGGGCAGCAGACGGACGAAAAGTTAGTCATACAACCGTATAATTCGTGCACTTTTGTGTCGGGAACCCCCGTGGACGTCCGACATCCCCGTTCTCACGACAAACAAGTACCGTTCTCACGACGAATAAGTGCCGTTCTCGCGAGAGAGGGGCGGGGTGGGGCGCTCCTGGCCCCGGGTACGGAGGAAGCTACGCACAGCGGACGGCGCCGCACGGCCAGACCTGCCTCACCCCTCCAGGAACCCCACCCGTCCTGCTCGACGGTACGGACGCGCCCGAAGACCTGCCTCACCCCTCCAGGAACCCCAGGATCCGGGGCAGCTCACGACGCGCCTGGACCATCCCGGCCTCATAGGCGGACACGAGCCGGTCATAGCGCAGCTCACCGTTCTCAATCCCCATGCGGTCAGGCTGGAAGAGGTAGACGCTGCCTGAGCGGACGCGGTCCTCCAGCTCCTGCATGGTGGCGTTGTAGCGGGCGGGGCGGGCGATAATCGCGTCGGCCACCAGGGGCTGACGACGGAACGCCTGACGGTACAGGAGTGAACGCACCTCCTCCTTGTGGTACCCGGGCGGCCTCGTGGTGACCACGAGCATGCGCTCAAAACCGTCAGCCTGCGCCGCGTCAGTGGCGAACCCCCCGGTGGGCCCCAGGGCGCCGTCGTAGTACCGGGCACCGTCAATAGTCACCGGGGGCATGAGCAGCGGCATGGACGCCGAGGCCTGGGCGCGCGGCAGCAGCTTCTCCAGGGTGTCCAGATCCGACTTGCCCCAGTAGACCTCCTGGCCGGTGTCACCGCAGAAGGCCCCAATGCGGACCTGGGCGGGCGAGGCGGCAAAGACCTCGATATTGAGGGGGAAGGGCTGACCGGGGTCGGTGGTCTCCTTGTAGAGGTGGTCGGAGTTGAAGTAGCCCCGCCCCTGCACAAAGCTCCCCCAGCCGCCTGCCTGCGGGTCCAGCGGCATGGACAGGAAGGCCTCACGGGCACGCCACCTGTCCCGGGCGACGAAGTTGACGGTGTGGGTGCCACCAGCACTGATACCGCCGACCCACCCGAAGTCCAGGCCCTCCTCCAGCAGGAGCCGCACCAGGGCCGCGGTGTAGGTGGCGCGCATGCCGCCTCCCTCGAAGACGAGGGCGACGTCGTCAAAACGCCGTGTCACCGGCGCCGGGACGTGACCAGGGTGCCCGTAGGGGAAGGGGCCGGTGGCGGGCAGAGCCGTCACGGCCGCGTCGGCAGGAGGCGGAGGAGGCAGGATGGGCTCGACGTCGGGGACTGCGTCACTGGTCATGCCACGCACCCTAACGCGCTACCCCTGCATGACGGGGAGTGCGCTTCACTGTACGGGAAACTTGCGCCCGGCTCGCCGCCGCCGACTAGCCCGCGGGCCACCCCGCCATGCCGACTAGCCCGGCCCGCCCGCCGACCGGCCCAGCCTGCCGGTCGGGCCCTGGCGCTCACTGGCGGTGAAAGGCCCTCGTCCTCCCCTACCCTCACCGCGCCCTGCGGCGTAGCGTGCCGGACATGGTCACCCCACGTCTTCTTGAGTCCCTTCCCCTGCGCGAGCGCATCGCGCGTAACCGCCTGTGGCTGCCGCCCATGTGCACCTACAGCGCCGCCGAGGACGGCGTGGTCACGCCCTGGCACGTCGTCCACTACGGTGCCCGCGCCGCTGGCGGCTTCGGGACGGTGGTTGTGGAGGCGACGGCGGTGAGCCCGCGGGGACGGCTCTCCCCGCGGGACCTGGGCCTGTGGGAGGACGCGCAGGTCGCGGGGCATTCCCGCCTGGTCGAGGCGATCCACGCCAGCGGCTCCCTGGCCGGGGTCCAGCTGGGGCACGGGGGCCGCAAGGCCGGTACTCCCCCGTGGCGCCCGGACGCCGTCGGGGCCCGTCAGGGTACTCTGGCTGGCTGGGACCTGGTGGCGCCCAGCGCCCTGGCCTACCCCGGCCACGCCACCCCGCGCGAGCTCGACCTCACCGAGGTGCGGGCCCTGGTGGAGACCTTCGCCCAGGCTGCCGGCCGGGCCGTGGCGGCCGGTTACGACCTGGTCGAGCTCCACGGCGCCCACGGCTACCTTCTCCACGAGTTCCTCTCACCCCTGTCCAACCACCGTACGGACGCCTACGGTGGGACCACGGCCGGGCGCCGGCGCCTGGTCCTGGAGGTGGTGGAGGCCGTGCGCGAGGCGGTCGGGGACGCCGTGCTGGGTATCCGCCTGTCCGCCACCGACTGGACCGCGGGCGGGCTCACCGGGGAGCAGACCGCCGAGCTGGCGCCGCTGCTGGTGGGGGCCGGTGCCGACGTCCTCCACGTCTCCACGGGCGGCAACGTGCCCGCAAAGGTCCCGGTGGCCCCGGGCTACCAGGTCCCCTTCGCCGCCCGGGTGCGCGACGCCGTCGCCGCCACCGCGACGCCGGTGGTGACGGTCGGGGTCATGAGGAGCGCCACCCAGGCCGAGCAGATCCTGGTCACTGGGCAGGCCGACGCCGTGGCAGTGGGGCGCCCCGCGCTCCTGGACCCGAGCCTGCCCCTGCGCTGGGCCCGCGACCTCGGGACGGAGGGCTGGCAGGCCCAGGGGGTGCCGGTCCCCTACTGGCGCGGGGTCTGGGCGTCGTAGGCGATCAGCAGGCCGCCAGCGCTGGCCGGACCGGCACGGGATCTGGGCGCAGGCGCGCCCCAGCGCCCCGCACCTGTCGTCCGGCCCCGGCACGCGCGCCTCAACGCCAGGAGACCAGCGCCCTCCCGGCCAGCGCACGCCGTCTTCCTAGGCAGGCGCTGGCGCACCTTGTGCAGACCAGGCTGTCCTCCCGGCCAGGCGCCAGCGCACCGTGTACGGCCTCAGGCGCCGAGCCAGTAGGCGGCCAGGGCGCGCGACATCCACATCCCGTCCCAGATCCCGCACATCTCCCGCTGGGAGTGCATGGACAGCAGGGGGACGCCGACGTCCACCGTGGTGACCCCCAGACGGGTGGCCGTGAGCGGGCCGATCGTGGTGCCGCACGGCACGGCGTTGTTGGAGACGAAGTCCTGGCTGGGGACCTGCGCGGCGGCGCAGGCGCGCGCCCAGAGGGCCTGGCCGGGCGCGTCGGTGGCGTAGCGCTGGCGCGCGTTGATCTTCAGCAGCGGGCCGTGGTTGACCAGGGGGCGGACGGCTGGGTCGTGGAGCCCGGCGTAGTTGGGGTGGACGGAGTGCCCGGCGTCGGCCGAGACGCAGCTGGAGCGGGCCAGGAGCGCGGCATAGGCGTCCCCCGTGTACCCCATGGCCGCGCCCAGGCGCTCCAGGAGGGTGGCCAGGAAGGGGCCGGCCGCGCCGGAGCGGGTCTCGCTGCCCACCTCCTCGTGGTCGAACGCCACCAGGACGACGGCGTCGCGCGGGCTGACAGGCAGGACGGCACCCGGGCGGGCGGTCCCGCCACCGGCTGCCAGCACCCCGCCGCCAGCTGCCTCGGCCAGCGCGCCAGCCCTGGCTGCCAGCGCTCCACCACTAGCTGGCGAGCCGTCCTGGGCAGCCCCAGCTGGCGCCCCGTCACCGGCTGGCACACCGGCCAGGGCCTCCAGGGCAACCAGGGCGGCGTGCACGGAGGAGAGGTTGTCCAGGCGAGCCGAGGCCAGGAACTCGCCCCGGCGACCGAAGCGCGCGGGGGCCTCGGTGGGGTAGGTCAGGACGTCGTGCCCGGCCAGGTCGGCGAAGTCGATCCCGGCGACCTCGCACAGGTACCGCTCGACCGCGTCAGGGCCGAGCTCGGCACCCTCGTCCTGGGCCAGGGACCACAGGGGCAGCAGGTGGGCCTGCCGGTCCAGGCGCAGGGCGTCGTGGACGGAGTGGTCCAGGTGCGGGGCAACCTGGGCCACGCGGGCGAGGGGGCCGGTACGCACCAGGTGGGTAGCACCGTCGCGCGTGGTCAGGCGCCCGGCCAGGCCGAGCTCACGGTCCAGGAAGGAGTTCTCCAGGGGGCCGCCGTAGACCTCGGCGTTGACCAGCTGCCAGCCGGCGCGGTTGAGCGCCGCCCGCGGCTTGAGCTTGAGGGCCGGGGAGTCGGTGTGGGCGCCGACAATGCGGAAGGCGACGTCGGTGGCGCTGGCACCCGGGGCCTGTGTAGGCGCGCTGCTGGTGGGCGCAGCACCGGCGGGTACAGTACCGTCGGCGGGCGCGCTGCCAGCAGGGACGCCCTGGGTAGGCGGTGTGCCAGCCGGAGTGGCGGAGGTGCCCTGGGCGGCAGCGGCCTGGGTGGGGGCCTCCGGCAGGATCCAGGCGGCGACGGCGCCGTCGCGCACGACGTAGCCGCGACGGGGCAGCCCGCTCCCCCAGGACCTGGTCTCGCTGACGGCGGTCAGGCCGACGGCCTCCAGGCGGGCGGCGACCTCGGCGGCGGCGTGGTAGGAGGAGGGGGAGGCGGTCACGAAGGCCGCCAGGGAGTCGGTGTAGGTGTCCGGGCTGGTCAGGGCTGGCACCGTCAGGGCGGGGGCGAGGGTGGTCTCAGACATGGGTGCAGTCTTCCACACGACCAGTTGCGCCTACCGTCAGGAACGTACCTTAGCCGTGCGGGACGTACCTTAGTTATTGAGGACGTACCTTAGTCGTCGGGGACGTACCTTAGACGACTTCTAAGGTACGTCTCCAGCGACTAAGGTACGTCCCCGTCAGACAAGGTACGTCTCCGGCAACTAAGGTACATCCCGCATAAGACAGGTGCGCTCACCTGATCCTGGGAGGCCTCCGCTCCCCACCAGACCCAGGACCCCACAGGCCCCAGAACCCCGCCGCACCCAGGACTCAATGACCAGGACAGGGGCGCTCCGCTCCCCGCCGCACCCAGGGCCCTGCCCTCCTCCCTGAGGACTAGATCGATCTCCTCCCCGGGAAGGTTGTCGTTCGGACCTCAATCTATAAGACTCTGTGTTCAGACACAGCCCGGCCACGTACGGGAGCCACGGCACCTGCCTCAGAGAGGAGATCAGATGAGCCAGACCATGATCTGCCTGGTCAAGCCCGCCTCCCCGCCTACGAAGATCCTGATGCCTGATAACACCCCCGACGCCTCGCGCAGCCGCAGCCGGGCCCCGGAAGCCTTCCTGGGACTCATGACTGTCCTCCACCGCCTCGTCCCCGCGCCGCTGCGCCCCCGGGTGCCCCTGACCTTCATCGGCTACGTCCTCATTAACGGCAGCGCCTTCGTGCTCGACATCGTCTGCCTGTCGGTCTTCTACAACCACTTTCACTGGGTGTACCAGGTGGCGGTGACCATGGGCTACGTGGTAGCGGGGGTCTACTCCCTCCTGCTCAACCGCTGGCTGAACTTCCAGGTCTCGGGGCACCTGGCGCTCCAGGGCTCACGCTACGCGGTCGGGCTGGTCAGCCAGTACGTCATCTTTATCCTGGGCCTGTCCAGCGTCCTGCACCTGGCGGGAGTCAACGCTGAGCTCGCCCGGGTCGTCTCGGCCTGCTGCGAGGGGATCTACCTCTACGTCCTCATGCGCCTGTGGGTCTTCAAGGGCGCGCCGGAGCCCGCGTCCCAGCCCGCCACCTGCTGAGACCAGCGGACCGGTCACCGGGGCCCGGACCGTCGGCACCCCAGCCCGCCACGTGCCGAGGCTTGGCGGGCGGTCACCGGGGCCGGGTCCTGGCGCGTCCGGGCGACGCGGACGGCCACAGGCCCAGGACCGGTCACCAGAGTCGAGGCCGGGTCCGCCCCCGCACCGCCGCTCACCACAGGGCGCGCGTGGTCTCCGTCGGGCCGTCAAGCTCGGTAAAGCCCGCGTCCACCACCGACACGGGGCGCCTGCCCGAGGTCGCCTCCCAGGAGGCCCGGTCGGGGAAGGTCACGCGCAGGCGGTAGCCGTCGTGCGCCCAGGCCCGGCGCACACGGTCCGGCAGGTCGGGGCTCTGCCAGGCCAGCTGGGCGGCGTGGGCGACCTGGGCGCACAGTTTTCCGGAGGTCATCTCGTGCAGAGGCGTGACCTCGACGGTGACGAGTGCGTCCGTGCTCGCCGACTCCGCCCCCAGGGTGATGTAGCGGGCAATGACGTCCTCCTGCGAGTCGTCGTCACCACGGGCGTCACCACGGGGGCGGCCTGGTGGGGGCGCCGTAGGTGGTGAGCACGACGAGCCACGGGCGTCATCACGGGGGTGGTCTCCTGGAGCGCCCGGGGGCGGCGTCCCCGGGCCGTGAAGGCGTCCGACGACGTCGGCCCGCTCCTGCGCGAGCGCCTGCTCGACGACGGCCCTCACGGCGGCCGGGGCGGGCGGGAGCTCCTGGCCGTGGGGGAAGTGCGTGCCCTCCACCTGCGTCCTGGCGATCTCGGGCGGCAGCGGGCGGACCGGGCCGGGGACGATCGCACGGGCGGCCGCCTGCCCCCAGCCGTGCGGACCGTCCTGGACCACGGTGACACCCGCCAGACGCTGCACCTCCTCCCAGCGCCTGCCGCGGGCACGTCGCACGAGCTTGCGGATGCGCCGGTCGCGCCAGTGGCTCACGGCGGCATGCCACGAGCCACCGGGGGCGGCCTGCGGGGAGGCCAGGAGGGCGACGACGGCGCGCCCGACGGCCTCGGCCACGTCAACCCGGCGCGGTGGGTGGACCTTGTCGTAGCGCACCGCGATCTGCATGCCCCAGGGGACCGTCGGGTCGACGGTGGCGGGGTCCACAACGCCCGGCGCCGGGTCCGGGTCGGTCGGCTGGGAGCCGGTTGCGGGGGCCGCGGGGGCGGGAGCGGGAGCGTCCGGGGCAGGGGCGGAGCGGGCCTGAGCGGAGGTGGCGGGCTCGGAGGAGGTCATGGTGGGACCCTACGCGCCGTGGGAAGACACTCAGCTCACGACTGGCGTCCGCCTCAATATTGTTATATCCTCAACGAGAATGCCCGCACTCAAAACACCGCCTCAATCCCTGAAGGGCTACCATGAAACCCAAGTACCTGCACCTCATTGCCCTTGTTCTCCTCCTGGCCGGAGTCGGCCTCATAATGGTCAGGCACATAGGCGACCCGCCCCAGGTCACCTGCGTGGAGAAGGGCCCCACCTCGGGGTTCTCCATTGAGAAGGACGGCCAGGAGTGTCCTCTGAACGAGGCGGACTTCCGGGCCTACTGGCACTGGGAGCACAATTCGGCTGTCCCCCTCCACCTGGCAGGCCTGGGCTGCGTCGCCCTGAGCCTCGCGACCGAGGTCACCGGCCTGGTGGTCGGGCACAAGCAGAAGAAGCGTAAGCGGGAGGCCGCCGCCCTGGGCACCTCGGCCCAGGCCTGAGACGGGTTAGTGCCACCGCCCCCAGAGGGTGCTGACCCCCTGAGGAGAAGGAACGCCTGGGCGGCGCCCAGGGCGCGCACGTCCGCCCGCCGACCCCCTGAGGGCGGAAAGGGACGCACCTCGGCGAGCTGGGCCAGCTGCCCGCGAGCGCGTCGTCGCTCAGAACCGGGAAGGGCGTAGCCAGGGGCCAGCCCGGGAGCAGCCCTGGGCTACGCGGGGTGACGCAGGAGGACGCCCATACCGCCCTCGAAGGTGATCCCCGCCAGCTCCGGGCCCCGGGCGACCTGCGTGAACCCCAGTACCATATGGAGGGCGATCGAGGCGTGGTCGGTGGCACTGACGACGGAGTAGACCGGCGCACCGGGCTCCAGGACCTCCACGGTACCCAGCACCGCCGCCAGGAGCCGCCGTCCCACGCCCTGACGTCGGGCATCCGGATCCACCACGAGGCCCGAGACCACCCACACAGGGGCATCTGTCTCCTCCTTCCCGCAGACCTCCAGGGCGGTGGCGGGGAGCTGGAAGGCGCCCGCGAGCGCCACCGGGACAAGCGTCTCGTCCCCGGGCGGCGGGAGGGCCACGTCCCCCGGCGTCATGACGTCCGGGGCCTCGTCCTGAGGAGGCGACGTCGGCTGCACGCCCCTGACCTGCGGGGGCTCCTGGCGGCGGTCCGGCGGCTCAGGGGCCGGCTGCGCGTCCCTGACCTGTGAAGTCTCCCCTGCCAGGGCGAGCAGCAGGACCGGGACGTTCTTAATGGTGCGGGTGGCCTGGTCCAGGGCCTCCTCGACGGTGTGCCCGCGCAGGGCCAGGAGCTGGGCCACCCGTGCCCGGTCACCGGGCAGGGCGGGACGGATGACCAGGTCGTCCTCGCCAAGGAGAAGGGAACGGACGGCGGGGTCTGGCTCGAGGGGGACGAAGTCGTTCACCGCCCCAGGGTCCCACACGAGGCCTGGCACGCCGCTGGCCCGTGCGCCGCCACACACCCCCGTTCTCACGACGAACAAGTACCGTTCTCACGACGAATAAGTACCGTTCTCGCGGGCAATAAGTACCGTTCTCGCGAAAGACGGGGCGGGGCAGCACGGGGCAGCAGGGGCGCGGGCCCGGTCAACTGCAGAGCCCCGGTCAACTGCAGAGCCCTGGTCAGCTGCGGGGGTCGGCGTCAATCGCTCCCTGGACGTCGTTGAAGAGCAGGTTGGAGATCTCCACCTGCACCATCTCCACCTGGGGCACGTCGTGCAGGAGGAGCGGGTCGTCGGACGAGGTCTGCAGCGCCAGCGTGCCGCAGCTGAAGAAGCGGTCGGTAAAGTCCTTGTCCAGCTGGATGTCAGAGATCCGGGTCAGCGGCAGGTCGTGTCCCACGCGCTTGAAGACGCCGGCGCGGGTGATAACACGCTTGGTGGTCACCGTGTAGGTGTGCGAGTACCACTGCAGCCACGGCACGATGAGCAGCGGCACGCTCAGGACCAGCACCACGGCCCAGATGCCGACCAGGCCCCAGGGCCTCCAGGAGCTGGGGGCCAGTACCGAGCCGACGACGCCGAGCACGACCAGCACGGTCTCGAGGACGATCCTCCACAGGAGGATCTTCATATGGGTGTGCATGTGCCGTACCACGACCTCGTCGCGACTGAGCAGCTTCTTTGACAGGGCCATAGGTACATGGTGCCACGACCTCAACCGTCTTCAACAGATTTCGTCCCCGGCCCCGCCACCGCCCCGACGACGGGCGCGGCGCACCCAGCACCCCGGCACCCGCACCCAGCACCTAAGCCCCAGGCCAACCCCCCCACCGGCAGCAGGCGCGGCGCACCCAGCACCCGAGACCCACCCACCGGCAGCAGGCTAGGCTGGCCCCGGCCAGGCGCAGGCGACACCAAGGGCCCCTGGTCCTGCCTGCCCGGCCCTCCTGGCTGACCGGCCAGGTGAGCAACACCATGCTGGCCACGCTGACCACACGGGCCGTCCGCGTCTACGGCACGATCCCCCGGGTGGGCCCGGGGTCCCGGGGCCGTCGAGGGCCGTCCGCGTCCGTAGCACGACCCCCGGGGGACAGGCGGCACAGGCAGGCGCCAGAGAGGATACGGAGGAGGTCGCCATGAGCACGGACGTGACACGGCTCCTGACAGACACCGGGGGCCTGGCACTGTGGTGCCTCCTGCTAGGGGTGTGCCTGCACCGGGACAACCGTCAGCTGCGCAACGGCTTCCTGGCCCTGCTGGTGGCCCTGTGGAGCATACGCCTGGTGTCCCGCCTCGCCGACCTGGTACCGGGGCTGGACGTCCCGGTCACACTGGGGAGTGCGGCCCTGATTGTGTTCACGGGGCTCATGCCCTTCCTCCTCGTGCTCAACGGGGTGGTGCTCCTGCGTCGGGAGGGGATCCGCCTGGGGAACGTGCTCAGCCTCCTGGCCGGGCTGGGACTCGTCGCGGCGCCTGTGGTGGCGGTCGCGCTCGTGGCCACAGCCAACCCGTGGGGGCTCCTGGCCGCCATGCTCCTGTTCTGCCTGTGCCTCTACCTGGGGGTCTTCCTGGTCATCCTCCTGGCCCAGACGGCGGTGCAGCGGATCTGGGGAGGACGGCGCGCGGTACCGCACCCCGACGCCGTCGTGGTCCACGGCTCCGGGCTCATTGACGGCAAGGTGCCGCCGCTGCTGGCCTCACGGGTGCGCCGCGGGATCCGGGCGTGGCGCGACGAGGACCGCCTGCGTCCGGGGGTGCCGCTGCTGGTGATGAGCGGGGGCCAGGGACCGGACGAGCCGGTCAGCGAGGCGCAGGCGATGGCGGACTACGCCGTGACCCAGGGGGTGGCACGTGAGCGCATCCTGGTGGAGGGCCGCTCCGCCACGACCCAGGAGAACATCGCCCTCAGCCGTGAGCTGCTGGCACGGCAGGGCATGCCGCAGGCGCGGGTCCTGCTCGTGACGAGCTCCTTCCACGCGGTGCGCACCGCCGTCCTGGCCTCGGACATGGGGACCACGTGGGCGGTGGCCTGGGCGCGCACGGCCTGGTACTTCTCGGTCAACGCCTGGCTGCGCGAGTACGTCGCGGTCCTGACCTACCGCAGGACGGCGGCGCTGGTGTGGGCCGGGCTGACGGCGACGGGGGCGGCGGCCTACACGGCCCTGGTGGTCGCCGGGTACATATCCCTGCGCTGAGGGCGGGCGGAACCAGGGACGAGGCCGTGAGCGGAACCGGCAGGCGGAGCCGTAGGCGGAACCGGCAGGCGGAGCCGTGGGCGGTGGGCGGGACCGGTAGCCAACAGCGCAGACACACCCCTACGCTGAGGGCGCCCGGGGCCGGTACCGCGCGCCAGCGCCCCACTTTGTATGCTGTCGCACGCATAGTTGAGGAAAAGACGGGAGCGAGGGGGACGAAACGGCATGGTTGACAATACCTACCTAGTAGCGAGCGGGGTGCTCCTGTTCCGCGTCGTCGTCCTGGCCACCATACTCGGGGCCCTGACCTGGTCCCTGGGGAGGGACCGACGTCGGCTACGCTGCGGCGTCCTGGCGACAGCCTCCCTCGTGGTGCTCCTGGACACGGCGGTGGTGGTGGCCCGGTGGCTGGGACTCCCTACCGGTCCCGTCACCACCCTCTTCCTGCCTCAGCCGGGGACCGTGTGGCTGCTGTCGTGGATACTGCCTGTCACACTCATGAGCGTGACCAGCGTGGTCGGGATGCAGGGCGGGCGCAGGCCGGTCAACCTGGCCGCCATCGTCCTGGGCTGGGTCGGTACCGCGACCCTGGTGGCCTCCACCTTCCTGTGGCAGGGCGACGGCGTCGTCCTGCCCGCGGTGGCGACCTTGATAATCGCCCTGGCGGCGGCCGGTAGCGTGACGTTCATAACATGGGTCGCCCAGGGGCTCCTGCAGGACAGCGGGCAGTGGGGGGAGGACGACCTGGGCCCGGAGGTGGTCCTGGTCCTGGGGGCCCGGCTGGTCCGGGGCCAGATGACCCGCCTGCTGGCGGCGCGCGTGGACGCCGGGCTGCGCGCCTGGGAGCGGGCCGACCGCGAGCGCCCCGGCACCCCCCTGCTGGTCCTGTCCGGTGGGACGGTAGGCAGCCCGGTGGCCGAGGCCGACGTCATGTCGGCGTACGCCCTGGTCCAGGGCGTGCCGCCGGGCCAGGTCGTGGCCGAGGACCGGTCCCGCAGCACCACGCAGAACCTCCTGTTCACCCGCGACCTGCTGGAGGAGCGGGGGATGGCCGAGGCGCGGGTCCTGATTATGACCAGCGCCTTCCACGTGGCGCGCACCGGGATGCTGGCCAGCCGGCTGGGGCTGCGCTGGCAGGTGACGGGGGCGCCCAGCTACTGGTACCAGCTCGTGGGGAACTGCTCGCGCGAGCTCCTGGCCTTTGTCGTCGAGCGGTGGGCGGGGGTGTCGCTGACGGTCGCGGGCGCCGTCGCCTACGCCGTGATCCTGGTGACCCTGAGCTGACGCCCCTGCGTACCGCCGGGCGCGTGACCAGCACCGGTGCCAGCGGGCCGTGGGACTCACACCAGGCTACCGGCCCTGGGCCCGTGGCCAGCACCCTGCGACCACAGTGGCTGGCGTTCTGTAACCCGCAGTGAGGCCACCCTGCCGAGTCTGCTCCTGGCGGACCACCGGGAGCACCACCTCCTGCCTGTGCCCTCTGTCCGCCGGGCGCGTGTGGCACCCGGCCGTCGGCGTGAACATGAGGCATGATCGTAGGCGACGCCGCCTGACGCCCGATCCGTTGCCCGGCCCGGGATCAGCAGGCACCCGGCCTGGGACCAGCCACCGGCCAGCCCGGTCCCAGGTGGCACCCGGCCTGGGGCCACCCGGCGCTCGGCACGGCCCCAGGCACCGCTCAGGCCCGGCTACCGACCCGGGCGAGCCCGTCCACGTACAAGTCCGCTCTACCCCACCTGAGGAGCCCTTCATGTCCCGTTCTTCCTCCCCCAGCTTCACCTGGCGGGTCACCGCCGCCCTGACCACCCTGGCCGCGGGCATGGTGGCCGAGAAGGTCGTGGCGACCACCTGGCGTGCCGTCACCGGCTCACCCGCCCCCAAGCAGGAGGATCTCCTGGACACTCCCCTGACGCAGGTAGTGCTGTTCGCCATCGTCTCCGGTGCCACGGCGGCCGTGGTGCGCGAACTGTCCCTGCGCAAGGCCGCAGGCGTCTACGGCCGCTCCGGCAACAACCCCCTGCGCCCTGCCATTAAGGCCTGAGCGCAGGCCAGCGCCGACGCCCCCTGCACACAGCGGCCGACGAGGCCCTGCCACCGCTGGCCAGCTCACCCCAGAGCCGTCCGGTGCACGCGGCGGCCTACGGTCCGGCACGCGCACCAGCCCCAGGTCTCCGTGCCCGCTCCTGCACGCAGCGGCCTACGAGACCACCAGGGCCGCAATACCGGATAGGGGCAACCCGCCCTGCACGCGGCGGCCTACGTCCACGGGCCAGGCGGGTTAGTAGCTGGCGATGCGGGTCGCTGACAGGACCTGGATTCGGCGCCTGACGACCAGCTCGCAGAATCCAGGACACCGGCCGACGCCGCACCCGCACAAACAGGCGCCTCCGCCTCCAGGACGGAGGTCTATTCACGACCCCGGTGGGACTGGCGCCCGGTTCTGTCGCAATCTGAGGATCAGAGCGGAGGGCACCCTCGGGTGTTCCGAGGTCCAAGCCCCTGACCTGCGTGGACATTGGGTGTACAGAAGCGAGAGCGGGGTGGGGTCGGTTCTGATCCTCAGATTGCGACACGCACGCCGAACAGGCCAGCAAATACTCGTGAAATCATCCGGAGCACCGCATAAAACATTTATATTTATGCCGAGAGTCACCGCGAACACCTCGCCCGCCACCTTGCCGATGGCTCTGGTCGGCCCGAGACCCGGCCAGTTGTCGCTGGCGCGATGCCCTGCCCCCACCCACCACGCTCGCCCGCACCTTCCTCGCAGCCCTGACCCCGTCCACACCATGCGACCCCGGGACCGGGCGACGACGCCCCGGCCCGCCACTGGTCCCGACCAGACCGCCGACCGGCCCCGACAGGCCCCAGACGGCACCAGTTGCGCCGACCGCCCGCTTGCCCCAGTCGGGCACGAAGACGACCGGTCCCGGACGGGTCGGTTGCGCAAACCCCCGGTCCTGCCGCGGGCCAGCCGGTAGAATCCGCTCAGGAGGACACCATGGTTCGCACGTCGCAGGACCCGACCCCCCGTATGTCCCGGCCCAATGAGGGGCCCGCACACACGAGACGCGGTCCAGAACAATCCCAGTTAGTGGAAAGCACTGGAACGACGCCCGAAACTACCAGTTCGTCACGGTTCAGGCCCCTGGCCGGGCTGCTCCCTGCCCGCAACTCCCTCACACGAATGCTGCGGGCCCGGCAGCGCCCCTCTCCCCCGGCGCCTGCCTCCAGCCTCCCACCAGGCGCCTCCCGTCAGCCGCCGCCAGCAGCCTCCGACCTCCCGGCGCCCGCCCCCAACCAGACGCTGGCTCCCCCGTCCCGGCCAGCCCGCCCCCACCCCAGCCGGGTGCTGGCGCTCCTGGCAGCCCTGGACGTGGGCGTCCACCTGGCGGCCTGCTGGTGGGAGCCCACCGAGGGCACTGCGGTGAGGTACCGGCGTGACGTGGTCGTCCGGCTCACCCAGTCCCTGGCCCTGCCTCTCATGGGCGGGACCTGGGCCACGTGGCCGGACCGGCAGGTGCGGGGAGCCCGGGCGGGCACGGTGTACGGCGCCCTGGCCTGGTCCTGGCTGGGTGACACGCTCCCGGCCCTGGTGCCGCGCCAGGCGGCCCTGCCGGTCCTCGTGGTCTCCTTCCTGCCCGCCCAGTGGTGCTGGACGGCGGCCATGACCCCCGCCCGAGACCGTAACGCGCTGCGGCCGACCTCCCCCGCCTGGCCCCTGCCCCTGCTGGGAGTGGTGGGCGCTGGCGTCGCGGTAGGCAGGCGGGTCCTGCCGGGCTCGGGGGCCCTGGCCCCGGTCGGGGCCCTCTACGCGGTCTCACTGGCCACCCAGGCCCTGGCCGCCACGGGCACCGGGCCCCTGGGTGCGGCCGGCGGGTCGCTCTTTATGCTCTCCGACTCCCTCATTGCCGTCCAGGCCCTGGGAGGACGGCGCCTGCCCAAGGGGGAGTGGCTGGTCATGAGCACCTACCTGCTGGCCCAGGCCCTCCTCCTTGCCGCCGTCGAGCACGACGCCCGCCGAGGCGGACAGCATCGGTAAGTCACCAGCCAGGGCGCCCGGCCCGCCCCGGTTTCACGTGGAACTCGCAGAGCCCCTCGTCCTCACTCGTCCTCCTCAGAGACTGTCTGGTGCGACTTGAGGAGCTCGTCCAGGAAGGACCGGCCGGTGGAGGCCGCAGGCCCGGGACCGTCCTGGCTCAGGGCGCCGCACAGCCGCCGCACCGCCCGGTCGACGTCCGCCGACCCCAGCGGGCTGAGACCGCCCTGGGAGCTGCTGGTCAGACGTCGCCGGGCCTCGGTGACCGCCGTCGCCCGCTCCGCCCAGTCCGGGTGCCGCATCCTCTGGCGCTCAGCGCGTTCATTGTGGTCAATGGTCAGGGTGAAGGCCTGCGTCTGCCCCTCCGGGGTGGCCAGGGTGGTGGCCGCCCGCATGTTCGGCAGGCGGCTGAGCGACCCGCCGCTCCACGTGCCGATCCGCTCCTCCACCCGGGGTGCGTCCCGGATGGAGGAGCGCAGCCCCACCACCGTGGAGGCGTTGGCCTCCACGGCACCGCCCAGGGAGGCACTGAGCTGGCCCATGTGCTGGTGGGCGATGACCACGCCGACGCCGAACTTGCGCCCCTCCGCCAGGAGCTCGGACAGCCCCCCGGCCTGGAAGAGGTGGGCCTCGTCGACCACGACGAGGTGGGGCCGCTCCCAGGACCCGCGGGCTCCCATGGCCAGGGCGTGCTCCATGAGCCAGACCATGCCGGTGAAGGCAGCCTGGTCGGCGCCGATCCGAGGGGCGGCGAGGTCAATGAGCAGGACCTCACCGCGCTCCACCACCTGGGCCACGTCAATGGCCCGGTACCCGGAGCCGAACACGGCCCGCATGGCCGAGGAGCGCACCAGCCTGTCGAACTTGGAGGAGACCCAGGCCAGGATGTCGGAGAAGTCCGAGGACCTGTTGTCGACCAGCTCACTACGCAGCTCCCGGGCGAGCTCCTCGTCCCGGGTGGCGACGGCGTCGGCCACGTCCTTGAGCCGCTGCCGGCTGGCCAGGACCTGGGGCACCAGGGTCAGGGTGGCGCGGTCCTCCAGCAGGATCCGCAGCGCCGCCATGGTCTGGCGGAACAGCCGCTCAAAGCGCGGCCCGATAATCCCCTCGTGCCTAGGGTCGAAGATCGCGTACAGGATCTCCAGGACCTCCCCCACCATGTCCTCACAGTCGCGCCCGGCAAAGGGGTTCAGGGGGGTGGGGTGCTCCAGGTCGGCGGTACGCACCACGTGGACCCGGTGGGCGCTGCCGGGCGTCAGCTCAGTGGCCACCCGGCTGACCAGGGTGCCGTGGGGGTCGATGAGCGTCACCCCGATCCGGGCCTCCAGGGCCGAGGCGATGAGCCCCGCCGCCAGCGTGGACTTGCCCGCCCCGCTGGCCCCCAGGACCTGGACGTGCTGGCAGGCCTGGGTGACGCCCAGGCGCACCGTGACCGGGCGGCCGGAGGCGTCGGGGGCGGTCCCCAGGCGCAGGCCCGTGGCCGGGAGCTCCTGGGCCACCGGGACGTCGGGGATGGTGGGCAGGAGGCAGGGGACCCCGACGACGTCGGAGCGGATCCCGGCGGCAGGGACCTTGACCAGGCCGCGGGCCATGCCCTGGGGGACCGCGTGGCCCTGGAGGGCGTCCTCGCCCCCGCCCCACACGGCGTCGGGCTCCTCCTCCTCGCCCAGGGGGCGGTAGAGCATGTCGCTGGCCAGGCCGTCCACGGCGACCTCCAGGCGGGCGGGCACGTCCTCGCCCTCGTCCACTCCCAGGAGCATCCTCATGCGTACCGGGGTCCCCATGTAACCCATCATGGCCTCCACCGAGGCCCGCCCCTCCGTGGTCAGGACCTGGTCCTGGAGCATGAGGCGCTCGACGGCGGTCGCGGGGGCCAGGTGGATGCGCAGCACTCCCCCGGTGCTGCGCAGGGTGCGCAGCAGGTCCATGCCGGAGCAGGCGAGGGGGTTGGGCCAGGTCCCCAGGGCGCGGGGGCGGAGGCCCCCGGTCCCGGGCACCTCCGAGGTGTCGGTCAGGACGAGGGCGTGCCCCTCGGGGGTGAGGTCGGCCCGGGTCAGGCTCAGGAAGAGCGGCTGCTCCCTGACGGCGGGAACGGCCTCACGCAGGACGGCAGGACGGGGGCGGTCCACCACCGGGTCGACCTCCTCCCACACGTGGGTGTGCTCACCGCACCACACGAGATCCCCGCCAAAGGGCTCGCCCACGCCCCAGGCAGCCAGGGTGACGTTCACCTGCCCATTGCGCTCGGCCTCCATGGTCAGCGTCAGGCGCGAGCCCAGGGGCTGCTTGGCCAGGACGTTGAGCAGGCGGTTGGTGAAGAGCTGCGCGGCGGCGGGGGCGTCGGCCTGGCGCAGGAGGTGGTCCAGGCGGAAGAGGCGTTCGGGCAGGGGCCCGGACGGGGCCGGGCGCGGGTCGAGGGCCTGCGTGGCCACCGGCCCGGACGGAAGGGCCCCGGGGGCGGGAGACGGCGCCTCAGGGGCGGGAGGCGGGACCTCCGGTCCGGGGCCTGAGGCGGCAGGCCCGGAGTCAGGATCCGGGTCGGGGACAGGACGGGAGTCGGTGGTCATACCAGGCCTTTCCGGAGGTGCGACTGAGAAGACTGAGAAGGAGACACCCCGCCGCACGCCGTGCATCCTAGGAGGACAGGGACCAGGACACGCCGCAGGCCACCCGCCCAGTTCCTGCCACCTGGGACACAGGGCGGCAGGCGCACCATGAGCTCCCCGTTCTCAGCCCAGTTCCCGCCACCTGGGACACAGGCCCTGGCCGAGGAGGGCTGGGCTGCTGGCCCGACCAGCCCCGGACCTGTAGGCCCCGGGCCGCTGGCCCAACCGACCCCGGACCTGTACGGCCCCGGACCACCGGCCCGCACGAGCGCCGTGCCCGGGGCGTCCTGCGCGGCCCCGGGCAGGCGCAAGACGAGCGCGGGAGCGCCACGTCCACGGGTGAGCAGCTGGGTGCGGCCCCGGGCAGGTGCGACGAGCTCGGTGCCGGGCACGGGCAGCAGCTGCGCCCAGACCCCGCACCCGGTACCGAGCTGGCCTCCTGCCCAGGGCGTGTCCCCTCACTCGTCGAGAACAGCTATGAGCACCCACACCAGGAACGTCACCGTGAGGGCTACGAGCACCGCCATGACCGCCAGCACCAGCGCCGTCGGCGCGCCTGCCACGATCCCGCCCCAGCGTGCCGCCGTCAGAGCCGTCCGCTGGTCCGCGCTCACCCGGGACAGGCCCCGGGCCGTCAGGGCGATGCCGGCGATGCAGACGCTGCTCAGCCCCATCACCACGGACTGGGACCAGGCGGACGGGAAGGTGAGCAGGGTGCGCGCGGTCCCGACCAGCCCGCCCTGGCCGGAGCACCCGTCGACCAGCAGCGGGTTGGCCACAGCCAGGACCACGCACACGACCATGAGCCCGTACAGGAGGATCCGCTCATCGCGCCCCATCCGGAACGTGCTGTCCACACCCTCCCGGGCGTGCTGGCCGCCTTGGACCAGGGCGCCGTAGGAGGGGGCGGCGTCCTCACCCAGCCGCCGCCTGACGTCGTCAGTGAACGAGCTCATCCGCCCGGCCCCCGGCCTCAGGCCCGGGCGTCTGCTCCAGGTCACGCCAGCTCGTGTCAGGGCACTCGGCCCCCTCGATCAGCTCGCGCGCGATCGCCTCAAGGACGCCGCCGCCCGCCGATCCGGCGGTACCCGCCACCCCGCCAGCAGTACCCGTCACGGCGGCCGTCTCCAGGTCCCCACCGGGCCCGGAGACGGTGTCCGCGTCCTCAGGGGTGGACCGGCGCGCCCCGGGCCCGCAGACGGGGCAGGACCCGCCCCGCCGGACGACCGGCCACAGGCTCCGCGGGTGCGACTGGTGCGGTGCGCCCGGGAGCACCCGGTCCAGGACGGGCCAGTGAGGCACGGTCGTCACGATCCCGAAGGTGCGGCCCTGGGTGAGCAGGTGCACGAGCTCGCGCCCGTGGACGCTCCCCGGCCCGGCCAGGACCGCGAGGGCGGCCTGGGAGGCGACCGAGGCGACCAGGTTGACCGACGCACCGAGCCCGGACTCAGCCACGAGACGGGTGTCGACGCCGTAGTTCGTGGCCGGGCGCTCGCTGGCGGACAGCTGGTTGGCGCCGACGGCGCAGCCCCAGCAGGGCGTGCCCAGCACCGGCATGACGACGCACACCTCACCAGCCGCCGCCTTGCGGTACAGGGCGCAGCTGACCTGGGGGACGCCGCGCGTATAGGCGCGGGCGGCGAGGTCACCCTGCTCGACCATGTCGTCGGTGGCCAGGACGAGAAGATCCGGTGCGGCGGCCAGGGCGGTCCCGCTGTGCTCCTGGAGCGGGCCCATGAGGCAGGTGACGGCCGTATGCGGGCTGATGTCACGCAGGCGCCTCGCCAGCGCCCAGACCTTCGGCACGCCGATGTCGGCACGGGTGTAGACGCTGCGGGCCATGTTGGCCTCGCTGACCTCGTCGGGGTCAATGAGGACCACCCGGCCCACGCCCGACCGCACCAGGTCCTCGGCGACCCGGCTGCCGACGGATCCGCAGCCGGCGACGACGACGCCCCTGTCCTGCAGGGAGCCGACGAGGCCACGGACCCGGGAGAGCGCGTCGTCGCCCTCAGGAGGCAGGAAGCCGTCGTCCTGCCCGGGCCGCGCCCCCTGCCCCTGGCCGTCGTCAGCGGCGCCGTTGACGAGGACCTCGCCGCGCCCGCGCTCCAGGACGGGCGCCCCGTCGGCCGTCCGGCTCAGGACGTGGATGCTCATCCGGTGCCGCTGGCCGATCGGCAGGTCGGTGTCACGGGGCACCCCGCGCGTGACCACGCAGATGAGCAGCGAGTCGAGGTGAGGGTTCTGCTCGAGGGCGTGGGTGGTGGTGCACACGTCCGTCGCCGAGGGGTCGGGGAGGCCGTCGGGGTGGGAGTGGACCGTACCGGCCAGGACGCCCAGCCCCGCCCTCTCCGCCCTGCCCACCAGCTCGGTGAGCTCAGGGGAGATGTCCCAGCTGACGGGCGAGTACCGACCGGCGTGGTCCTCAATGAGCTCACGGACGACGCCGTGGTCGGCAAGGAGGGCGCCCCCTCGCTCGGGCTCAAAGGACGCGATGTGCTCCTGGACGCGCTCCACGAGGTCGGGAGAGAACCGGAGGACGACCTCGCCGGGATCCCTGGTCGTGGAGCGGGACGCCGTGCGGCGTGCCCGGAACCGGCGTCCCAGGAGGCTGGTGACGTGCGACATGACATTTCCTTCTGGTTGGTTGTTCCTGCTCAGGCGGACAGGAGGACGTCCTGGCCCCACATACGGCGCTGGGTGTAGAGCGCCCACTTGCCGGCGTTGACCCGGGCCTCCGTCAGGGTGGGGTGGGCCCGGCCGCCCGCGCCGCAGATGATGGGAACACGCTCCCCGTTGACGTAGGTCGCGATCATGTGGGGCTCGTGGCCGAACTGCTCGTCCGCGTTGGGGCGCAGCACCCAGATCCGCCAGAACCCCCCGTCGTTCGGGGAGCGGAAGACGAGGAAGACGAAGCGGAAGCCCATCGGGGCCACCTGGAGGCTGAAACGCCAGCCGTCGAGCACGGAGTTGTGCACCGGGGTCCACCCCTCGACGTTGTAGGGGTCGATACGGCGGATCTGCGCGACGTCGTCCATGGAGATGGTGGGTGCGGGGGCCGCCATGCGCTCGGTGGGCAGGACCGAGAACGGGGCCGCGGAGCTGGCGCCAGGGCCCGTCACGGTCAGCGTGCCACCGGGTCCCATGACGACGTCGCCGCTCCTGTCACCATTCTCAAGGGAACGCATGAGCCTGGCGACCTCCTCCCAGCTGGCCGCGCCGGTCCCCTTGTCCACCGGGCCCCGGCCCCCCGCCATGCGCTCGGTGGGGAGCGTGCTGCCCCAGGGCGCGGCCACGAGGCCACCTGCGTCGTCGGCGTGGGCGAGCGGCTGCAGGACGCCGTCAGCCAGGGCGATGTCGCCCGGCACCGCCTCCTCCGGGGCCGTCCAGACCGCCCGCCCGTCGGGTCCGATCGTGGGGACGAAGTCAATGACAGTGGTGTCGGCGGATGTGGTCAGGTTTCCCATGACGGGCTCCTTCGGTTACGTACGACGCCGCCCCGGCGCTTAATGCCTGTGACGGACGGTGTCGCCTCGGTGGATCACCCAAAATGAGTTATACGTCACATGTGGGTCGCTGGGCGGGCCTTGGGCGGGTTCAGGGCGTCGCCGGGCGGGCCAGGACACGGCAATAACAACCGCGCTTCAGGGGTATACCCCCGCGCGCCCGGCCTGCGCGGGGCCGACCCGAGAGGACCCGTCATGAGCGCCAACGCCGTTGCCGTCCAGATCCGCCCGACTTGCCCGACCCCAGCCCCCAGGCTGACCCTCGTCCCCGCCCTCGCCCCCGAGGTCCCCGTGGCCGGGGGCGTCTCACGCACCCGTCGTGACAACCGCACCGCCGCCGAGCGTACCGCCCCCGTCAGCGGCCGGGGCGTGCGACGCCGGGGGCGCACCGTCTTCGTCCTGGACCTGGAGAACCTCAGCGGGGGCGGCGCCACCACGCCGCAGGACCTGGCCCGCACCCTCAACATCCTGCTCGACGTCATGCCGATCGGGGCCATGGACGTCGTCTACAGCGGCATGTCCCACCACTTCGCTGCCCAGAACCTGCCGGTCCTGGCAGCCGTGAGCCTGCACCCCGCCCTGCGCTCGGGCCCCGACGGCGGGGAGAACGCGGTCCTGGACCAGATCGACGTCAACCGTCTGGCCCGGCGCTTCGACAACCTCGTGATCGGCTCGGGCGACCACGCCTTCGTGCCGCTGGCCCGCCAGGCCGCGAGGCTGGGCATGACCGTCTGGCAGGTCACCGGGCGCGGCGGCGTCTCCCGGGACCTGTGGCGGGCCTGCTCCCTGCACACCCGTCTCAACCTCGGCGACATGCCCGAGGTCCTCCCCCAGCCGCCTGCACGCGGCCGGTCGGCGGGGGACCTCGGCAGTCGCACGCCCCAGCCGGAGCCGGTGGGTGAGCTGGTGGCTGACGGGTGGGAGCGCCACGGGAAGGCACGCCGTCATCACTGCCGACGCGACCACCTGCCTGCCGCGGCCCGACGTCGTACGGCCGCCGCCCGCCACCGCAACCAGCGCGTGCGGCGGGCCGCCTGAGGCCCAGGACCAGTGAAAGCGGCGCCGGCACCCGCGCCCCGCCTGGGGCGTGCGCGCCCCGGGCGGGCTGCACCAGGTCGTCGCGCGCAACCACGGCAAGGCCGAGTCCGGCACCCGTACCCCGCCCAGGGTACGCGCGCCTTACCCGCGCCCCACCTGCGCGCGTCCTCGTATGCATCTGCCTCTGGCGAGAGGACTCCGCAGCCGCGCTCGCCAGAAGACGCACTCACCACCTGCCTCAAGGGCCCGGAGGAGCACCGCTCCTCCGGGCCCTCGTCGTCCTCATGTGGTCAACAACCGCATCTCACCACACATTCACAACAGAAAGAACAGCATTATGACTACCAGCACCACCAAGCGGCCTTACACCGTCGAGGAGATCCACAGCGCCCAGCGCATCCTCCCCGACCCGTTCACCGGCCAGTGGCTCATTGCGGGCGACCCCGACAACCCGGTGCCCTCCTACCGGGGCACGGAGCCGCTGACCGTGACGACCGACGAGATCGACATCGTCACCTCCAAGATCCTCCACCTGTCCTGGGGCTGCAGCACCGTCCGCCGGATGCGCGACGCCCTCCACCCCGGCGGCTCCTGCTGGGGCCGCAACCCGTTCGTCGTGAAGGCGGTGACGCCGCCCGTCTCCACCAGCGCCTCCACGTACGACCCCGACCTCGACGCCGTGGACGACGCCGGTGAGATCGCCTCCGCCACCGGGGGCGCCGGGCGGGACGTGACGCTCAGGGCGGTCATCGACCCCGACCCCAACTGCGAGGACTGCGCCCAGCTGGTCCTGGATATCGTCCGCGGCACCACGCAGGAGGAGAAGCCCTTCAAGGGTGTGCTGGCCGTCATGGCCCGCGAGGCCCGCAAGCTGGGCCCCAGGCCCCTGATCGCGCCCCAGATCCGCGCCCGCGTCAAGAACGTCGCCGAGGACTACACGCGCGCCAAGGCCTCCCAGGACGGCGGGCTGTCGCGCCCGAAGGAGTCCGTCGCAGAGCTCAGCAAGCGCATTGGCCTCGACGAGCGGCACGAGGCCGTGCTCGTGGACATCCTCTTCGGCATCCGCTTCAACAAGCCGCTCGAGGACGACATCCCCATGGACTACGTCATTGACCGGGAGACCCAGCGCCACCACACGGACCCGCGGGAGGCCCGCGTCCTCGTCCTGGGCGTGGTGAGGACCGTCAAGAAGAAGCTGTCCGGCCTCAAGGGGCGCGACCGCACGTGGTGGGAGCGCAATGTCACCAGGCCCGCCGACGCCTCACGGGTCGCTACGGCGCTCTCCCTCAACGCCGCGCTGTCGGACGGCCCCGACTCCGACTCGTTCGAGGAGCTGCTGGAGGACCAGGTCGATATCGCCGAGAGGATGGAGACCGAGGTCATGAACCTGCTCGGTACCGGTATCAGGGACCTGTTCACGACCCGCTACCTCACCGTGGGCGGCGGGCGCACCGAGGTCCTGTGGGACGCCATTACCGACTACTTCATCGACCACCTCGACCAGAGCCCGCTGGGGCTCGGCGGTGAGCGCATCGACCTTGACACGCTCCAGCGCGCCAGGGCCAAGGCCGAGCTCGTCAAGGAGGTCCGGGACATCGCCCGGATCTGGGAGCGCGAGCTCTACTCGGACCTCAGGTACCGCCTCCTGACGGAGATCCTGGACTTCCTGGGGGTCACCCCCGGCCCGGGACACCGTACGGACACGCTCAAGGACCTTCTCGAGGCCCTGCCCCACAGCCTCTACGCGCCTGTGGAGGACCTGCTGCGCACCGACATGCACAGGCCCGACGCCGAGGCCAGGTTCCTGCGCGGTGTCAGGCCGGAGCTCCGCACCGAGATCGAGCACTGGCTCCACGACACGCTCAAGGGCCGGGCGAGCAGGAAGGCGCCGGCCGGGGTGTGAGCCGTGCTCCTCCTGGCGTCCGTCATGGGGGGTATGCACACGCAACTGTCTTCTCCTGCCGGGTGTGGGGCCGTGGTGGTCCCGCGCCCGGTGCCGGCCTGGGCCCGCCAGGCCCTGTGCCACCTGCTCGCGCTCGAGCCCCAGAACGTGGTCCTCGTCACTGAGGACGACGACGTCGGGCGGGCCGGGGAGGCCCTGGGCGCCGCGTTGCGCGGTCTGCCCGTGCCCGGGGGTCCTGCCGGGGTCGTGACCTGCTGCGGGGCCCGTGAGCTCTGCGCGCTGCGCGGCGGCGTGGACGAGGAGGACGGCGGGGCCTGCGCGGCGGTCAGGGCCGCGCTGTACGGCGTGCCGGTCGGCGCGCCCGGTGGTGTGGCTGGTGGGGTGGTGGTCCCGGGGCGTCGTGTCCTGGTGGCCACCGACCCCGTCGACCCCATGGGGGCCGAGGCGCTCCTGCTGGCACGGCACACCGCCCGCCGCCTGTCCATGCCCCTGGCCTGGGTGGTCCCGGGCAGCCAGTGGGACCAGGCCGACGGGCTGGAGCGCCGCGCCCTGGTCCCCGGCGGCGCCACGGTCATCGACTCCCGGCCCGCCCCGGGCACGGCTGAGCTGCGTCGGGAGCTGGCCAGCCTGGCCCCACAGCTCGAGGCCTTCCACCGGGTCCGGATCCCGCCAGGGACGGTCGCGGCCGCGGCCCGGGCGGTACCCGGGGCGGGCGAGCCCGCCCAGCCCGAGCACGGCCGACGCCTCCTGGACCTGTGGGCCTGCGCCGCGGCGCTGCGCGGGGAGGACCCCGCCCTGCCCCCCGGCCC
>ERZ772917.222-NODE-222-length-42061-cov-148.758534_pt1 | contig 42061 bp, 36 predicted proteins | sample MGYA00511187_ERZ772917 | MGnify/ENA primary metagenome ERZ772917 (study PRJEB29015, sample SAMEA2737925) | human oral metagenome | biome: human oral; feature: human-associated habitat; material: dental | place: China | collected 2012 ...
CCCGGATCGGGGCGGCGGGGCCGGAAGCGGATGCGCCGGAGGGCGGGAGGATCGCCGGCCGTCAGATCGCCTGGGCGGCGGCGCCGGGCCCGCCGTCGCGCCCGCCCACGGCGGGACCGCCGACGGCGGCGACGACCCTCTCGGCGTCCTGCTGGGCGGCGACCTCGGCGCTGAGCGGGTCGGAGCCGACCCGGGGGTCCCAGGGCTCGCCGCGGAAGGTGAACTCCCCCAGCACGCCCTCGCCCTCGGCGTCGACGACGATGCGCTGGCCGCGCTGGATCTCCCCGAAGAGGATCTTCTCGCTCAGCGCGTCCTCGATGTCGCGCTGGATCGCGCGACGCAGCGGGCGCGCACCCAGCACCGGGTCGAAGCCGCGCTCGGCCAGCAGCTCCTTGGCGGCGTCGGTGAGCTCGATCGTCATCTCCTGCTCCACCAGACGCTTGTCCAGGCGGGCGATCATGAGGTCGACGATCTGGCGCACCTCGTCCTTCGACAGCTGCGGGAAGACGATGAGGTCGTCCACGCGGTTGAGGAACTCGGGACGGAACTGGGACTTGAGCTCACGGTTGACGTGCGCCTTCATCTCCTCGTAGTCCATCGTGCCGCCCACCGTCGACTGGAAGCCGGTGGCGACAGCCTTGCCGATGTCCTTCGAGCCCAGGTTCGTCGTCATGATGATGACGGTGTTCTTGAAGTCCACCACGCGGCCCTGGGCGTCGGACAGGTGACCGTCCTCCAGGATCTGCAGCAGCGAGTTGAAGATGTCGGGGTGGGCCTTCTCGACCTCGTCGAAGAGCACGACGCTGAAGGGCCGGCGGCGCACCTTCTCCGTCAGCTGGCCGCCCTCGTCGTAGCCGACGTAGCCGGGGGGCGCGCCGAACAGGCGCGAGACCGTGTGCTTCTCGGCGAACTCCGACATGTCGAGCTGGATGAGCGCGTCCTCGTCGTCGAAGAGGAACTCGGCCAGCGCCTTGGCCAGCTCGGTCTTACCGACGCCGGTGGGGCCGGCGAAGATGAAGGAGCCACCGGGGCGCTTGGGGTCCTTCAGGCCCGCGCGCGTACGGCGGATCGACTTCGACAGGGCCTGGATCGCCTTGTCCTGGCCGATGATCCGCTTGTGGAGCTCGGCCTCCATGTTCATCAGCTTGGCGGACTCCGCCTCGGTGAGCTTGACCACCGGGATGCCTGTGGACATCGCCAGCACCTCGGCGACGAGCTCCTCGTTGACCTCGGCGACGGACTCGGCGTCGCCCGAGCGCCACGCCTCCTCCTTGGAGCGACGCTCCTCGACCAGGCGGTGCTCGTCGTCGCGCAGGGCGGCGGCGCGCTCGAAGTCCTGGTCGTCGATCGCCGCCTCCTTCTCGCGCTTGACCTCGGCGATGCGGTCGTCGATCTCACGCAGCTCCGGCGGGGCGGTCATGCGGCGGATGCGCAGGCGCGCGCCCGCCTCGTCGATGAGGTCGATGGCCTTGTCCGGCAGGAAGCGGTCGTTGATGTAGCGGTCGGCGAGCTTGGCGGCGGCCTCGATGGCGCCGTCGGTGATGACGACCCGGTGGAAGGCCTCGTAGCGGTCACGCAGGCCTGTGAGGATGCCGATGGTCTCCTGGATGGAGGGCTGCTCCACCGTCACCGGCTGGAAACGGCGCTCCAGGGCGGCGTCCTTCTCGATCTTGCGGTACTCGTCCAGGGTGGTGGCGCCGATGGTCTGCAGCTCGCCGCGCGCGAGCATGGGCTTGAGGATGCTGGCGGCGTCGACGGCGCCCTCGGCGGCGCCGGCCCCCACGAGGGTGTGGATCTCGTCGATGAACAGGATGATGTCACCGCGGGTGCGCACCTCCTTGAGGACCTTCTTCAGGCGCTCCTCAAAGTCACCGCGGTAGCGCGAGCCGGCGACGAGCGAGCCCATGTCCAGGGAGTAGAGCTGCTTGTCGCGCAGGGTCTCGGGCACGTCGCGGTGCACGATCGCCTGGCTCAGGCCCTCGACGACGGCCGTCTTGCCGACGCCGGGCTCCCCGATGAGCACCGGGTTGTTCTTCGTGCGGCGGGAGAGGATCTGCATGACCCGCTCCATCTCCTTGTGGCGCCCGATGACCGGGTCGAGCTTGCCCTCGCGGGCCGCGGCCGTGAGGTTGCGGCCGAACTGGTCGAGGATCGCCGAGCCGGTCTGCTTGGCGTCGGTGTTCGACCCGCCCGCGGTGACCGTCTCCTTGGCCTCGTAGCCGGAGAGCATCTGCATGACGGTCTGGCGCACGGCGGACAGGTCCGCGCCGAGCTTGGTGAGGACCTGGGCGGCCACGCCCTCACCCTCGCGCAGAAGCCCCAGGAGGATGTGCTCGGTGCCGATGTAGTTGTGGCCGAGCTGGAGGGCCTCACGCAGGCTGAGCTCGAGGACCTTCTTGGCGCGCGGGGTGAAGGGGATGTGGCCGGTGGGGGCGGACTGTCCCTCGCCGATGATCTCGACAACCTGGGCGCGCACGGCGTCCAGGGAGACGTCCATCGACTCCAGTGCCTTGGCGGCGACCCCCTCGCCCTCGTGGATGAGGCCGAGAAGGAGGTGCTCCGTGCCGATGTAGTTGTGGTTGAGCGCGCGAGCCTCGTCCTGGGCCAGGACGACGACGCGGCGGGCGCGGTCGGTAAAACGTTCGAACATCGCGGGTTCTTCTCCTCGGCACGTGCGGTCGGTCGGCGCGCCGGCGGTCGTCCGCCGGGGCTCGGGGGGGTGCCGAGACCCCGCGGGGCGACAGGGCGCGGGCACGTGCTGGTAAGGCTAACGGCGCGGCAGGCACCCCCATGCCACTGTTCGCGGTAGGCGTGAGTAAGCCTTGAGTCGGGTCGACTCAGCCCTGGGCGCGCCTGCGCAGGCCCCACATCATTCCTCGGGTCATGAGCCTGGCGACGGGGCGCACTGCCCACACCACCGCCGACGGCGAGGTCCTGCCAAGGCGGCTCAATGCCTCGGGCGTTGGTGATGCCCACACCCGCCAGACGCTCAAGCAGATCGAAGCTGTAGAAGCCGCCGCGCTCGTAACCCAGCTGCACCAGCCGGGGCCAGAGCCCCGAAGAGGCCGACGCCGGTGGTCACCAGGAGAGCGAGGCGGGGGCGCGAACAGCTCATGAGGCCATGATCCCCGTCCATCGTCATCGTCGCAGGCTCAGCCCAGCTCAAGCAGGCCGCGGCGCAGCGCCTCGGTGACCGCGGCCGTGCGCGAGTCGACGCCGAGCTTGGCGTAGGCCCGCAGCAGGTGCGTCTTGACGGTGGCCTCGGTGATGAAGAGCTGGGTGCCGATCTGGCTGTTGGACAGGCCGTGCGAGGCCACCTGGAGAACCTGCCTCTCACGCGGGGACAGGGACACCGGCACCTGCGCCCGGCGCGACACGCCGTCGACGCCGTTGGCCTTCGCCTGCGCGGCCCCGACGAGGCGGGTCGTCACGTCCGAGCTCAGCGTGCTGCGCCCCACGGCGGCGGACAGGACCGCGCCGATGATGTCCTCGCGCGGGCAGTCCTTGAGGAGGTAGCCGATGGCCCCGGCCTCGACGGCGCGCAGGATGTCGCCGTCGGTGTCGTAGGTCGTCAGGACGACGACGCGGGGCGCGTCCTGGCGGGCGGAGATCCGGCGGGTGGCCTCGACGCCGTCGACCTCGGGCATGCGCAGGTCCATGAGGACGACGTCGGGGTCGAGCTCATCGGTGAGGGTGATGGCCTCCCCGCCGTCGGCGGCCTGCCCCACCACCTCGATGCCCGGCTCCCCGTCGAGCATGCCGACGATCCCCGAGCGCACGACCGGGTGGTCGTCGACCACGAGGAGCTGGACCCGGCAGCCCTCCGGACGGGATCGGGGGCGGTCGTGGACCGCGGCTGTGCGACCCGCAGCACGTGCCGAGGAGACAAGGGTGTCGTTCACAGGGGCATTCTGGCCTCGACCACGGTTCCGACACGCCCGTGCTCGTCAGGCGGCTGGAACGGGTCGACGGTCAGCGTCCCCCCGAGGGCCTCGACGCGCGAGCGCATCCCGGTCAGCCCGATGCCCTCCGGCGCCCCTGCCGCGCCGAGGCCGTCGTCGGCGACGGTGACGACGAGCTCGTCCCCACCGGGGCAGGGGGAGACGACGACGTCGACGTGAGCGGCCTGGGCGTGGCGCACGACGTTGCTCAGGGACTCCTGGACGATGCGCAGGACCGCGACCTCCAGGGCGGAGGGCATCCGGGCCGGCAGCTCGGCGGCGACCCGCACGTGCACGCCGTGGTGCTCCTGGGCCCGTGCCAGGCGCAGCAGCGCCGCCTCCAGGCCGTTGTCGCGCAGGGCCTGGGGGCTCTCGCCCGCCACCAGCGCCCGGGCCTCGGCGAGGTTGTCGCGTGCCACGGCCTCGATCTCGGTGAGCACCCCGTGCAGCGAACGCGCCTGGCGGGCTCCGCCGTCGGAGTGCTCGCGCAGCTCCATGAGGCCCGCCTGGGCGAGGTGGAGCAGGGAGATGAAGCCCTGCGCCAGGGTGTCGTGGACCTCGCGGGACCAGCGCTCGTGCTCCGCGGTGATGCCGGCGGCGCGCTCGGCCTCGATGAGCTCGTTCTGCGTGCGGGCGAGGGCCGCGAGCGCCTCCTCCTTCTCGGTCAGGGCACGAAGCGCCTCGTAGCGGATGGCCTGGACCCACGTGACCCAGGTACCGGTCACGAGGACGACGACGACCATCGTCAGGGGGCCGCTCCACCACACCTCGTTGCCCTTGAGGTACTCGACGGCGGCGAATCCCGCCCCGAAGAGGATGTGCATGACGATGGCGACCCACCACTTGGTGTACACCCACCAGATCATCGGCAGGACGACGAAGAAGCCCAGCAGCGCGAGATCGGAGTAGTAGATCCCCGTCAGGGAGGCGGCCGCCAGCGTCCAGGTGACCACGCACCACAGCCAGCGCGGCAGACCCGTCCGATCGAGTGGTGGGTACAGACCTGTCGGGCTGTCGGCACCTTCGCAGGCGAAGCGCCGCAGCCCGGGCAGGTCACGGGGCCAGGTCACGAGATCCGGCCTCTGGAGGGTCATCGATCCACGGTGTCTCGGCGGCTGATGAGGACGGCGGCCACGACGCCGCCCACGAACCAGGCGGCCACAACCGCCAGTCCCTTACCGGTCTCCCACGCTCCGGTGGGCTCGGCGGCGGCGGCGGAGGCGGGCAGGAAGGCCTCGCGCATGAGCTCAGCCGCCCAGCGCACCGGAAGGACCGAGAAGCTGTGGACCATCCAGCTCGGCAGCTGGGCCAGGGGCAGGAAGAGGCCGGAGACGAACTGGAGGATGATGACGACCGGAGTGAGGATGCCGGAGGCGGCGCGCGAGGAGGGGCACAGGCGGCCAATGGCCAGGCCCAGGGCGGTGCAGGCACCGATTGTCAGCACGAGGGCCAGGGCCGCCAGCCCCCAGGAGTGTGCCGACGACGGCAGGCTCAGGCCGAGGATGATGCGGCCGACAACGATGAGCACGACGATGTTGATGACGGACAGGACGGTGTTGGACACACACTTGGCAACGACGTAGCCCCAGGCGGGAACGGGCAGGACGGACAGACGCTTGAGAGCGCCGGTCTCACGCTCGGCGGACACGGTGATCGCCAGGATCTGCATGCAGGTCATGAGCACGCCCATCGTGATCATCGCCGGGAGCATGTACTCGCCGAAGGTGATGCCGCCGGCCATCTCACCGGGGAAGACGGCGTCGAACAGAATGAGCATGAACAGCGGGTAGAGGAGCCCCATGATGAAGGCGATGGGCTCGCGCATGAAGCTGAGCAGCCCGACCCAGGTCAAGGTGATGACGGCGCTCACGGCGCTGCCGGGACGTTGGGTCCGGTGGCTGCGTGCGCTGGCGCGGTCGCGCGACGACACCCGGGTGGGCTGAGAGTCGGCGCTGGATTCGAGGGCGGTCGTCATGGAAGCTCCTCAGGTGGACGTGCTGAAAGCGGGTCAGGTGACGGCGGGTCAGGCCGAGTGGTGGCGCGAGACGAGCGCGAGGTAGTGGTCCTCCAGGCTCGGGGTGTGGACCTGGAGCCCCGGGACCTCGCCGTCGGGCCCGGCGAGACGGTCCATGAGACGGCGGACGACGGCGGTGGGCGTGGCCGTGGACTCGGTGCGCTCGACGCCGTCCTCGATCCAGCTGACGGTGCGCTGGCTGCCGACCTGGCGGGCGAGGGCCTCGGGCGTACCGCGCTCGATGACGCCGCCGCCCATGATGATGGCGACCTCGTCGGCCAGCTGGGCGGCCTCGTCGAGGTAGTGGGTGGTCAGCAGGACGGTCGTGCCGTCGGAGCGCAGGTCCCTGACGAGGTCCCAGAAGACGTGGCGTGCCTCGGGGTCGAAACCGGTGGTGGGCTCGTCGAGGAACAGCAGCTCGGGGCGTCCGATGATGGCCAGGGCGACGTCGAGACGACGGCGGCGCCCTCCGGACAGGCGCGAGGCGCGGGTGCGAGCGTCGTCGGCCAGCCCCACGCGCGCCACGATCTCGGCGACGTCGGCGGGCTCGGCGAAGAGCCGGGAGACGTGGGTGACGGCCTCGGTGACGGTGAGGTCCCCGAAGTCGGCGGAGGTCTGGGAGACGACGCCGATGCGGGCGCGCCAGGCGAGCGAGGCGCGGCCCGGGTCCTCCCCCAGGACGGAGACGGTGCCGCCGTCGCGGCGGCGCAGGCCCTGGAGGATCTCGACGACGGTGGTCTTTCCCGCACCGTTGGGGCCCAGGAGTGACAGGACGATACCGGAGGGGACGGCAAGTTCCAGGTTCTCCAGGACGTGCTTGTCCCCGTACGACTTGTTCAGGCCGCTGATCTCAACGGCGGGAGGCTGCGACATGGCCAAAAGTATATGAACCGGCTCACACTGCCGGTGTCGACCGGTTGGGCCACCCGGGTGTCCACCGAACGGTGGACAGGCGGCGGGGCCGGCCAGGCCCGCCAGGACCGACGGCGCAGCGTCCTCGGCAGCGATCCCGGGCACCCATGTCCACAGCGCGGACATGACCCCGACCGCCCCCGAGACCTGCGTCGAGAAACCGCAGAATCATGCGGTCGACAAATGCAACCCGGCAGCGTCGGAAGCGTCATGTCCGTCCGGTGGACACCGGGCGGGCCCCGAGGGCGCCGCGGGGCCAACGAGGCCACCCCCGGCAGACCATGCCCTCAGCCGACGGAGCCGCCGGGCACAGCGGGACCGGCCGAGGCGGACCGGCTCCAACGCAGGTAGGCGGCCGTCGCAGCCAGCACGAGGACCGCGCCCGCAGAGCCGATCAGGCCGTAGGCGATGAGCAGGGCCCCCGAGACCCAGCCGAAGGCAGGACGCGTCCAACGCGGCACCCGGATGACGTCCGGACGCAGCAGGCCCTCACCCTGGACGGCCGTGTCCACCAGCCACCGCGACCCCAGTGCCCAGGACAGGCTGACGCCGCCGAAGAAGGCCCACCACAGCATCATGGCGGCCACCACCACCCGCGAACGCCCCCTCATCCGCCCGCTGCCCTCCTGGGCGCCGCCCGCCTGCAAGCCCCTCATCCCGGTTCGCCCCGCCCCGGTCCTCTACGCCTCGACCAGGATGGTCACCGGGCCGTCGGCCACCATGTCGATGTGCATGTGGGCGCCGAAGCGCCCGGTCGCCACCTCCAGGCCCCGCTGCCGCAGCGCCTGGGCGACGGCCTCGACGAGGGGCTCGGCCACCGGGGCCGGCGCCGCCTGGTTCCACGACGGGCGACGCCCCTTGCGCACGTCGGCGTAGAGCGTGAACTGGGAGACCACCAGCACGGGTGCCCCCAACTCGCTCACCGAGACCTCGCCGCCGCGTCCGCCCTCGCCGGCGGGGCCGTCGAAGAGCCTGAGCTCGGCGATCTTGCGGGCGATGGTCTCCACCTGCTGGGGGCCGTCATCGTGCGTGGCGCCCACGAGCGCCAGCAGCCCCGGGCGGGTGATCTCGCCGACGACGACGGGGCCGTCCCCCTCGTCGACCCGCACCGCTGCGCGGCTGACCCGCTGCAGGACGGCGCGCATCAGCGGCGCCCGCCGGGGCCAGAGCCCCCGCGCCGGTCGTCACGACGACGCACCCGCGAACGCACCCGCACCGGCTTGTAGAACGCCAGGGCCGGACGCACGTCCGCCAGGTACACGGCGTTGGCGACAACCGCCAGCAGGCCGAGCGACGAGACGGACAGGACGACGACGACAGCCAGCCCGGCGGCGTTCACGCCGAGCCAGAAACCCTTGGTGCGCTTGCCCGCCGCCACGAAGTGCTGCGGGTCGCACGTGAGGCAGTCGACCAGCGCCCACGCGCTCATGAGTAACGCAACCCCCTGGAACACGACCCAGGTCCAGTGCACACCCTGGGCGACATAGAAGGCGACAGCAGCAAGAGCAGACACGCCTGCGACCCTATCTGCCCGAGGCGCTCCGGTGAAGGAGCGACGTGCGCAGCCCCGCCCCCGGACGCTCGGCGGGGCTCGCCCCGGCCTTGCCCTCCGGGGTCACCAGCGGCTCCTGGGCGGCGGCCACGCGCGCCACCGGCGCCCCCTCCTCGTCCGGCGCGACGTCAACCGTCAGCGGCTCGGTCAGGGGGGTGGCGCGGCGCAGCAGCGCCAGGGCGATCGGCCCGACCTCGTGGTGGCGCGCGACGCTCGTGACCGTCCCGACCTGTCTCTCGCCCATCCTCACGGCCGCCCCGGGCGCGGGCACCTGAGCGGTGAGCCCGTCGAGCTGGAGGACGGTCAGGCGCCGCGGCGGGCGCCCGAGGTTGAGGGTACGGGCGATCGTCTCCTGCCCGGGATAGCAGCCCTTGGACAGGTGCACGGCGGTGCGCAGCCAGTCGAGCTCGTTGGGGATGGCGCGCCCGTCGACCTCCCGCCCCCAGCGGGGGCGGCCCGCCTCCACGCGCAGCGCCTCCCAGGCGAGGGACCCGGCCGGGCGCAGGGCGCTGGCGTCCACGACGTCGCGCACCCGCTCCTCGGCCACGAGCACGAGCCCGGCCGCCCAGCCCTCACCGGGGTGGCGGAAGGGGCGGTCCACGCTGCCCAGGCCGACGTCGTAGGCGGTGCCGCCGTCGACGACGCCGGGCCACGGGTCGCGCCACGCGCCCAGGAGGGCGCCGCCCTCGCGGGCGGCTGCCTCCAGCAGGCCCTGCCCCTCCCCCATGGCGCCCAGGACCTGGACGTCCTCGCGCACGGCCACCTCGACACGCAGCATAAAGCGCATCGAGTCGAGGAACTCGGCGAGCGCGCCCGCCCGCCCCGTCTCGGTGACGAGCCACAGGCGCTGGCCGTCGTCGACGGCGGCCAGCGCGTGGGTGATGCGACCCTGGGCGTCGAGCAGGAGGGTCTCGGCCCCGCCGTCGTCCGGGGTCAGGGGCCTGAGGTCCTGCGATCCCAGGGTCGTGAGCCAGCTCAGGCGGTCGGCGCCGCTGACGGTGACGACGTCGCGGGCGAGGGCGGTCACGGCCGCGCCGTCGGCCAGCAGCGCCTGCTCGCGCAGGGGGTTGCCGTAGTGGGCGGGCACGGCGACGTCGAGGTCGCCCTCGGGGCCGGCCTGGGCGTCGGACAGGTCGAGCAGGGGGCTGGGGCGCATCGGCTCAGACGTCCGCGTCCGGGCCGGGCTGGGCGGTGGGACGCCCCGGCTGCTCGCCGGGCTCGCCGTCGGGCCGGGTACCCGCGCGGGCGGCCTCGTCGGCGGCGATGGCGGCGCGCAGGGCCGCACCGGGCTGGTTCTCGGGGGCCTCGGGGTCCTCGACCCGTCCCAGACGGCCGGAGGCGTAGGTGCGCAGCTCCTCGCTGCCGAAGGCGGCCAGGTCCTGGGTCCACATGAGGTCCCCGCCCACCAGGCCGAACATGCGGCTCATCCGGGTCACCTCCGCGCTCGTGCGGGTGCGGCCCACGGCCTGGGTGCCCAGCTGCGCGCGCGGGCCCTGGATCCAGCCCTCCCAGACGGCGACGTGGCCGGCCGGGTCGGCGCCGACCACCTCCAGACGGGTGACCGGGGTGGTGGTGTCGGCGTCGTCGGCGTCGGGCTCCTCCTGGCCGACGGGCCGCCAGTAGGCGGTCTCCGCGGACCACGGGTGGGCAGGGGCCAGGCGCGCCGCCCCCTCCAGGCCGGGCATCTCGAAGTCGAGGTTCTGCGAGCGGGTCGAGTCGACGGTCCAGATCGTCGTGACCTGACGCAGGTAGGGGCCGCCGTCGTGGTCGAAGACCATCTCCTGGTAGACGGCCTGCTCGGGCACGCTCTCGCCGTAGGTGAGGATGCCGTAGCCGCGCCAGGTGCCCACGAGCCAGGCGAGCGGGTAGGCCTCGGGGGCCAGGTCGTCAGGAAGGGAGAAAGCCATGGGGGCAGGGTACGTCGCGCCCACCCGCCCTGCCGAGACGGGGCGCTCGCGCGCCGCAGGCAGTGTCAGGAAGTGTCAGGCAGTGTCAGGCAGGGTGAGGACGTCGGGCCGGAGAGCGCCAGCGGCGCGTCAGCCGCTCGAGGCGGCGAAAAGTGGAGCCCGGGGCCCGTCACGGCCCGACGCCACCACCAGGGTACAGGGCCACGCGCAGGATCCTCACCTCGGGGTCTCAGTCCTCGTCCACGGGGGCCAGGCGGTAGCCGACGTTGCGCACCGTGCCGATGAGGTGGTCGTGCTCCGTGCCCAGCTTGGCGCGCAGGCGCCGCACGTGCACGTCGACCGTGCGCGAGCCGCCGATGTAGTCCTCGCCCCACACGTCGTCGAGGATCGCCTCGCGGGTGAGCACCTTGCCCCGGTGGAGCGCCAGGTACTTGAGCAGCTCGAACTCCTTGTAGGTCAGGTCCAGGACCGTCCCGTGCAGCCTCACCGTGTAGGCGGTGGCGTCGATGACCAGGTCGCCGATCTCGATGTGGTCCTGCGCCTGCTCCTGCGGCTCGGGCCCCCGCGGGCGCAGCATCCGCAGCCGCGCCGAGACCTCCACCGGGCCCGCCGACACGAGCGCGAAGTCCGAGGCGCCCCAGTCCGCCTGCACGACGGCGGCGCCCCCTTCCTCCACGACGAGCAGCACCGGCGGGCAGGACATGGGCCCCGTCAGCAGCTGGCACAGGGCACAGGCGCGCACGAGGTCCCCGCGGGCGTCGATGAGCACGACGTCGGCGCCGTCGAGCTCGGGGTAGGAGGCGGGGACCGGCGGCAGGCAGGTGACGGCCACGTCCACCAGGGCGGTGGCCGGAAGGACGACGGCGGGGTCGGTCTCGTGCGTGAGCATGATCGCCCGCATACCGTCTCCCGCCTGCCGCTACCACTCTTGACGCCCAGTGTTCCACACGAGGCCGGGCCCGGGTGTGCCGGGGCCGGGCCCGGGTGTGGGACGATGCCGACGTGAGCGTCACCGACCCTGTCCCCGCGGGCCACGCCGCCCCCTCCGCCCACCCGGCGGCCCCGACGACGGCGGCGGCCCGCACCGGCGCGCGCTCGCGCGACTACGGCACGCGCCGCGGCGGGCACAAGCCCATCGCGCAAGGGCTGGCGGACCCGGCCTGGACCCGCCTGGCGGTCGCCGGCGTCGTCCCGGCCCTGCTTGCCGCCACCGCCCCCCTGCCGACCTGGATGCGCCTGGCCCTCGTCGTCGTCCTCGTCCCCCTGGCCGCCCAGGGCTGGCCCGCGCTGCTGCGCGCCCGCCACGACCCGGGCTCCACCGCCGTCATCACGCTCACCGGCGTCACCGCCTCGGTGGTCGTGGCGGTGCGTGAGGACTTCGGCTCGGCGGGCGTCGTCATGGCGCTGAGCGTGCTGGCGGCCTTCGTGGCCCAGATGGTCCGACGTGACGGGCGCGAGAACCTCGTGGAGGACCTGTCCTCCACCGTCACGGGCAACCTCGTCGTCGTCTGCGGTGCCGGGTGGTGCGCCCTGGAGCCGGGGGTCGCCGACCCCTCCGTCATGGTCCCGTGCGCCCTGGCCCTGCTCGTGGGCGCCCTGCTGACCACGCTGGACGTCAGCGCCTCCTCCCTGGAGGCCCTGACGATCACGGTTCCGGCGCTCGTCGCCGGCATCGCCGGGGCGGTGCTCGCCGCCGTCGGTTTCTTCGGGCCCCTCCACGTCGGCACCGTGCCGGCCGTGCAGTCCGGCGCCGCCTGCCTGCTCACCGGTTTCGTCGCCGGGGTCCTCATGTCCGCGGGCAACCGGGTGCTGTGGACGCACCGGTGGGTGCCCGGGGGGCGGGCGGCGATCACCAGCGCGCTCGTGCCGGTGCTCGCCGTGGGCGGCCCGGTCTACGTCATCGCCCGGCTCATGGGCAGCTTCCTGGCCGGCTGAGACCCGCGGGAGGCGCGCCGGGGTGCCGTGGTGCGGGGCCTCGTCGGCTCGCCGCCGGGGCCGCGGGCCCGCGCCCAGCCGCTGCCCCTGCCGGGCGGCGCCGGGGCCCAACGCTCTCAGCCCAGCGGCGGACGGTGCGTCTCCAACGCCACGACCCGGGTGCCTGCGCCAGGGCACCGGGCCAGGTGCAGGACCAGGAGCTCGCCGGTGCGCAGCCACGGGTCCTCGTCGGGCAGGGCGCGCTGGATCCTGCCCGAGGCGTGCTGGGCGACGACGCGCATGACGGTGGGAAGCACGGGGCGGTGCGTGCACAGCGCCGTCGGCACACCCGGCACGCTCAGTACCCGCTCCACGACGCGGCGTGCCCGCTTCGGGTGGGCGGCGTGCGCGTGCTCCGTGAGCGCGGGCTCGTCCCGCAGCCCGATACCGGCGGCGCGCGCGTAGGGGGCGAGCGTGTCCGTGCAGCGGCGCCACGGGCTGGTGAGCGCAGCGCCGACACCGTAGGCGGACAGCATCTCCACGAGGGCGGCCGCACGCCGCTCACCCTGCTTAGCGGTGAGAGGGCGGGTGGCCTCGTCCTCCTCGGCGCTGCGCGCACCGGGACGGTTCCACTCCGAGCGACTGACGGCCCGGGCGTGGCGCACGAGGACGACCGTCCACGTGTCGAGCGCGCCGTCCTCCCACAGGTCCGTCAGCCGCCCCAGCACGTCTCGGTCAGCCTCATGGGTCAGGCGCTCGCGTGCCCGGCCCGCCTCCACCCATTCGACGCCGTCGATCTCCCGGGCGTCAGCGGGGGCGACCGGCGGCCGGGCGGCCAGGGCCGGGTCGTCGTCGGGCAGCGGCCGGGCCACCCAGTAGCGGACCTCCTTGCGCCTGCCGTCCGCCAGCGGGTAGCGGACCGTCACCAGAGGCTGCTCCAGGCGCACGGCGGTGCCGGTCTCCTCCTGCACCTCCCGCACCGCGCAGGCCGCCAGGGACTCGCCCGGGTCGAGCTTGCCCTTGGGGAAGGACCAGTCGTCGTAGCGGGGCCGGTGGACGAGCAGGACCTCGATGCTGTCCTCGCACCGGCGCCACACGAGGGCTCCGGCAGCCAGGACGGTCCCAGGGGCCGAGGTGTGCGCGAGACTCACCGTGCTCCTCCCGGCAGCGCCCGGCCGCGGCCGGTCAACGCCGCCTCTTGCGCTGGGCGGCGCGGGCCATGAGCGTGGCCTGGATGTCCTCCAGGCGCTCGCCGTCGGGGCCGACGGCGTGTCGGGTCCAGGAGCCGTCGGGCTCCATCCACCACGAGGCGACCGCGTCCGAGGCCGCGTGCGTCACCAGCCAGGTCAGCTCCTCGACCATCGCCGGGTCCGTCAGACGCACGAGCGCCTCCACTCGGCGGTCGAGGTTGCGGTGCATGAGGTCGGCGGAGCCGATGAAGACCTCGGTGTCGCCGTCGTTGCAGAAGGCGTAGATGCGCGAGTGCTCCAGGTAGCGGCCCAGGATGGAGCGCACCCGGATGTTCTCGCTCAGGCCCTCGATGCCGGCGCGGATGCCGCAGATGCCGCGCACGACGACGTCCACCGGGACGCCTGCGCGCGAGGCCCGGTACAGGGCGTCGATCGTCGCCTCGTCGACGATGGAGTTGAGCTTGAGGCGCACCCAGGCGTCACGGCCCGCCCGCTTGTTGGCGATCTCCCTCTCGATGCGCTCGATGAGGCCCGAGCGCACCGTGCGCGGGGCCACGAGCAGGCGGCGGAAGCGGGCGCGCGGCGCGTAGCCGGACAGGAGGTTGAACAGGCTCGTGAGGTCCTGGGCGACGTCGCGGTCGGTGGTGAGCAGCCCCAGGTCCTCGTAGCCGCGAGCGGTCTTGGGGTGGTAGTTGCCGGTGCCGACGTGGCAGTAGCGGCGCAGGCCGTCCGGCTCCTGGCGCACGACGAGCAGGAGCTTGCAGTGCGTCTTGAGGCCCACCATGCCGTAGACGACGTGGACGCCCGCACGCTCGAGCTTGCGGGCCCAGCCGATGTTGTTCTCCTCGTCGAAACGGGCCTTGATCTCCACGATCGCCACGACCTGCTTGCCCGCCTCCGCGGCCTCGATGAGGGCGTCGACGATCGGGGAGTCACCGCTCGTGCGGTACAGGGTCTGCTTGATGGCCAGGACCCTGGGGTCCGCGGCCGCCTGGCTGATGAACTCCTGCACGGAGGTGGAGAAGGAGTCGTAGGGGTGGTGCAGCAGGACCTCGCGCTCGCGCATGGCGGCGAAGATGTCGCGCGGGGTCGAGGACTCCCCCTCCCCCAGGCCGGAGGCGGTGACGGGCATGTAGCGCGGGTACTTCAGCGCGGGCACGTCCAGGTCGTGGAGCTGGTTGAGGCACCTGAGGTCCAGGGGCGCCGGGAGCTCGAAGACGTCGTCGTCGGCCAGGTCGAGGGCCCGCACGAGCAGGTTGCGCACGAAGGGGCTGATCGTGTCCTCGACCTCCAGGCGCACGCAGTCACCGAAGCGGCGCTTCTCCAGCTCCTTCTCCATGGCGGTCAGGAGGTTCTCGGCGTCGTCCTCCTCCACCTCGAGGTTCTCGTTGCGGGTGACCCGGAAGAGGTGGTGCTCGAGGACCTCCATCCCGGGGAAGAGGTGGTCCAGGTGCGGGGCGATGACGGCCTCGATGGGGATGAGGGCGGTGCCTGCCCTCTTGTCCGCGGTGTGCAGCTCACGTCCGGGAATGGTCACCAGCCGCGGCAGCGAGGGCGGCACCTTGATGCGCGCGAAGTGCTCCTTGCCCGAGCGGGGGTTGCGCAGCAGGACCGCGAGGTTGAGCGACAGGCCCGAGATGTAGGGGAAGGGGTGCGAGGGGTCCACCGCCAGCGGGGTGAGCACCGGGAAGATCTGGTAGCGGAAGTAGCGGGTGAGCCGCTCGTGCTGGTCGTCGTCGAGCTCGTCCCAGCCGAGGATCTCGATGCGCTGCTCGGCGAGCCGGGGGCGGATGTCCTTGTTCCACAGGTCCGACTGGCGGGCGGTGAGATCCTTGGCGCGGCGGGTGATCTCGGAGACGACCTGGTGGGCGTCCAGACCCGAGGCCCGCACGGGCGTCAGCCCCATCTTGATGCGTCGCATGAGGCCGGCGACACGCACCATGTAGAACTCGTCGAGGTTGGAGGAGAAGATCGACAGGAACCAGGCGCGCTCGAGCAGCTCGAGGTCCTCGTCCTCCGCCTGCTCCAGGACGCGCTCGTTGAAGTCCATCCAGGTCAGCTCACGGTCGGTGAAGCGCTCCGCGAAGGACTCCAGCGGCGGCAGGCTCTCCTCGGGGTCCGGGCCGAGGACGACCGACGGGGCGGTCTCGACCGCGACGGGCACGGCCTGGGGCGCCGTCTGCTCGCCGGGCTCCTCGAAGTCCTCGTCCGCGTAGGCGATCCCGTCGTCGTCGGTGAAGTCACGGGCGTCAGCGCTCTCCAGCACGTGCTCCTCGGCGAGGGGCGCGGAGTCCTGGGACTCGTCCGGTGTCTCGGCCTGCGTGGGGCCGCCCCCGAACTCAGGGCCGCCCCCAGCCTGCGTGGGGGCGGCCTCGGCCTGCGTGGGGGCGGCATGCCGTCCCTGCGCACGCGCCCAGCCCCCGAGGAAGCTCGACAGCGGGGCCGTCGAGGCGGCATCGGGGGCGGGCGAGGTCTCGGCGTCGGGGGTGCTCATGGCCACATGCTCGCACGTCCGGGTGGGAGCGTGGGGCACAGTCGAGTCGCCCGACGACGGCACCGTGCTCATCGTGCGTGAGCTCAGCGATGGCGAGGCGTCTCTTTGAGGGCGAAGGGGCCGCGCCGTGCGATCTCCTCCCACCGCTGGGGCGTGATCATCTTGGCAACCACCAGGGCGAGCACCATCATGACCAGGCCGATGGCCATCCCCTGGGCGACGGAGACGCTGTCGACGCCCAGCAGGTTCGCCACCAGGTTGCCCGTGTGGAAGCCGCCGTGGATGCCGACCGCCGGCCAGACGCTGCGCGTGAGCATCGCCAGGTAGCCGGCCAGCAGGGCGAAGCCGAAGGGAGTGACCAGGTAGAGGATGTGGTCCAGGGCGTTCTGCTGGCCGCCCTTGGAGATCAGGTGGATGGAGGCGAAGGCTGCGGCGCTGACCCACACGGCCAGTGCGGGGCGGGCGGACAGGGACTGCATGAGGTAGCCCCGCCACAGCAGCTCCTCCCCGATGCCCTGCAGCACGAAGGCCTGGCTCAGCCCGAGGGCGATCACCATCCACAGCGGGATGTTGGCGGTGCCCTCGGTCAGCGGCTTACCCGCGCCGCACAGCTGGACGACGAAGCGGACCATGACAACGACGGCGGCCGCCAGCGCGGTGGCACCCAGCAGGGCCGCCATCGACCGCAGGTTCACCCGCAGTCCCAGCACCGACGCCGGGCGGCGGTCCACGAAGCGGGTGAGCAGGAGGGTCACCATCACGAAGCACAGCAGGACGATGCCAAAGATGACCACACCGGCCGCCAGCGCGACCCGTGGATCCGGGTTCTTGCTCGCCTTGGCCAGACCGAGGAGCATGGCCGCGGGCTGCGCCAGCAGGAAGGTGGAGAACATGGCGACGATGGTGAGGATGACGCGCGCCCACGCCGGCAGGCGCGGCGGGGCCTGCCGATCGGGCAGCACGGAGACCGGGGCGGTCGCCCGCGGCAGGTGGAGACGGGCGGAGGACTGGGGTTCCGGAACGACGGTGCGTGCGTAGGTGCTCATGCTTCGAAGGTAGGGACTGGGCCGGTGCCGTCTCGCGTGACCGGGGACCGAACTGTCGGCCGCGGCCATGACCGGGTGCAGGCCCCACCCATGACCCCGGTCATGGGACGCCGCCTCCACCGGACGCCTACCGTGAGGACGTGAGCACGCAGCACGACGACGCCGTCGACACCCGGCCACCGACCCCGGCACGGCCACCGGCGTCCGCACCCTCCAGGCGGGTCTTCATGCCCGCTCTCATGACGGTCGCCGTCGCCTGCCAGGTACTTGCCGGCCTCCAGATCCTCAGGCACCTGGAGGAGGCCCCGCTCCTCATCGGCGCGGTCCAGCTCACGGCAGCGGTCACCGCACTGGCATGGGCCCTCCGCTACCGCGCGCGCAGCCCGCGTGTGCGAGCCCTGTGCTCACTCACCGCCTTCGTGGGGGCTACTGCCCCCACCATGGTGGGCAGTGTGGGTTTCGGGGTGCCGACCATCATGGTCGCCTCGGCGCTGCTGGTGGTGGACCTGTCCCTGACGGCCGGGCTGGCCGTCAACCTGATCTTCGTCGGGGCACTGTCCCTCCTGGTCCTGATGTCCGGCCGCAACCCGCTGGAGGTTGCGGTGACGGGGATCAACTTCCTCGTCGTCCTGGGTTCCGGCACCGTCCTGGGCCTGGTCCTGAGCCGCTACGACGACGTGCTGAACGCCCAGCGCCTTGCCCTGGCCGAGCGCGACGCCGCTCTGGTGCGCGCTGAGCGTCAGGCCGCGGTGGAGAAGGAGCTCATGCTCGCCGAGGAGCGCGCCCGCGCCGCGCACGAGCTCCATGACGGTCTGGGCCACCGCCTGACCCAGATCGGCATGAGCCTGGAGTTCGCCGCCCGCATGCGCGAGCGCGACCCCGAGGTCGCGTGGGCGGAGGTCGCCGTCGCCGAGAGAACGAGCCGCGAGGCGGTCGGAGAGATGCGCACCTGGGTGCGGGCCCTGAGCCCCGTCGGCCCCGGGGCGCTGAGCGGCCGCACGGCGGACGCTGCCAACGGCGGGTCCGGTGCGGCCGGGCTCGACGCCGTCGCCGCCTCCTTCCGAGGCACCGGCGTCACCGTGGACGTCACCGACGAGATCGGACCGGGAGCTCTCACCCAGGAGGCCGAGCTCCTCGTCTACCGGGCCGTCCAGGAGGGACTGACCAACGCCCTGCGCCACTCTCGCGCCCGCAGCATCGACATCCGTCTGGCACTGACCCCCGGCGACGCCTGCCCGGCCCCGGACGAACCGGGTGCGGCGGCTCTGGAGGCCTCCCATGTCGGCCTCACCATCACCAATGTCATCCCGGCTGCCGAGCGCGACCACGTGCCCGCAGCGGCCGTCGGGGACCACGGCGGGCCGCAGCCCGGCTTCGGCGTCGGAGGACTCGCGCAACGTGCGGGCGAGCTGGGAGGGGCCGTGACCGCCGGGCGCGAGCGCGGCACCTTCCGCCTGCACCTGAGCCTGCCCGTGCGCACCGCCCTGCGCCACCAGGAGGAGCGATGAACCCGGTGCGAGTCCTCGTCGTCGACGACCAGCAGCTGCTGCGCCGCGGCCTGGTCATGCTCTTCTCCACCATCGAAGGGGTGGAGGTCGTCGGCGAGGCCGCCCACGGCGAGGAGGCACTCGCGGTCCTGCGCTCGCGCGAGGTCGACGTCGTGCTCGCCGACGCCAAGATGCCCGTCATGGATGGTGTCACCCTGGTGCGCCGAACCGCCGAGCTCCACCCGGGCCTGCCGGTGCTCGTACTGACCACCTTCGATGAGCCCGACATCGTCCAGGGCGCCATCGCCGCGGGCGCCGCCGGCTTCCTCCTCAAGGACACCTCGATCGAGGGGCTGGCCGACGCCGTACAGGCCGTCCACCGTGGCGGCATGGTCATCGACCCGCGAGTGGCCCGCCTGGCGCTGACCGCTCCCCAGGGCGACGGCGAGCCCGAGCCGCCCGAGCTGGCGGTTCTCACACCGGCTGAGCGCAGTGTCGGTGAGCTCGTCGCGCGCGGGTGGACGAACCGCCAGATCGCCGCCCACCTGGTGCTGGCGGAGGGCACGGTGAAGAACCACGTCTCCGCTCTTCTGCGCAAGCTCGGCGCTCCGGACCGCACGGCCGCGGCCCTGGCCCTCTACCAGGCCCTCCACCCGCCGGCCGGTCAGGGGCAGGAGCCGGACCGCTAGCGGCAGGAGCGCGAGCTGTCAGTGGCGGGAGCCGTCAGGGGCGGGAGCCGTCAGGGGCACGAGCCGGCCCGCACGCCCCGCGAGGGTGTGGTGTCGCGCGCGTCGGCGCGGGGTCTCCGCTCAGTCGAGCCGGCTGGCGGCGGCGCGGCGGGCGGCCTCGACGAGCTCGTCGGCGGTCGCGGTCAGCGCCGAGTCACGGCGGGTCACACGGTCGGCGAGCTCGTCGGTGTCCACCTCGATCCACTCGGGGGTGGAGCCGGCCGCAAGCGCGCGCAGGAAACCGGCGGTGGTGGTCAGCAGCGGCGCGAGCGAGGCCACACCGTGGGCGTGACCGGCCAGGACGGTGTCGAGAGCGGCGAGCAGCTCCTCGGGCGAGGGGACGCGCTGCGCCTCGGCCAGGGCGGTCTCGAGGCGGGTGACGGCCTCGGCGTCGTCACTGAGGTCGATGATGGTGGCGTAGCGGCGAGCGACGAGCTCGGGGTCGCGGCGCAGCCACTCGCGCACGAGGAGGAGGCGCCACAGGGTTCCCGGCAGGGTGGTGGCCGGGGAGTCGGCCCACAGCTCGGCGACGTCATCGAGTCCCTGGGAGGCGACGGCACGCACGACGCCCTCGCGCGTGAGGCCGGGGTCCTCGGGAAAACCGCCGACGAGGGCCTGGGCGGAGCGGTGGGCGAGCTCGGAGGAGACGGCCGTGTCCTCGCTGCCCTGGAGGGACTCGGCGGCCTCGGGGTCGAGGCGGGCGGGGCGGTGGAACTGGCGGGGCATGGGCGTCCTCGGTTTCGGTGTCACGATTCAGGCCGTTGCTACCCTGGCACTGACCCGGCGCGGACGCAATCGGCGAGATGGCGGGGGCGGCCTCGAGGCTGCGCAGGTCGCAGGCGGCCAATGACCTGGATCGTGACAGCGCACGCTATGGTTGGGGCCGCTCGGCACGCCCCCTTAGCTCAGCCGGTCAGAGCAGCGGACTTTTAATCCGATGGTCGTGGGTTCGAACCCCACAGGGGGTACGACAACGGGCCCCGCCTGACGGCGGGGCCCGTAACGCGGTCACTTCTTGCGCGTGACGGCGAGGAAGACGCTGATGGCACCCATGGCGCAGATGATCGAGAGGATCCAGCGGATCCAGTCGATGCCGGGGGTGTCGGCGACGCCCAGGAGGCCGGAGACCCAACCGCCCAGGAAGGCGCCAACCGCGCCCAGGACGATCGTCCACAGCACCGACAGGTTCTGGTCTCCCTTCATGAACAGGCGGGCCAGGGCGCCGATGACGCCACCGAAAACGATCATTCCAATGAGCTCACCCATGTGTGACTCCTCTGGTTGCGGCGCGCTTCCATGGGCGCGCCTGGGACACGGGGAGGTGCTCGGCGAGGGACGCTCTCTGGGGCGGGCGAGAACCACCGCACAACACCGGCGATCTGTGATCACCGGACACAACGGTAGCAGAATCTATTAGTGCTTGCATATATAGTGTCACCGTTGATACATCGGCCAGTGCCCTGATCGCGGACGTGGACGACGCGGCCGCGCCCCCCTGAACGGCCCTTAACGGCCCGAGCAGCAACCCTTAACGGCCCGGGCAGCGACAGGCTCGGGTGACCGCCTCCTCCGCGGCGACCGTGGTCACCGCACGACCACCCGGAGTCGCACGCTCATGTGACGAGGTCGTGCGCACGAACCGCAGAACTCCGCGGTCTTCGAGTCCGGCCGTGTCACGCCACGATGCTCCCATGTGCGTGCGCGTCACGCACGCACATGGGAGCAGACCCACCGCTTCCCACCCCCAGACGAGAAGCGTGGAATATCAACGAAAAACCCGGGTCATCACCGACACGCGAGAAGCATGAGCGTGCATCGACCGGCTCACGGTGCAGTACCGCCCGCGGCGCGCGGCAGCCAGTCCTGTCAGCCACCCAGCCGCCCGGCAGCCAGTCCTGTCAGCCACCCAGCCGACGCCTCAGCGTCCGCCGGTCGAACGGCCGCCGCGGCGCCCCTGACGGCCCGCGGCTGCATGACCGCCCCCGTGCACGCCTCGTCCACCACGGCCTGCCCCGCTACGACCCGCGGTTCCCGCGGACCGTGCCCCGACCGCGCCGGCACGGCCGGGCTTGCCGGACGTCCGGGCACCGGTCTGCCCCGCCGCCGTATCGGCTCTGCCCGCGTGGCCGCCCTTGCCCGTCCTCGCCTCGGACCGGGATCGCCCGCGCCCCGAGCGGCGGCCGGTGGCGTTGACGCGCCCCTCCTTCGCCCGCCCCGGGTGCTCGCCCTTGAAGGCGGCCCCCTGCGGCATGTCCTCGACGGCCACGCGCGGCGCCTCCTCGCCCACGAGCACGGACACGGCCTCGTCCTCGGGACGCACCCGCTCGATATCGGCCTTGATCTTGGCCTTCTTGAGCAGCACCTGGACGTCGTGCTTCTGCTCGGGCAGCACGAGCGTCACGACGACCCCGTCCGCACCCGCACGGGCGGTGCGCCCGGAGCGGTGCAGGTAGGCCTTGTGCTCGGCCGGCGGGTCGACGTGGACGACGAGCTCGACCCCGGAGACGTCGATGCCGCGGGCGGCGATGTCGGTGGCGACCATGACGTGCGCCTGGCCGGAGGAGAAGGCCGCCATCGCACGCTCACGCGCGTTCTGGCTCATGTTGCCCTGCAGCTCGACCGCCGGGATACCGCTGAGCACCAGCTTGCGCGCGAGCCTGCGGGCGAGGTGCTTGGTGCGGGTGAACAGGATGCGCTGGCCGGTCCCCGAGGCCAGGCGCACGACGAGGGCGTCCTTCGCGGTCTTGTCCGCCACCATCCACACGCGGTGGTCCATGGAGCGCACGGGCGAGGAGGCGGGGTCGACGGCGTGGTGCAGCGGGTCGTGGAGGAACTCCTTGACGAGGGTGTCAACACCGTTGTCCAGGGTCGCGGAGAACAGCATCCGCTGGCCACGGGCCGGGGTGGCGCGCATGATGCGGCGCACGTTGGGCAGGAAGCCGAGGTCGGCCATGTGGTCGGCCTCGTCCAGGACGGTGATGCTCACCTCGTCGAGGGAGACGACACCCTGGCCCATGAGGTCCAGGAGGCGCCCGGGGCAGGCGACGACGATGTCCACGCCGTCGGCCAGGGCCTTCTCCTGGGGCTTCTGGGACACGCCACCGAAGATCGTCGTCACGCTCAGCTCCAGGGCCTGGGCGAGCGGGCGGATGGTGTCGGCGATCTGCAGGGCCAGCTCGCGGGTGGGGGCCAGGACGAGGCCGATGGGGTGACCGGCGCGGGCCATGTCCTCGTCGGCCAGGCGCTGGACGAGAGGCAGGGAGAAGGCGAGGGTCTTGCCGCTGCCGGTGCGTCCGCGCCCCAGGACGTCACGCCCCTTGAGCGTGTCGGGCAGCGTCGCCGTCTGGATGGGGAAGGGTGCGGTGAAGCCGCGGGCGTCGAGGTCGGCGACGAGGTCGGGGTCGACGCCCAGCGAGGCGAAGGTGGCCTCGCCGTCGGCGGGCAGGCGGGAGGAGGAGAAGGGCGCGCGGGTGGCGGGCCTGCGGGTCGTGGGCACGAGTGCTGTCCGTTCAGTCATGACCGTGCGCCCGCGCGCGCCGATTCCGGGGCGGTGGGGCGCGACGGTGCGGGGTGGTGCCGGCGTTCGAGGCTCGACGGCTCTCCCCCGTGGCGGGAGTGAGCCGGAGCCGGGGCACCAGCCTGGCCGCGGCGGGTCGCCGGGCCGGGTGCCGAGTCTTCCAGACGCTCGCCCCCGCCGCCATGACGCAGGCCTCGCACGGCGGGGCGCCAGCGCATGAGCCGTGTCTCACCACCGCGGTGGCGAGACGGCTCCGGGCGCGCACCAACCGGGACGTCCCCCGGTCTCGGCCGCTCGCCGCTTCGCAGACGAGACCTCCACGCTCATGCACGACGGTGAGGGGTCGTGCTGAGCGCGGAGGTCCTTCTCAGGCAGACGGGGCCGGACAGCGTGGTGTCAGAGGCTGTTGAGCCAGGCGGCCCGCTTATTCGACCAGATCGCCATCGGCTCATACAGCAGGATGTACTGACCGCTCACCGACGGGTCGGCGTCGAAGCAGACATCTCCGCTGGCCATTCCACCGGGAACGATGTCACCGCTGTGGAGAATGTCGGAGCTTCCCAAGAATCCGCTGTTGATGATGGTGCCCGACGGCTGCTGGAGCGACCAGTCGAACAGGTTGAAGCTCACCGTACTTGACGAGCCGTTCGTGAGTGTCACGCTGGAGCACACAGTCGGCCCGAGAGTCGAGTCGCCGGCGACGAGCGGCGTCGCCGTCACCGTCACGTCCCTGATCGTGGCGGCCTCGCCAGCATTGACGACAGTGTCATCCTTCCGCTGCCCCGGAAAGGACACGGCGGGCTCAGCATCGGCAGGCGCTGCGGCTTCAGTCGGCTCCGGAGTCTGCGCCTGATCGCTCTGCTGCGACTGGTGCACACCCTCCACCGCAGTCTCGGTGGGCTTTGAAACAACCGACGACGAGCCTCGGTCCCCCAAAGAGCCGATGGCTCCGAGCACGACGACAACGACGATGACGATAAACCACCAGCGCTTCCACACGGGCTTCTTCTGAGGAATAACGTACTGAGGCACGGCGTACGGCGGCGCAGGAAACTGAGGCGCCGGGCGCTGAGGCACCGGGTTCTGAGGCGCCGGGTGAGTGAACTGAGACACGACGAGATCTCCGGAGGGAAGGAGGGGAGGAAAAGTGACGCGAAACGACACCAGAAACCCGGAAGGACGTACGCGAGCGCTCCTAAAGTACCCCCCCCCCGCTCTTCGTCGCAAGTCCCGTGCGCCCCTCTGGCAACCGGCACCATGCACGCACCGCGTCTCGCACGCGTACGGTCTCTACCACCCGGGCGCCGCAGTCTCGTCACAGCCGATCATGACAACCCCCTCGGAAGGCAGTGGGAAAACAAAAAATCGCAGCACGCGTGAGACGAGAGAAACCAACATGTGTTCCGGGCCCGCGAGCATGCGCTGACACGCCCCGCGTCTCACCCGCACGACGGTCACACACGGCAAGGCTCCCCGGACCCAACGGCCCGGGGAGCCCCGTTCACGTGCGCGCAGGACGGCGTCGGCCGCCGCTCAGGCGCTCTCGCCGAACACCACCGCGGAGGCGTTCTCGCCCTCGGCCGTCGAGGTGACCGTGTTACCGCCGTTGACGGTCATGGAGACGGTCACGTCGCTGCCGTCCTTGATCTGGGCGGACAGCTTGAGCATCGAGGTGTCGATCTCCTGGGACGGGTCGAGGGTGACCGTCTCGCTGAAGGGCAGCTCGCGGTCGTTGAAGGTCTGCTCCACCGGGGCGCCGTTGACGTCGACGGTGGTCATGGTGATGTCAGCCATCGTCGCCGTCGTGCTCGTGACCTCGAAGAGGATGCCGTTGGCGGGGGCCTCGCCCCCGGCGCTCGCGGTCGCGCTCTGCTCGGAGGACGACTCAGAGTCGGAGGAACCGCAGGCGACCAGGCTCGCGGCGACGATGCTGAGCGAGCCGAGACCGAAGAGACGGCGGGGCAGAACGGACATGGACACTCTCCTGAGGCGTCGGGATAACGGAAGGGTAGGACGAAACTACACCCCGTGCGCCGCCACGAGGGCGCCTGCGCTCACTGTCGCCTGCGACTCGGGACACGGCCACCGGTGCCGGCCAGCGCGACCGCACCCGAGACGAGGACCAGCCCCAGGACCTCCCACACGTTGGGCAGCTGGGCGAGCATGACGACGCCGACGACCAGCGAGGTCGCCGGGAACAGGGCCTGCAGGAGGGAGAAGGTGTCCGAGCGCAGGCGCCCGAGGTTGACCTGGTCCAGCACGTAGGGCACGACCGTCGACATGAGGGACACGCCCAGCACCCTGACGACGGTGGACAGGTCCGTGAGGGCGGCGCCCGCCGTCGTCACCGCCAGGGGCAGGTAGAAGAGGCTGCCCGCGACGGAGGCGACCGCCAGGGAGTCGAGCCCGGCCCCCGCGCCCGCCACCACCCTGCCGGTGAGGATGTAGGCGGCCCACGCTCCGGCGGCCGCCATGGCGACCAGGACCCCGGCGCGCTGCTGGGAGTCGGACATGTCCAGCCCCAGGCCACCGATGGCGGCGACACCCGCCAGTGCCATGACGACGGCGACGCGCGGGCGCCAGCCACGCCCGGTCGTGAGGGCGACGACGACGGGGCCGAGGAACTCCAGGGAGACCGCCGTCCCCATGGGCAGGAGCTTGATGGAGGCGTAGAAGAACACGTTCATCGTGGCGATGGCGACGCCGAAGGCCGCGCAGACGGCCAGCTCACGCGCCCCCCAACGGCGCCGCCACGGCCTGCGCCAGGCGACGAGGATGACGGCGGCGATGGTGATGCGCCACCAGGCGACCGTCGTCGAGGGCATGAGGGCGAAGAGGGCGACGGCGAAGCCCGCGCCGACGTAGCTCGACAGCGCCGACAGGATGACAAGGACCGGGGCCGGGACGGCGCGCAGGAGGGCACCGGGCGCGCGGCCGCTCACAACGGGACCACCGGAGCGGGGCGGGAGGCAGACGGGCACAAGCCCATTGTCGCCCCGATGCGGCGCTCCCCGACGGCACGGGGCGGCCTCAGGTCAGGAACGCCGACGCGAGGAGCTCGACGGGCACAAAGCCAGCGGTCGTCAGCAGGACGCAGTCGCGAGCCAGGGCCTTGGCGTTGCCGTAGCGGGAGGCGTACATGAAGACGTTCTGCGCGCAGGGCAGTGCCGCCGTCGTCACCGGCACGAGCAGCTCGGCTCCGCGCAGCCCCAGCGCGAGCCCCACCCCGACGGCGAGGGCGGGCACGAGCAGCAGCTTCCAGGCGACCGTGAGCCACAGGACCGCCCCGGGGCCCGAGCGGTCCGCATCCTCCTCCGGCCCCGTGGCCGGGACGGGGGCGGGCGCGCGCTCACCCGGGCGCAGGCGCGTCACCTGCGACACGGTGAGGCGACGGCGCACGCGCGGCGAGGAGGCCGCCAGGCTCATGCCCAGCGAGACCATCATGACGGTGACGGCGAGGGAGCCGAGGGCGTCGAGCACACCCGCGACGAGGCCGCCGAGCCACGCGCTCATGTCCCACCCGGCGAGGTTGACGAGCAGCCCGACGGCGACGCCCAGCAGCAGGGGGTTGCGCAGCGGTGCCGTCCACACCCGTCGGTGCCCACCCCCTCCCCCGCCCGCGGCGGCGCCCTGCACCCCCTCCGCCCGGCGTCGGGCCTCCGCCCAGTCCAGGACGGCGAAGGCCACGGGCGACAGGATGAGGAGCTGGAGCAGGAGGATCGGGGCGATGGCGGTGGCGTCACCGAGCAGGACGACGAGCACGGGGATGCCGAGGTTCGCGGCGTTGACGTAGCCGCCCGCCAGTCCCCCGATCGTCGCCTCCGCGAGCGAGCGGCGCAGCACCCAGTAGTGCAGGGCGAAGGCCGACAGGACGCCCAGGAGCTCGGCGGCCAGGCCGGCGGCCGTCTGCCGGGACACGACCGTGGCGAGGTCCGCCGTGGCGATGGTGGTCACCAGCAGGGCCGGTGTGGCCGCGTAGAAGCACAGCCGGGTGAGGACCGTGTCGCTGCCGGCGGGCAGGGCGTCGAAGCGCACGAGCGCCCAGCCCACGGCGATGACGACGGCGAAGACGGAGAGCCCTGCCAGGACCTCAGCCATGCGGCTGCGTCAGCTCCAGGTCGACCCAGGTGGCCGCGTGGTCGGAGACGACGAGGCTGCGCGTGCCCCAGGCCGTGGCCCGCAGGGCGCGCACCGGGGCCGGGGCGGCGGCGCCCGCACCCAGGGGGACGCCGTCGGCGCCCAGTGGCCAGGGGTCGGTGAGCAGGTGGTCGATGCGGTTGCGGGGATCGGCGGCCGGGAAGGTCGGGCCGTCACCGAGCGGGCGGGCGATGCCCAGCCGGGCGAGGGCGTCCGCACGCAGGTTGAGGTCGCCGGCGAGCAGGTGGGTGCCGGGCAGGCCCGTCAGCGCCGACCACGCGTCGGCGAGCTGGGCGGCGGCGACGTCGGAGCGGGTGGCCAGGTGGGTGGAGGCGACGGCCAGGTCGGATGCACCACCTGGGGCCCCCACCGGGGCGAGTGCCGTCCCGGCGTTGATCGTCGCGGCGACCATGATCCGCGCCGTGGACGTGAAGACCCGGTAGGAGCGCGGGTTCCAGGCGGGGGCGCCGTCGCGGCGGGTGACGTGGGCGGGGCCGCGTCCCAGGCGGCGCACGTGCCACGAGCCGACGGGCAGGCGGCTGAGCAGCGCGTTGCCGAAGCCCGCCAGGGGCAGGCCGACGCCTCGCCTGAGGTAGCCCAGGACGTCGTCGCCGGGAGCGCTCAGCGCCGAGCGCAGCGGGCGGCGCCGCAGCCCGGTGACGGCCCCCGCGTAGGCGGCGGCGAAGCGGTGGTAGCGCCAGCCGAGCAGGCGCGCCAGCTCACCGGCCTGGTCGAGGCGGCCGGAACGGGCCTGGCCGCGATCGACCTCCTGCAGGGCGATGACGTCGGGGGCGATCTGCGTGATCTGCTCGGCCAGGGCGGCCAGGACCTCCCGGGCGGCGCCCGGGTCGGAGACGTCCACCCCGGCGAGCGGCGCGGTCGCGGGGTCGTGGGCGGCGCCCGCCCCGGGCTGGCCGTACTGGAGGTTGAGGCTCAGGACGCGGATCACTGGTCGGCCTCGAAGGTCAGGCTCACGGAGTTCATGCAGTAGCGCTGGCCGGTGGGCGTGTGGGGGGCGTCGTCGAAGACGTGGCCGAGGTGGCTGTCGCAGGCGGCGCAGCGGACCTCGGTGCGCACCATGCCGTGGCTCGTGTCGGTCAAGAGCGTGACGGCCTCTAAGCGGGCCGGGTCGTAGAAGGAGGGCCAGCCGCAGCGGGAGTCGAACTTCGTGGTGGAGCGGAAGAGCTCGGCGCCGCAGCCGCGGCAGCGGTAGACGCCCTCGCGGTGCTCGTCGAGCAGCGCGCCCGTGAAGGGGCGCTCGGTGCCCGCCTCACGTAGGACGTGGTACTCGAAGGGGTCAAGGACGGCCCGCCACTGGGCGTCCGTGCGGGCGATGGCCGCCGGGTCGAGCCGCGGCGTCGTGTCGTCGTTGCTGGTCACGGTCCCATCGTGGACCGTGACGGGCCCTGGTGGCGAGGCCGATCGCCCAGTGGGAACAGCGGGCGAAGCGGGACCGCTCCCGTCAGCCCTCCTCCTTGCGGCCGGCGGGGCCGCGCCCGGCACCTGGCTCGGCGGCGGGCAGCACCATCGTGGACTCTCCCGTCTCCCCCGTCTCCGCGACCTCCTGCCGCGGCTGCTCACGTGCCTTCTCGCCTCGCGCGAGGATGTGGCGACGCATCAGCTTCTCCCGGCGCAGCCGTCGCAGCGGCGAGCGCCCGCGGGCGACGGCACGCACGCGAGCGGCGTCCTCCGGGGTGTCCTCGACGCGCTCCTGGGGCGCCGTCGGGGCCTCGATATCCGCGGGCTGCTGCAGGATCGCGAGCTCCTCGGCGAGCCGGGCGACCTGCTCGGGCTGCGGGTCGCGGGAGACCTCGACGTGCTGGACCTCGACACGCGTGCGCGGCAGGGCGTAGGGGGCCTCGTTCTGCAGCCAGTGGACGAGCTCCTCACGGATGAGGCACTGCAGCCGCCACACGCTCGCGGCGTCGGCCGCGGAGATGGCCACGCGCACGGTGACCGTCCCGCCGGAGGTGGAGGTGACGTCGACGTCGGCGGTCCGCCCGTCCCAGGACCGGGAGGCCTTGACGATCCTCATGGCCTCGGCGCGCACGGCGGCCACGGGCACGCGCCAGTCGAGGTCGAGCTCGACCGTACCGGTGTACTCCGTGGAGTGGCGCGACCAGTTCTCGAAGGGGTTCTGTGTGAAGTACGAGGAGGGGTAGATGAGGCGGCGCCCGTCCCACACGCGCACCACCACGTAGGTGAGCGTGATCTCCTCGATGGCTCCGCGGTCGGTGTCGACCTGGACGACGTCGTCGACGCGGATCGCGTCCGTGACGGCGAGCTGGATGCCGGCGAAGACGTTGCCCAGGGTTGACTGCGCGGCCAGACCGGCGACGACGGAGACGAGGCCTGCGGAGGCGAGCAACGAGCCCATGGCCAGGCGCGCCGAGGGGAAGGTCATGACGGCACCGACAAGGCCGCAGATGATGACGACGACCTCGGCGAAGCGCCGGAGGACCTGCGCCTGCGTGGTGACGCGGTTGGCACGCCCCTGGTCCTCGGAGGCACGCACCCCCTTGACCACGGAGGACTCCACCGCCTTGAGCAAGGCGACGAGAACTCCTGTGCCCGCGAGGATGACACCGATGAGGAGCACCTGGACGGCCACGTCGGTCCACGCGGGCAGGGCGAGGCTCAGGCGGGCCACCACGGTTGCGACGTACCCGCCGGCGAGCGCTCCCAGCGCGTAGACGGGGGTGCGCCCGAAACGGGCGGCCTCGTGGTACATGCTGCGGCGCCGGCCGAGCGCCCTGAGGATGGCGATGAGCAGAATCGCCAGGACGAGGCCGATGAGCACGCCCACACCGGCGTACACGAGCAGGCCCAGGAGGTCCTCGGTCGCGGCGGCGACGGTCTCCACGGTCTCCACGACGGTGCTGTCGGGGCTGGGCGTGGGCGTGGCGGTGGTCGGCATGAGGTGAGCGTAGGTGGGCTGTCACGATCCAGGCCATTGCCGTCCCACCACCCGTATTCGCCCGGGAAGAACAGCGGGATCACGGCGGTCTCCCGTCGGACGCGCCGGCGTGTCCCGGGCGATGGCAGGGATCGAGACACCAACGCTAGACGTACTACGCTCCACGTAGTACGCTTGACGTACAACCCCGACGACAGGAGGACGGACGGCCATGATCAGCGCAGACGCCATTCGTGGCTACATCAACCTCATCGTGCTCAGCCTCCTGAGCACGAGCCCTTCCTACGCCTACGAGCTCGCCAAGACCATCAGCGATGTCTCCGAGGGCGAGTACTCGATGAAGCAGACGACCCTCTACTCCGCGCTCAAGCGCCTGGAGGGTACGGGCCTCGTCACCTCCTTCCCGGACACCTCGGAGTCCGGCAAGCCACGCACCTACTACCGCCTCACCGACGCCGGTGCCACTCACCTGAGCGAGAAGCTCAACGAGTGGGAGGACACCAAGACCCTCATCGACCGGTTCGTCGCCCGAGCAACCACCCTCTGACCCACCCCCACTTAGAACGGACAGCACTGATGGACACCATCGCCTCCTTCCTCGACGCCATGTTCGCCCCCTACCCCTCCACCCCCCGCCTCACCGAGGCGAAGGCCGAGCTGCGGGCCATGATGGAGGACGCCTACGCCGACGCGATCGGCTCGGGCAAGACGCACAACGAGGCCGTGGGCCAAGTCATCACCGACTTCGGTAACCTTGAGGAGCTGGCGCCAGCCCTCGGCATCCTCCCCGACATCCGCGGCGTACAGGACGCGACGCCGCCCAGCACGCCGACGGCGCCCGCCGCCGCGGCGCCCTCGGGCCCGCCGGTCGTCACCCTGCCCGAGGCCCAGGCCCTCGCTGAGGCCAAGCGCACCACCGGTCGCGCGCTGGGCACCGGTGTGGCCCTGCTCGTCCTGGCCGCCGCCCCGTTCATCGCCCTGACGGGTATGTCGGAGGGCTCTGGCCCGTTCTCGGTCTCCGAGGGTCAGGCGGAGCTCATCGGGCTTCCGCTCACGCTCATCATCGTCGCGGCGAGTGTGCTCATCCTCGTTCAGCGCCGCCGCGCCTTCGTCGAGCTCACGCACCTGCTCAACGGCGAGTTCACCCAGGACCCCATCGTCTCGGCATGGGCCAGGCGTCTGCGCGTGGAGCACGACGGGCCGCGCTCACGCGCCCTCATGGCGGCCGTCGGGCTGTGGATCGTCTCGGCGATCCCGGTCGTGGCCACGGGTGTCCTGTCGGATATGGATGGACATCGGGACTACTCCCCGCTCGGCGTGGTCGCCACGCTGGCTCTCGTGGCCCTGGGTCTGTGGATCTTCCTGCCGACGAACTGGGCGGCCTCGACCCACGCGGCCCTGACCGAACAGGGACGACCCAGCGACGCCACTGAGGACCGGGAGTCCGGGGACAAGATTCTCGGCGTCATCGCCGCCACCTACTGGCCGCTGGCCGTCGTCGCCTACTTCATCTGGTCCTTCGGCTTCGACGCGTGGAACAAGAGCTGGATCATCTGGCCGATCGCGGGCGTCCTCTTCGGCGCGTTCGCGGGGGTGATGGGGACGTTGGCGCAGGCACGTCGCAAGCGGCAGCGCTGAGCAGCCGGGCAGGGCCGCTGGTCAGAGCAGCCGGGCCGGGTCCGACGGCGGTCAGTACCGCCCGGGCCCGGCCCGCACCGTCGCCGGGAGCGACGGGGCGCTTCCGGACCCGGCCCGCGCCGTCGCCGGGAACGAGGGGGCCGTCTCCGGGCCCGGCCGCCATGGGGCACGACAGGCAGCGCCCCGAGCAGCGGCGCCCCGGAACGCGGGCAGCCGCACCCGGCAGGCCGAGGAATGAGCGAAGGCCCGGGTCCTTGTGGGGCCCGGGCCTTTCGCAGTGGCTCCGACCGGTGTCGATCCGGTGACCTTTCGATTTTCAGTCGAACGCTCTACCAACTGAGCTACAGAGCCTTGGGGCGGTATCGGCCCGATCATGATAGACCGGGCCGATACCGCTTCCGCGACCTCGACGGGACTTGAACCCGCGACCTCCGCCGTGACAGGGCGGCGCGCTAACCAACTGCGCCACAAGGCCATATGAAGTTCGCACGAACTGGTACCCCCAACGGGATTCGAACCCGTGCTACCGCCGTGAAAGGGCGGGGTCCTAGGCCGCTAGACGATGGGGGCCTGTTGCCCTCGGCGTCGCCGCGCCTCGAACCGGATAGAACATTAAGGGCAGAGTCGTCGGGGGCGCAAATCCCCCAGGCGTGAGCCTGCTCACCGGCGGCGCGCGCCGGGGCCGCCGTGGGGGCGCGCGCCGTGGCAGGCTGCTGCCATGAGTCCTGTCACGACGTCGGAGGCGGAGTTCGAGCGCGCGGTCGAGGACGCCCTCGACCTCATCCCGGCCGAGCTGCGTGACGCCATGGACAACGTCGTCGTTCTCGTCGAGGACGAGCCCGAGCCCGACGATGTCACCGCCGAGGACTACGACGAGCTGGGCCGCCCCACCCTCCTCGGCCTGTACGACGGCGTACCACTGACCGAGCGCGACGGTGGCTGGTCAGGGATGCTCCCGGACCGGATCCTCATCTTCAAGGGACCCCTGGAGCGCTGGTGCCGTGACCGCGACGAGCTGGTGGAGGAGATCGCTGTCACCGTCATCCACGAGGTCGCTCACCACTTCGGCCTCGACGACGAGCGCCTGCACGAGCTCGGTTGGGGCTGAGGGCGTAGAGCCGCCCGCACGTGTCCCGGCAGGGGCCGACGGCGCCCTGCCTACAGCAGGACGACGACGACAACCCCCACGACGGCGAGCGCGAGCACGACGCCGAGGCCGACGAAGACCCAGGTCCGGCGCGTACGGGACCCTGCGGAACCAGAGGCCGCCTGGGGCTGGTAGGTCCCGACACCCTGCGGCTGGAAAGGGACCGCACCGGGCGGCTGGAAGGCGGCGTAGTCCGGGGGCGGGGCCGGTGCCGCACCCTGAGGCTGGTAGGCGGCGTAGCTCGGAGGCGGGGCCGGTGCCGCACCGTGGGGTTGGAAGGGGGCGGCCCCCTGGGCGCCGGGCGCGGACCCTGCTGACGCCTGCGGACCGGCTTGCGGATCGGGCTGCGCGTCGGCGACCGACCTCCATGCACCCGCAGGCATGACAGTCGTCGCCGCGGACTGGTTGAGGACGGGGTCCTGCACCTCCGGGCTCGACGCCCTGTCCATATCGGCCACGATCTGGGCCCAGGCTCCTGCTGGGAGGACTGTCGTCGCAGCGCCATAGTCGATGACGGAGCCATCATCCCCAGCCGACTGAGACGAGGTGGCGGCGGGCGCCGAGGTCACCGGACTGGGCCCCGAGGCCACCGGGCCGGAAGACCCGGCCACCGGCTCAGGCCCCGAGGCCACCGGAGCGGACTCGGAACCGATGACGACCGTGGCGGACTGCTCGTGGCTCGGTGCAGGCTCGTCGTCGGGGCGGGCGATGACCTGGCCCTGCACCGGCGCGGCGGACGCCGTCGGCTCCATCCCCGGCCCCGCGGCCCCGGACAGGTGCGGTGCGGGGTGCCAACCGACCAGTGCCAGCCACTCACGCAGCTCGGGGTAGAGCGCAGGGTTGGTTGCGAGCGTGGCGTGCAGGTCAGGGCGCTCAGCGGCGATCGCCGCCTGAAGTTGGTAATCGGTCGTCGTCGCCGCGACCGCGGGGGACGCGACACGGGCCGCCTGAAGCTGTTCGGTACCCACGAGAGGAGCCTTCCGGTGCGGGAGTGCCGCGGCTCACGCCGAGCACGACTCCGATAGTAACCAGACCGACGGCGATGGCGTCCGATCCCACCCCCTCCCACCTGTCCGAGAGCCTCGTGGAACGCCGCCACCGGCAGCCACCGGTGGCCCGTCCCCCGCGCCGGGCCTCGGTCCTGCCCCTGCCGGCTCTCAGCACGACCGCTCCACCCGCGGGCCTTCCCGCCCCCACCCGCGCGGCCCGCAGCGGCAGCCGCACCCGCGCTTTCAGACGCGACAGATGAACGGCCCCGCTCACAACCTCCCCGGTCAGTTCAACTAGGTTCGGCGCCATGACACAGCGCATCCTGACCCGCCGCACGGTCCTCACAGGGACTCTGGCTGCCGGCGCCCTGGCCGCCTGCTCAGGAGCCCCGGATGCCGGGTCTGCGGCAGGGCCCTCGGCGACCGCCTCGGCACCGCCCTCACCCCGGGCGACGCCGTCGGCCACCACCTCCCCGGAGCCGGCAACGCCGCCGTCCGTCTCCCCCTTGGAGGAATGGAGCCTGGAGGAGCGGGTGGGCCAGCTGCTCATGGTGGGCGTGCCGGCCGAGGGCGCCTCACAGGAGCACGCCAACATCGTCTCAGCCGCGCACGCGGGCGGCGTCTTCCTGCACGGGCGCTGCGCCGACGGCGCCGAGGCCGCGCGGGCCGTCATCGCCTCCTACACGGCCCTGGCGTCCCGGACGGCACCGCTCGTCGCCACGGACCAGGAGGGCGGCGCGGTCCAGGTCCTGTCCGGCCCGGGCCTCTCCGCGCTCCCGGCGCCCGAGGAGCAGGCGCTGCTGGGCCCCGAGGTGTTGACCGCCCGCGCCGCCAGCTGGGGTGCGGAGCTCGCGGCGGCGGGGGTGACGATGAACCTCGCTCCCTGCGCGGACCTCGTGGACACCCTGGCGCCGTCGGCCAACGCACCCATCGGCGCCTGGGGGCGCCAATACGGCACCGACGCCGCCACCGTCACGGCCGGGGTCCTCGCCTTCAGCGAGGGGATGCGCTCGGCGGGCGTGGAGCCGGTGGTCAAGCACTTCCCCGGCCTGGGACGCGTCACCGACAACACGGACACCGCCTCCCGGGTGGCCGACTCGGTCACCGTCCGCGACGGCGACCCGGCCGTCGGCGTCTTCGCCGAGGCGGTCGGGGCGGGGGCGCGCGCGGTCATGGTCTCCTCGGCCACCTACCTGCTCATCGACCCCGGTGCTCCGGCCTGCTTCTCCCCCGTCGTCGTCACCGACATGCTGCGCGGGGACCTCGGCTTCACCGGGGTGGTGATGACCGACGACGTGTCCGCGGCCGCCCAGGTGCAGGACTGGTCCCCGGCTGAGCGGGCGGTGCTGGCCGTGCGGGCCGGCGTGGATGTGGTGCTGGCCTCCGCTGACGCCTCGGTGGCGCCGGAGATGGCACGGGCGCTCGTGGCCGAGGCGCAGGCCGACGCGGACTTCGCGGCCCTGGTGGACCGGGCGGCGAGGCGGGTGCTCGCCCTCAAGGGGGTCCCGGGCGCCTGAGCTCGGCCGGGCCGAAGCCCGGGAGGAAGCCCCGGCGGGGCGCGCTCACGCGGTCCCGGAGCCGGGGGCCCGGGGCCCGGGGCCCGGGCGCCTCAGCGCAGGACGGTCGTGCCCTCGCTGGAGCCGCCGACCTTGAGGTACTTGGCGAAGCAGTCGTCCTTGGACAGGCCGTGGGCGTCGCACCAGGCGTTGGCCTCCTCTGCGGTGGCGAAGGGCTCGGCGACGGCGACGACCCACCAGTGCCCACCGGCGTCGAAGACGGACCAGTCGTCGGAGTACAGCAGGATGGCGTTCGGGAAGGTCGCCTTGAGGCGCAGGTAGTGCTCCCAGACGGCGCCCGCGTCCCAGGTGGTGCCGTCGAGGACAAGCCCAGGCTTCTTCGAGGACAGTTGCGGCACCCAGGTGCCGTCGAGCGGGCCGGAGACGGTGGCGGAGTCGGCGTCGGCCTGGCTGCGCAACAGACCCAGCCAGATCGTGTCCATGGTGGCCGCGTCCGGGGCGCTGGCCGTGTCGAGGCGAAGCGGGCCAGCGGCGGTGGTGGCCCCGGTCTCACCGGACTGGTCGCGGGCGACGGACAGCGTGGCGCGGTCGACGGCGATCTGGGCGGCGCTGACGTAGCTGAAGGACGGCTCGAAGACGAAGGTGACGCCCGTGCCGGAGGCGGGGACGGCGACGGGCGCCCGGCTCAGGTCGAAGACGGCGACGGCGGCGACCACGCGGGTGGACGAGCTCAGGCTCGCGCCCTTGAGGGGGCCGGAGAGGGTGACGAGGTTGGAGGCGCCGGACAGGACGTCCCCGTCCTTGCAGGAGGGGGTTATGCGCACGTCCACCTCGAGGCTGCCGCCGCGGTCGCGCACGGCCAGGACCTCGTAGGAGGGCTCGTTGGGGCAGCGGGTCACCTGGGTGGCGCTCGCCGTGGGCGGTGCAGGAGCCGTGACCGAGGCCGTGGCGGTAGCCGAGGCCGCGACCGAGGGCCCGGCGGGCACGCTCGGGGCCGCGGTGGTGGGGTGGTCGCCCCGGCGCAGGAGGAAGACGGCGGCGCCCACGAGGGCGAGGACGATCAGGCAGATGAGGAGGATGAGCCACAGACGACGTCGTCTGGGCTTGCCCTCGGCCGGGGAGGCGGCAGGCTGGACAGGAGGAAGAGCCCGAGACGGGGCCTGCTGGACGGCGGCAGGCTGGACAGGAGGCAGTGCCCCGGACGGGACCTGCTGGACGGCAGCCACCCGAGTGGGCGCCACCACCTGGGTCGGCGCCTCAGACACGGGCTGCGGTGAGACGCCCCGCCCGTCCCAGCTGTGGTCGGCGCCCGCGACGCCGTCGGGAGTCATCGGGGCGCTCACCGGCAGGAAGGTGGTCTCAGCGGTCCGTACGCCGGGGGCCTGCGCCCCGGGCGCGCTCCCGTCCGGCTCCGCCTGCTGCCCACCCGCCGCGGCTCCGGCGGCCTCGGCATCGGTCCCAGCGGCCCCGGCATCGTCACCGGCAGCCTCAACGACCTGCGCGGCTGTGCAGTCCGGAGCCCCCGTCCCCGGGTGCCCGGCGGCCTCGGCCGCGGTCCTCCGGGTCACCTCGGCGAGCCACTCCCGCAGCTCGGGGTAGAGCGCCGGGTTGGCCGCGAGCGCGGCGCGCAGGTCGGGGCGCTCAGCGGCGATCGCCGCCTGGAGGTGGTGGTCGGTCGTCGTCGCCGCGACCGCGGGGGACGCGACACGGGCCGCCTGAAGTTGTTCGGTACCCACGTCAGAAGCCTTCCGGTACGGGAGTGTCACGACATCAGGTCGGACACACTCCCGATAGTAACCAGACCGACAAGCGACGGCGTCCAATCCCACACCCACGGCCCTGCCCGGCCCCCACCGCCGTCGATAGCCTGACCCGCATCATGCCGACCCCCAGACAGGACCCCGACCGGGCCGCCACCGCCTCCGCCCGCACCGGCGGGCGCTGGATCCCGGTGCCCGACGCCCCCTTGCCCCAGCCCCCCGCCCACAGCTCAGGCGCCCTCCTGCGCTGGCTCGTCGCACGGGCCCTCGCACCCGTTGTCGTGGCGACCCTGGCGGCCACGACGTCGAACGTCATCCAGGCCGTCGTGCCCGGCTTCCTCGGCGCCGCCCTCGACTCCGGCATCGACAACGGCCTCAGCGCGCGGCTGTGGACCATCAGCCTGGTGCTGCTCGTCCTGTTCTGCGTCTACGCCCTCGGGGACACAGGCGGCTCCTACTTCCGGGACCTCGCCTGGATGCGGGTGAGCTTCGACGTCGACCGGCTCGTCGCGCGCCAGGTCTCCACCACCGGAGCCGACCTGGGCCGCCAGACCTCCACCGGAGAGATCGCAGCCATCGTCGCCTCCGACGCCGAGCACATGGCGAACCTCGTCCAGCACCTGCCCGGTCTCATCGGCGCCGCCGTCTCCTTCCTCGTCGTCGCCGTCCTCATGCTCGACACCTCCGTGCGCCTGGGGCTCATCGCCCTCATCGGCATGCCGCTGGTCGCCTGGATTGTCGCGCTCGTCATCAAGCCCCTGCAGCGGCGTCAGGCCTACCAGCGAGAGGCCCAGTCGCAGGTGACGACCATCACGACGGACACGGTCGCGGGCCTGCGGATCCTGCGCGGCATCGGCGGCGAGGACGTCTTCGCCAGGCGCTACCGCGACGCCTCCCAGGAGCTGCGGCGACGAGGCGTGTCGGTCGCCGGCACGCAGTCCGTCCTCATGAGCCTGCAGGTGCTGCTTCCCGGGCTGTTCGTCGCCGTCGTCGTGTGGGCCGCAGCCCGCATGGCGCTCAGCGGGGAGATCACCGCCGGGAATCTCGTGACCTTCTACGGCTACACCGCCTACCTGTCCTGGCCCCTCATGGAGTTCTCCTACACCGTGCAGGAGTTCACGCGCGCCCGCGTCGGCGCCCGCCGCCTGCAGCGCCTCCTGCACGTGTCCCCCACCGCCGGGAGCGTCGACGAGCGCCTGAGCCTCGACCCGGCACGCGGCACGACCGTCACGGGCACCCTGGAGGACCACGCCTCGGGCGTGCGCATCGAGCCGGGGCACATGACCGCGCTCGTGTGCTCCGACCCCGACGTGTCGGCCACCGTCGCCACCCGCCTCGGGCGGTTTCACGACGACGCCCCCGCCGTCACGCTCGCCGGCCGGCCGCTGACGCAGATGCCCCTGGCGGACGTGCGCGCCAGTGTCGTCGTCAGCGGCGCCACCGCCCAGCTGTTCACCGGCACGCTGCGCGAGGCCCTGGACGTGCGCGGCGGCCGGGTGCCGGAGCCGGTCGACGTCGCGGCCCTCGTCGCCGCGGAGGACGACCGGGCCGGATCCGCCCTGGAGCAGGACGTGCGCCCCACCATCGTGCGAGCCGACGGCGACGAGAGGCTCCTCGCCGCCCTGGAGGTCGCCGACGCCCACGACGTCCTGTCCTCCCTCGAGCACGGTCTGGCGGGGATGGTCACCGAGAAGGGACGGTCCCTGTCCGGCGGGCAGCGTCAGCGCGTCGCGCTCGCCCGGGCGCTGCTCACCGAGACGCCCGCCCTCGTGCTCATCGAGCCGACCAGCGCCCTGGACTCGCACACCGAGTCGCGCGTGGCGCGCCGTGTCCACGAGGCCCGGCGCGGGCGCACCACCGTCGTCGTCACCGAGTCCCCGCTCGTCCTCGAGGCCTGTGACGAGGTGGTCCTGCTCGACGCCGAGGGCCGCGAGCGCGTGCGCTCCACCCACCGGGACCTACTTGCCCGGGCCCGCACGGGCGAGGAGCACGCGCTCGCCTACCGGGCCGTCGTCGCCCGCGCCGCAGGCGAGCCGGATACCGAGGGCCCCGCCCGTCCGGGTACCGAGGGCCCCGCCCGCCTGGGAACCCACGCCCCCACCCGTCCGGACACCGAGGAGGTGGGACGCTGATGGCCCTGCCCCTGGCACCCGGCAAGGTCGCGATGCGCAAGACCCTGGGCATCATGGCCTCCTACCGCGCCCGCTTCTGGATGGTCCTGCTGCTACAGATCACGGCCGTGGGCGCCACGCTCGTCGCCCCGCAGCTGCTGGGACGGCTCGTCACCCGCGTCTCGGCGGGCACCGCCACCGTCGACTACGTCGACAAGATCGTGCTCACGATCATCCTCGTGACGATCATCGGCGCGGTCATCAACCGTTACGCGCAGATGCACGCGCGCACCCTCGGCGAGTCCGTCTTCGCGGACCTGCGCGAGCGGATGATGGAGCGCGTCGTCCACCTGCCGCTGAGCGCCGTCGAGTCCGCGGGCACCGGGGACCTCGTGGGGCGCACCACCAACGACGTCTCGCGCATCGAGTTCCTCGTGCGCGTCGGCATCCCCCAGATCATGGTCTGCACGGTGACGATCGTCTTCACGATCGTGGCCGCCGCCCTGAGTGACCCTCTGCTGGCGCTGGGGCTGCTCGTCGTCGCACCGCCCGTCTACCTCATGATGAGCTGGTACCTGCCGATCTCCGTGCCCGCCTACCGGGCCGCGTCCTCCGCCTTCGCGCGCCTCAACGGCGCCATCTCCGAGACCGTCGAGCACGCGCAGACGGTCGACGCGCTGGGCATCGGCGCCCGCCGCGAGCAGGTGGTCCTCACCCACGTCACCGAGGCGTGGAGCCTGGAGAAGTACACCGCGCTCCTGCGGGTGCGGCTGCTCCTCGTCCTCGACGTCGCCTGGCGGGCGCCCGTCGTCGTCATCCTCCTGTGGGGCGGGTTCCTCGCCGGGCACGGCATGGCGTCGCTCGGGGCGATCACGACGGTCGCCCTGTACGCGATGGAGCTGCGCAAGACCATCGGCCAGCTGACGTTCTGGATCGACCAGGTCCAGGTCAGCCAGGCCTCCCTCTCACGCATCCTCGGCGTCGAGGAGGTCGAGGCGGACCGCACCCCCACCGGGCAGGTGCCCGAGGACACCCGTCTGGTGCTGCGCGACGTGCGCTTCTCCTACCGCGAGGGCGTCGAGGTGCTGCACGGGGTGAGCCTGGAGCTGCGGGCCGGGGAACGGCTGGCCGTCGTCGGCCCCTCCGGTTCGGGCAAGTCGACGCTGGGGCGGATGCTCGCGGGCATCCACCCGCCCACCTCCGGCTCGGTGACCGTGGGCGGGGTGGCGCTGACGGACCTGCCGGAGGAGGAGCTGCGCCGCCACGTCGCGCTCGTCACCCAGGAGCAGCACGTCTTCGTCGGCACCATCGCCGACAACATCCGCCTGGGGCGCCCTGAGGCCGACGACACCACGATCCGCCGCGCGCTTGAGGCGATCGGGGCGTCCTCCTGGGTGGACGCCCTGGAGGACGGCATGGACACGATGGTTGGCTCCGGGCACCTGACGCTCACGCCCGCGCAGGCACAGGAGGTGGCGCTGGCGCGCCTGGTCCTGCTGGACCCGCACACCCTCATCCTCGACGAGGCCACGAGCCTGCTCGACCCGCGCGCGGCGCGCACGCTGGAGCGGACCCTGTCGACGGCCCTGGCCGGGCGCACGGTCATCGAGATCGCGCACCGCCTGTACACGGCGCAGGACGCGGACCGGGTCGCCGTCGTCATGGACGGGCGCGTGGTCGAGCTCGGCACGCACGACGAGCTCGTGGCGCTGGGCGGCGAGTACGCGAGCCTGTGGGAGGCCTGGAGCCAGGAGTAGGGGCGGGGCTCGGAGTCGGGCGGTTCCGGGTCGCCGAGGGCGCGCCGGCCGGGCGGCTTCCCTCTCCCCGTGCAGCGGCGTACGCCTGCCCGTGGAGAAGTCACCATCCGGAGACAGCGCCCGGAGCCGCTACTCTCGCCCGGTGTCGGCGCGCCCCGCGCCGCAGCACCCGCAACGGAGGTACTTGTGAGCAGGTCGGCGTCAACGTGGCGTCAGCGTCTGGACACGTGGGTCCACTCGTCGAGGATCCAGAACGTGGTCATGGCGGTGATCCTCATCAATTCGGTGACCATCGGCGTGGAGACGGCCGTGGCGCACGAGACCACCGCGCACGACGTGCTCGCAGCGATCGACCACGTCGCCCTGGCGGTCTTCGTCGTGGAGATCCTCCTCAAGCTGGTGGCCCTGGGGCCGCTGCGGTTCTTCACGCGCGGGTGGAACGTCTTCGACTTCGTCGTCGTGGCGATCGCGCTCGTGCCCGGGGCCGGACCGCTGTCGGTGCTGCGGACCCTGCGCGTGCTGCGGCTGCTGCGAGTCATCAAGTTCATGCCGAGCCTGCGGCGCGTCGTGGAGTCCCTGCTCATGTCGATGCCGGGCATCAGCGCGATCGCCATGCTCATGTCGATCATCTTCTACGTGAGCGCCGTCATGTCCACGGTGATGTTCGGGAAGGCCTTCCCCGACTGGTTCGGTTCCCTGGGCAAGTCGCTGTACACGCTGTTCCAGATCATGACGCTGGAGAGCTGGTCCATGGGCATCGTCCGTCCGGTCATGGCCTCGGCCCCGTGGGCGTGGGCCTTCTTCGTGCCCTTCATCCTGGTGTCGGCCTTCACCATGCTCAACCTGTTCGTCGCGGTCATCGTCGACACGATGAGCAGCCTGGGGCACGCGGATGCACCTGCGGACGACGAGGAGGCCTCAAGACAGACCGCGGCGTCGGACGGCGCGGACCTGTCCACGGCTGACCTCACGCGGGCGTCCACCGGCACGAGCCCGCGTGACGAGGACGCCGTGCTCGCGGAGATCCGGGCCCTGCGCGAGGAGATCGCCGCGCTGCGCGCCGCCCTGCCCGCCGACGCCGAGCCCGTCGCCGCGTTGCGCTAGCCCTCGCCGTCTGGCCCGTGCGCCGTCGGACGGACCACCCGAACGCAGGCGGACAACGCGAGCACCAGGACGGACCACCTGCCCGCAGGTGGATCACCTACGCACAGACGGACAACACAACTACCAGGGTGGGTCACCTACGCACAGACGGACAACACAAGTACCAGGGTGGATCACCTACGCGCAGGTGGACAACCTGTGTGCCGACGGATCACCCAGGGGCGTCCACACGGTGATCCACCCACACGCAGGTGATCCAACCACCAGCACGTGGTCCACCCA
>ERZ772917.224-NODE-224-length-41855-cov-16.638756_pt1 | contig 41855 bp, 37 predicted proteins | sample MGYA00511187_ERZ772917 | MGnify/ENA primary metagenome ERZ772917 (study PRJEB29015, sample SAMEA2737925) | human oral metagenome | biome: human oral; feature: human-associated habitat; material: dental | place: China | collected 2012 ...
CCCAGCCAGTGGGTGAGCTGCTCGTAGCACTCCAGGGCCGCCGGGTCGCCCTCGCGGGCGGCCGCTGTCACGGTCTTGCCGGAGATCTGGTTAATGTCCCCGCCGGCGAGTTCAAGCATGCGCTTGGCGTATCCGGGCCGGAACTTGGCCAGCTCCCAGGCGTTAATGCCCAGCGCCGTGCCGGCGCTGTAGCGCTCCAGGCAGCCGCGCAGGCCGCAGCCGCAGGGGCGACCGCCGGGGACTACGGTAATGTGCCCGATCTCGCCCCCGAACCCGGCAGCACCGCGAACCAGGCGCCCGTCAACCACCAATGCCCCGCCCACGCCAGTACCAATCGCCACAATGAGCGCGTTGCGGCGGCCGCGGGCCGCACCGAAACGGGCCTCGGCCCACCCGAAGGCGTTGGCGTCGTTCTCCACGACCACGGGAAGCCCCACCTGCTTGGAGACCACGTCCCCGATCCTCATGCCGGTCCAGTCCAAGTTCGTGCCGTGGGCCATCGTGTTGCGGTCCGAGGAGACGAAGCCGGCCGCCCCAATGCCCACGGCGGCGACGTCGTACCCTTCCTTGAGCTTCTTAGTGACCGCCACAATGGTGTCGATAATCGCCTGACGCTCCTTAGCGGGGGAGTCGCGTCGGACGGTCTCCAGGACCTTGCCCTCCTCGTTGACCACGCCCGCCGCGATCTTCGTGCCTCCGACGTCGACGCCAATGCTCAGTGCCATCCCCGCTGCTCCTTCGATGCGATGCCGGTGCCCCGGCGAGCGCGGCCCCCATGGCCGCACCTGGAATGAATGGCGCCATTGTCTCAGCCCGGGCGACTCGATTCCTAGGGGATGGCGCACGGATCGTCACACAGCTCAGCGCCGTCGACCCCGCAGACTCACGACGACGGCGGCCACAAGAACCCCGACCAGGGCGAGCACCAGCCACCAGGGGACCGCCCCCGCGCCCGCCATAATCCGCCGCTCAGCCTCCAGCAGGGCCGCCGAGGACAGCAGTCCGGCGCTGAGCCCCTGCGGGCCGCGCACGATCATGAGCACCCCCAGGGCCACGCACAGCGAACCGCCGATCAGTTCCGTCCAGGTCGTTGAGCGCCCCAGCAGCCGCACCGGTCGCGGCCGCAGCCAGGAACGGGAGGATAGGTCCAGGGCGTCCCACAGCAGCGCCAACACCCCCAGCGGAAGCACCATCCCCAGGGCGTAGAGCGCCATGAGCAGTGCCGCTTGCAGCGGGGAACCGCCCAGGCCCGCCATGACCAGCACCGCGCCCAGGATCGGGCCCGCGCACCCCACCCCGGCCAGCCCCGCCAGCGCCCCCAACAGGTAAACGGATAGGGGGGAGGCGGCGTTACGCCGGGGGGATCCCCCCGGGTGCGGCAGCGGCAGCGGGACGGCCAGGGCCTGCATGAGCCCCAAGGCTACGACGGCGAGCCCGCCCACGAGTGTGACCGTTTCCATGTGGGCGCGCAGCAGCGCCCCCAGGGATCCGGCAAGCACCCCCAAGGGCAGGAGAGTGGTCAACAACCCCAGCCAGAACACCAGTGTGCGCGACAGCAGCGCCCGCGGGGAGGTGAAGGCGTAGGCGAAGAACGCCGGCAGCAGCATGACCGAGCAGGGGGCCAGCAGGGTGAGGAACCCGCCGGCCACGGCGGCCAGGGCAAGCGCGCCCACGGCTCACCCCGCCTGGGCGGCCTGGTCCAGGATTGTGGCCCGCACGAACTCGGCCGGCACGTAACCGGCGATGTAAGCATCGTTAATAATGATGAAGGGGGTGCCGGTCACACCAATGGAATAGGCGTGCTGGGTGGCGCTCGTCACGGTCTCGACTGTGCTCTGGGCGAGCATGTCGCTGCGGAAACGGTCCAAATCGGCCACCCCGGCCTGCTCGGCGAAGGCCACCAGGGAGTCCTCGGTGTACTCCGGGTGCTCATTGGGGTTGGCGGCGGCGTAGACGGCGTCGTGGAACTCCCAGAACCTGCCCTGATTGCCCGCCGCGATCCCGGCCTGGGCCGCCAGCGGGGAGGTCGCGGAAATCTGCGCGAGATCGCGCCATTCAATGCGCAAAGTGCCGTCAGCGACGAGGTCGGCGAGCGCGGGTTCGACTTCCTGGGCGAACTGGGTGCAGTAGGGGCAGGCGAAATCCGAGTACAGGACCATAACCACCGGCGCATCCGCCTCGCCCCGGGCGCGCGGGTCAGCCGGGTCCCGAGTGACCTCACCGTGAAGGATGCTCAGAAGCTGAGGGTCGGTTTCGCTGGGCGCAGCCGTCACCGGTGCCGTCGGTGTCGGCGACTCCGACGGCGCTGCTGCGGAGGCGGTGGCCGGCGGGACGGAGGAGGCCGGGGGCTGGGCGGCCCCTGCGCTCGCCCCTCCCTGGGGGCGGGTCAGGATGAGACCGGCGATCACAGCGAGCAGCAGCGCAATGATGACCAGGAGGACGACAATGATCTGGGTTCCCCGTGGGGAGGGCGCGGAAGTCTGTGCGCTCTGTACTGACATGGGTGCAGTCTCTCAGATGTCGAGGACGGCTTGGGGCGGTGGCCGCTGAGGCGTCTCAGACCAAGGACCCGCCGACCATCAATCCGGCCACGGCGGCCAGGAGGCCGCCGACAACCATGCCCACGGTGTGGGCTGCGGCCCGGCCCGGGCGCCCGGCCAGGAGCAGCCTGGCCCCCTCGACACAGGCCGTCGAGAAGGTCGAGTAGCCGCCCAGCAGGCCCGTGCCCACCACCAGCAGCACGGTGTCGTCGGCGACGGCGCCAGTGAGCAGCCCCAGCAGGAAACAGGCCGACACATTGACGGCAATAGTGCCCACGGGCATGGCCGGGGCGGTGGGGGCCGCGGGGGTCGTCGAGGGCGGGGCCCCGGGCGCGTCAACAGGTGACTGCGGACTGTGAGCGGGCGGGTTGTGAGCGGGCTGGTGTTGTGGTCCTCGTCGCGACACCCACTCGCTCACGCGCTGATCAACCACGAAACGGGCAATGGCTCCCGCACCCCCGGCCAGGCCCAACAGCACCCAGGTCATGTCCCCGCCTCTTGACCGGCTCCGGCGCGCGAGGTGGCCAGAGCGGAGCCGGCCCACAGCCCCACGGCCGCGGCGGCCAGTCCCGCGGCCAGTGAGCCCAGGAGGTAGGTCGCAGCCCGGGCCGGGTCACCATCGTGCACCAGGCCGTGGACTTGCAGGACGAAGGTCGAGTACGTGGTCAGGCCGCCCATGAACCCGGTGCCCACCCCCAGGCGCAGGACTCGCTGCGCCCGGCCCTCGCGGCCGGCCAAGGCCCCCAGGAGCAGCCCCAGCGCGAAAGCGCCCACCAGGTTGACTGCGAGAGTCGCCAGCGGCAGGCCGGTGGTGGGCCAGGCGTGAGCCGTTGCGGCCCGCGTCAATGTGCCCAGGCACCCGCCGGCGCCAACAGCGAGCAGCATCTGCAGGGTTTCCAATCGTTTACTCACTGCGCCTCGCCACCTGATAGCCGCCGACATTCAAAATGAGCTCATAGGTGGAGCCCGGCGAGTGCTCCATGGCCCACGCGGCGGCGTCCTTGGGCGGGTTGGCCCCCCAGGCCGGGGAGTGGGAGTCGACAACCACATAGTCGGTGGGCGTGGTGGAGGTGCCCACCCAGTAGACGGTCGCCTTGGGCACCAGGTAGGCCAGCAGGCCCAGGTCCGTCCTTACGGTGGCCCCTAATGGGATTGTGTTCAGAACTTGTTGAGCGGCGGTGGCGCGCGCCGGCTCTCGCCCGAAGTCCTCCCGGGTCATGGCCCACAGGGGCAGGTCCGTCGCCGTGAATACTCCCATGATCAGCGGCACACTGACGCCCAGCGCAACGAGCCTGCGCGCCCATACCGGCGCCGCCAGCCACCCAGTGGCGGTGGTAGTGGCACTGGTGGTGCCTGGGCTCGGTGCGGAGGCGCCAGTGGCGCTGGTGGCATCCGGGCTCGGCGCGGAGGCGCCAGTGGTGGCGTCCGGGCTCGGTGTGGAGGCGGCGGTGGTGGCGTCCGGGTTTGGTGCGGAGGCGTCGGTGGCGCCGGTGACGTCTGGGCTCGGTGCGGAGGCGTCGGTGACGTCTGGGCTCGGTGCGGAGGCGTCGGTGGTGGCGCCTGGGCTCGGTGCGGAGGCGCCAGTGGTGGCCGGGCTCGGCGCGGCCTGGGCGGGGGCCGCCCGCCTTCTTTTTAGGCCGGCGAGGACATCGAGCAGGGCTCCCAGGGCGATCGGGATGAGGACCGCGTTGTAGTGCCAGTTCTTCCACTCCCAGTAGAAGTCGACGTTGCCCAGGAAGCGCCAGGCCAGGGTCGGTGCGGCCACTATCATCCACGGCGAGCGCAGGCCAATGATCCCGGCCGTGCAGGCTAGCACCGCCAGGGTCTCGAGCTTGACTGCCGGTGAGTACAGGCGCGCCAGCCAGGGGCCGGTGGAGTCTCCACCTCCCAGCGAATAGCCCCAGGTGCCGTGCGGGTTGAGCAGTGGCAGGATCACCACCGTTGTGACCAGGAAGGAGGCCAGGCCGAACAGGGCCAAGCCCAGACCCCGACTCAGTAACGGCAAGGACTCGTCATCGGCGTTCTCCCGCCGGGTGCGCCAGGCGATTGCCAGGCCGATCATGAGCACGGTCAGCCCCAGGTCCTCCTTAACCAGGACCAGTGGCGCCGACCATAGGATGCAGGCGCGCCAGCGCTCCTCCACGAAGGCCGCCGAGGCGAAGGCCAGCATTGGCACTGCGAAGGCTATCTCGTGGAACTGGGCGGCCACCGCTCCCTGAAAGCCCCAGGACAGGACGTAGAACAGGCCCAGCGCCGTGGCCGGGACCCGGCCCAGTAGTCGTGTGGCCAGACGGGTCAACGGCCAGGCCGAGACCGCCAGCAGGAGGTCCTGGACCACCAGGAGCGTCAGGGGCGAGGGGAAGAGCCGCCAGATGGGCCCCAGCACAATGAGGATCGGGTGGAAGTGGTCGCCCAGGAGGTTGAAGTCATCGCCTTTGATCGGCACGATCGGCGCCTGGCCGTGGGCGTAGGCCTTGGCCATTTCGGAGAAGATCGCCAGGTCCCAGCTGGGCACGTACATGGAGCGCCACTGTCCCACCGAGTAGGTGATGAGTACGCAGGAGCCCACGGTGACAACAAGGATCGCCGGAACTGCCTGCACAATCGTGTCTCGGTTGAATCGCGCTCTCATAGTCATCGGCTACGAGCCTACCGGTCGGGGTGCGCCACGAAGTCGCGCCCCACCACCAGAGTGCGTCGTGCTGCAACAGGCGCCGGTTGGCGGTGGAGGTTTGGGTGGAGGTCGATGGCCCACGGCCGCGGCGCCATGACGGAGCGGGCTAATGGTCGCCACCGTGACAAAACCGTGACTAAGAACTCCCCGCCCGAGGGCGCTCGGTTCGGCGTCTGACAGGCGAGGGCGTCGTCGCTGGGCGGACGGCCGGGCTGGTCGAGACTGCATTGGGAGGCTTGGGGTTGTTCGGGTAGGGGGCTGGTGGGGGAGTGCTTTCCCGCCGGGAGGCGCAGCGCCCCGGGAGGGCGGGATGAGTCACAGTGCAAGGGTCAGGATCGACTCCACAGCACTATTCCATTCCTCAGCCAGCCCCACCGGCATACCCTCGTAACATGAATGACCTCGACGCTCTGCTCGCCCAGGCTCTGGAGGCGGTTCGCGCTGGTGCCATGCTCGCCCTCGACCCCGGGCAGGCCCTGCGCGTTGACACCAAGCGCCACCGTAACGACATGGTCACCCAGGTCGACCGTGCCGTGGAAGCCCTGATCGCCGAACACCTGGCCCCCACCGGCTACCCGCTCCTGGGCGAGGAGGGGCACACGGTGGACTCCTGGGACGGCCGCGTCTGGGTCCTGGACCCCATCGACGGCACCTTGAACTACGTGGCCGTCCATCGGCATTGGGCGATTTCTCTGGCGCTGGTCGAGGACGGCGAACCGGTCCTGGGGGTTGTGGCCGACCCGGTCGACAACCGTCTCTACCTGGCCATCGCCGGCCAGGGGGCCTTGACCGGAGCCCTGCTGCCCAGTGCGGCCCTGACTCACCCGGGGGCCGGGCCCGCCCCCACCCTGGTCCCCATGGAACCGGTGGAGGATCTTCCCCTGGCCGACGGCGTGGTCATTGCCCAGCTGCACACCGTGACCACCATCAGCGGTTTGCTCCCGATCATTGAAACCACCCGCGGGCTGCGCTGCTACGGGTCGGCGGCCTTGGACTTGGTGGAGGTTGCCGCCGGCCGCGCCGGCGCCCTGATCCACCCGCAACTCCAACCCTGGGACTGCGCTGCAGGCGTCCTCATCTGCCGCGAATGCGCCGCCAGCGTCACCCGCATGGACGGCAGTCGTCTGGACGTGCGCGAACCCGGGTCCCTGCTCGCCGGTACGCCGAGCGCTCGCGCCCAGATGGCCCAGCTGCTGGCGGCGGAGGCGTAACAACCTGGCGGGGCGTGACAGCGGGCCGCGCCCTGGGCGGGCCCTGTGCCCCTGCGGGCAAGCCCAGGGATTTAGCGGACTCCGCCCGGCACGCCGAGCGGATCCCGCGCCCCTGCGGGCAGGCCTGCTCAACAGAAGGCCCGGTTGACGGAGTCCTGGGCGGATCCCGCGCTCCTGCGTCCAGATCCCGTGCCCCCGGGGCGGGCCCTACAGGTCGCCGTGCTTTTGCAGGCGTTGGAGGCTCAACCATCCCACGGGGATGGGAATCCAGAAGGTCACCAGACGGTAGACAATGGCCGTGGACAGGGCCACGCCGCTGGGTACCCCAGCTGTCACCAGGCCGGCGGTCAGGGCGATCTCCACCGGCCCGATGCCGCCGGGCGAAGGGACCACGGAGCCCACCGTGTTGGACGCCAGATAGGTGATGGCCAGCACCGAGAACGGCAGCGTGTACCCGAAGGCCCACAGGCTGGCCCCGAAGGCCATGACGTAGCTCAAGGAGAGCAGCAGTGTGCCGCCCACGCCCACGGCCAAGCGCTTGGGGTTGGACATGATCCACACCAGGCGCGGCCAGACCTGGCGGTAAGTCGGCTCGATCTTGCTCCAGATCCAGGTGCGCACTCTGCGGATGAGCAGGGCCACCGACACCGCGACCACCAGGACCACGGCCGCCAGCACCACCCATCCGCTGGGAAGCGTCAGGCCCGTGGACTGCCCGGTGGTGGCGGCCAGGACAATGAGCAGGACGACGGTCACCAGGAACTGCGCCACCTGCACCAGGGTGACTGTGGCCACGCCGACGGCGGTGGGCACGCCCCTGCGGGCCAGGAAGCGCAGATTGATGGCGGCCCCGCCCACGCCGGCGGGCGCTACCAGGGCCACCACGGAGGAGGCCAGGTGGACCTCGGTGGATCGCCACACTGATAGGCGCACCGGGCTGAATGCGACCAGGGCCAGGCCGGCGCCGACGTAGGTGGCCAGGGAGAAGACCAGGGCCCCCAGGATCCACCAGATATTCGCCTGGGAGACGGCGTCGCTGATCTGCGCCAGATTCATGCGGGCCAGAAGCGTCCACAGGGCCACCAGGGCCACAATGGCCATAATGACGGTGCGCGGGGAGAAGCGGGTCAGGCGGGCGGGCTCGGCGTGCGCCGTCGGCGTGAGGGCCACCAGGGCGTCGCGCAACTCCTGGAGGAGCCTGCCGCGCCGCCCCATGGCGTCGCGGGTGGAGGCCGGCAGCACCACCCGCTGGAGCATGGGGGCGATGGAGGCCAGCTGCTCTGTGCTCAGCGCCTGGCTGGCGGTGGCAATGGCGCGTTCAACACCCACCACGGTCGCCACCAGGGCCAGGGCCTGCGCCAAGTCCACCCGCCGGGACAGCTCGGAGGAGATCGTCTCCCCGGAGTCCCAGTCCAGGAGCCATAGGCGGTCGGTGGCGTCGACGACGACGGTGGCGGCATCCAGCGAACAGTGGGCCAGCCCGGCGGCGTGGGCGTGGCGCAGCTGGTCCCACAGCTGGGCCAGGAGCTCGTCGCTGACCCCGGGCCCCAGATCCACCAGGGAGCGCGCCCTCTCGACGTGGTCGGTGACCAGAAGGACGGACTCGTCGACCTCCGCCATACCGAAGAGTCGGGGGGTGCGGACCCGGGCCCGCCGGGCCGTGAGCGTCATGAGGGCGGCGTGCTCGGCAGCGCTGCGCACCGACAGGTCACGGTTGGGGGACAGGCCCTTGACCCGGATCCGGTCCCACAAGGTGCCCAGGAATCCGGCCATCTGGCGGTCGGCGTCCAGGATGGTGACGTCGCGGCGCCGCCCGGAGGAGTCCCATACGGCGTAGATGCGGTGCACTGAGGGGCGGCCCTCGGCCAGGGCCGCACTGGAGGCCTCGGTGAGGACGGCGCCCAGGTCGACGTCGTCGGCGGGAGACAGGGAATTGGCACCCTCCTGGGCCACCAGGGCCGGTTGTGGCGGGGACGGCGCTGGGGCGTCCTCGGAGTCCGTCGTGACCGGGGCGGTCAAGGGGGTCTCACGGACCTGCTCGGTGTAGCCCAAGGGGGCGTCGGTGGTGACCGACCAGGCCCGGGCCTCGGGGGCGTGGTCCATGCGCACCACCCGCACGGCGTCCACGCCGGCCCGGCGCATGGCCCGAATGAGGGCAATGCCATGGGCGCGCCGGTCCTCCACGCCCAGGGTGATCCGCAGCAGGAGCCCAATGCCGCGGCCCACCAGGATGGACAGGATGGCTCCGGGCAGGGTCAGGGCGCTGCGCAGCACCGCCAGGCCGACAATGACCCACAGCGCGGCCCACCCGTTGCGCACCGTGGTGGAGCTTATGCGCTCACCGGCGCCGGTCAGGAGCCCGGCCAGGGAGGCCAGGACGGCGGAGATGCCCACCCGGGCGGTGCCCGAGGCGGTGACGGTCAGTCCGGAGATGAGAGCCTCGGGCGCCCAGGTGGTAATGATCAGAAGGCTTGCCTGGGCGGCGAGGTAGCCGCCGATGGCGCCCAGGACGGCTTCGCCGGCGCTGTACCAGGAGCGTCGCAGGGTGCGGTCCAGGAGGACGGCGAGGGGCAGAATGAAGGTTGCCAGGCCCTCCATGGCCTGGAGGGGGAAAACGAGGATCTTGTGCAGGACGACGGCCAGGGCGTTCTGGACGTCCTGAGTCACGCCGGTGGTGGTGGCGTGGGCGTATGCGGCCAGGAGCAGGACGGCGGCGATGCCCACGCCGCTGAGGGCCAGGTCGAGGAGGTCTTCGGTGCGGCGCAGGCGCTTGGGGGCGACGTCGACCAGCAGGGTGCGGGAGCGTGTTGTGGGGCGGGGAGTGGGTGTGGTTTGCGGGGCGGGGGCCAGTCCGATGCGGGGAATGCCGACTGGGGAGGTCACCGGGGGGTCGGGGGAGGCGCTAGAGGACTCCGCCGGGTGCTCGGGGTGAGTGGGCGCCGCATCGCTCATGGCGCGAGTTTATAAGGGGGTGGCAATGGAACGCCTCGTACCGCGGGGGGAGAAGGCCCCGCCGCAGTCGTCGCCTTCCCTATTTCATTTCCCATCCTTCCCCGTCCTTCCCGCCCACCCGGCGCACGAGGCCCCCTGGGACGGTGCAGGTCAGGAGCGGTACGGCCGACCCGGCCGACCCGGGCGCACGAGGCCCCTGCTCGCGCAGTGGCATTCAACTCGCCTTGCGCAGACGCAGTGAGTTGCTGACCACAATGACACTCGAGCAGGCCATGGCCGCCCCGGCGATCATGGGGTTGAGCAGGCCCGCAGCCGCCAGGGGGATGGCCGCCACATTGTAGGCGAAGGCCCAGAACAGGTTCTGCTTAATGACCCGCAGCGTGGCCCGCGAGACCCGTATGGCGGAAACGACCGCCTGCAGGTCGGCGCGCACCAGCGTAATGTCCGCGGCCTCAATGGCCACGTCGGCGCCCTGGCCCATGGCCATGCCCAGCCCCCGGGTGCCCGCCTGGGCCAGGGCCGCGGCGTCGTTGACGCCGTCGCCGACCATGCCGACTATGGCCCCGGATTCCTGGAGGGACTTAATGACATCGCGCTTGCCTCCCGGGAGGACCTCGGCATGCACATCGGCCGGGTCAATCCCCACCTGTGTGGCCACGTGCGCTCCGGCCCGGGCATTGTCCCCGGTCAGCAGCATGGGGCGCAGCCCCAGCCTGCGGAGCCGGGCCACGGCCAGTGCCGAGCTGGGGCGCACCGTGTCGCGCACCGCCAGGACGCAGCGGGCCCGCCCGTCGACCACCAGGACCACCACGGTGGCCCCGGTCGCCTGGGCTGCGGCGACGGCGTCAACCTGCGGCTGGCGCAAGGACACCCCGAGGTCGCGCTCCACCCAGTCGGGGCGGCCGACGGTCACCTTATGACCCTCCACGTCGCCGCTGACCCCGCGGCCCTCGTGGTTGGTGAAGCTCGCCACCGGCGGCAGGGCGCCCAGGTGCTCCGTGGCGGCCTCGGCAATGGCAACGCCCACAGGATGCTCGGAGGCCGCCTCCAGAGCGCCCGCCAGGCGCAGATCCTCCGGTTCGACCCCGGAGATGCTCAGGCTCATGCGCCCCTCGGTCAGGGTGCCGGTCTTGTCCAGAACGATGGTGTCCAGGGTGCGGGTGGACTCCAGAATCTCCGGGCCCTTAATGACCACGCCGAGCTGGGCCGCCCGCCCCGAGCCGACCAGCAGCGCCGTGGGGGTGGCCAGGCCCAGGGCGCACGGGCAGGCGATGACCAGCACTGCGACCGCGGCCGTCATCCCTGCCTGTAGCGGGTAGCCGGCCAGGAGCCACGCCCCCAGGGTCGCGGCGGCCAGGACGAGGACCACCGGGACGAAGACCGCTGAGATGCGATCGGCCAGCCGCTGGACGGGGGCCTTGCCGGCCTGGGCCGCCGTGACCATCTGGCCGATCCGCGCCAGGGTCGTATTCTGGCCGACGGCGGAGGCCCGCACCAGCAGCGCCCCGGAGGTGTTGACTGTGGCCCCGGTGACTGCGTCGCCCGGGCCGATCTCGACGGGCACCGACTCCCCGGTGAGCAGAGAGGCGTCCACGGCGCTGTGGCCCTCGACGACAACACCGTCGGTGGCGATCTTCTCCCCGGGGCGGACCGCGAAAAGATCCCCGACGACCAAGACGTCAACAGCTACGCGCTCCTGCTCGCGTACGGCATTGCTGCGCGGGGCCCCCTCGGGGGTGAGCACGGCGTCGGTGCGAGTTGAGCCGGAAGGGGAGCGCAGGCGCACCCGCGTGACCTCCTTGGCGCCCATCTCCAGCAGGGCCCGCAGCGCGTCGCCTGAACGGTGTTTGGCGCGCGCCTCCGCGTAGCGACCGGCCAGAAGGAAGGTGGTCACCCAGGCCGCCGACTCGAAGTACAGGTGCGGGTGGTGGCTCTGGGAGCGGGGAAGGAACTCCATGGACATGGTCATGCCCAGCTCTCCGGCACCGCCCAGGATCAGTGCCCACAGGCTCCAGCCGGTGGCGGCGAGGACCCCCAGGGAGACCAGCGTGTCCATGGTGGTGGTGCCGTGGCGGAGCCCGCGCAGCGCTGCGGAGTGGAAGGGCCAGGCCCCCCAGGTCACCACCGGCAGGGCCATGCCGGCCACCAGCCACTGCCAGCCGGTCACCTGGAGCACTGGGAGCATGGAGATGGCCATGATCGGGATGGACAGGACCAGGCAGACAATGAGGCGCACGCGCAGCGCGGCGGCGCGCACCAGGTGGGATTGCCCCAGGGGGCGCCGGGCCGGGGCCGAGGGGAGGGGGTCGGTGTCCGACGGCGTGGCCGCCACGGGTGCGGAGTCCGGGGACGAGTCCGGGGATGTAGGGGTCGCAGGCGCGGAGTCCGGGGAGGCGACCGCGGGGGACCCGGCCCCCGCTTGCTCAACTACAAGAGGCTCGATGTCCGAAGGACCGGCCGCTAGGGCGGCGGACTCCAATGGTGCTGGGGTCGCCGAACCCAGGTCGACACCTGGGGAGTCCAGGAACTCGGCGGCGGAGAAAGCGGCCTCCGATCGACTGTCCGCCAGGGGGGCCTCGGGCTCGGTCACCGAGAGCACGGAGGCCGTACCTGCAGGACTCATGGCCGCGGGCGCCGGTGACGAAGTGGTCGCGGTCTGGGAGGACGAGGAGGACGGGGCCGCGGACCCTGCGAATGCGGGTAGTACGGACGCCCGACCTGAATCCGACTGCGCCGGAAGATCCGGCAGGACCACGAGATCCGCGGGCGCGGGAGCAGCCGGGTCGCTGGCTCCCGCAGGTGTCGCGGACTGACGCCGCCGTGTCCCACCGGAGGCTGCGGGCGCACCGCGCTCAGAGCCCGACTCTCGGGGGGCGACGGCCCTCCTGCGGCGCCTGGGACTCCTGCCGGAGTCAGGGGCACCTGGTCGGGACGTTGAGGACGCGAAGCCGGTCCCCTCCTGAACGGCATTGGCATGACGCGCCTCAGTGGTCTCAGTGCGGGACGCGGCTGCGCGATCAACCGGTGGGGCGCCCTCGGCGGCCTCCGTGTGCCTTGCCCGGCGTCGTCGGGTTGGGGTCGTGGCCTCGGTGCGAGGCGTTTCCGTACCTGCGGGCCGGCGCCGTCGGGTGGAGCGGGATTCGGTCTGCGGGGTTTGTGCCAGGGTGGCTCGTCTGCGTCGTGAGGTGCGGGTCCCGGCCGGGGTGCTGGCGGGGCCCTGCGGGGTTTCTGGGCGCTGGGGGCCCTCCGCGGTCCGGTCCGTTCGGGGGGCGGGTGTGGCCCGGCGCCTGGTGGGGGTTTCGTGTCCTTGAGTCGGGGTCGCCCTGCGTCCGGTCCCCGGGGTGCCCCCGTCCCTCGGGGCCGTTTCAGTGCGGGAGGCCTCGGCGCGCTCTGCCCGGCGCCGTCGGGCGGAGCGGGATTCGGTCTGCGGTTCTGTGCTGGCAGCTCGACGGCGTCGAGTAGTTGGAGCCGTGTCCTCGGCGCGAGAGGTTTGCGCGCCCGAGGACCGGCGCCGTCGAGTGATCCGGGTGCTGGTTGCGCGGTCGACGACGCCCTGAGGGTTCTGCGGGTTCTCGGGGCGCTGGGGGCTCTCGGCGGTCCGGCCCGGCCCAGGGGCGGGGGCCGGCCTGCGGCCATCGACCGCGGCCGGTTCGTACCCGCTCCCCAGCGAGGCTGCACGACCCGCGCCCGCAGCCGGTGCCTGGGCCCTGCGACCGGTGCGCGCCCTTGGGCTCGCCTCCTGAGAGGCGCTGTCCGCCCGCCTGCCCCGGGCCTGTGTGCGTCTGAGAACGCTCGCGGAGTAGCCGGCCCGGGACACGGCGGTCAGCAACTCTTCATTGCTCACCGGTCGGGTCAGCGTGACATGGGCGGACTCGGTGGCGAGATTGACTGCTGCCTGAACACCGTCGAGTCGGGAGAGCTTCTTCTCCACCCGGGCGACGCACGAGGCGCACGTCATCCCCTCCACAGCCAAGTCAACAACAGCAAGGACAGATTCACTCATGAACGCGGCTTCCGGTTCGGGTTGACGGGCGCGGACGGTCTGAGCGGTATGACGGACGTCGTTAGACCCTAGCAGGGCGGGCGCGAATGGCGACCGAGAACCGCATGTCCGGGACGACCCGGTTAGGCGTCGCGCTCAATGGAGTCGAGCACATAGTCCCCGGCTTCGTCAATGGCCTCAGCAAGGGCGGCATCGTTCAAAAGGACGTCGGAGACAACTGTCACCGTCGACTGGCCGCCCTTGGACAGCAGTACGGAAACGTTCTTGACGCCGGGCAGCGCCTCAATCTCCTCGGTGATGTGAGTGACACAGTGACCACAGGTCAGCCCGGAGACCTTAAGAATGGTGGTGCGGTCAATTCCTTCGGCGGTGAACTCGGTCATGGGGTGCTCCTTGCGGATAGAGGTGGGTCAGGACCGGAGAAGGCGGGCGACGGCGTCAGAGGCCTCGCGGATTTTGGTGCGGCCCTCCTCATTGGAGGACTGGGCGGCGCGCATAACGCAGTGACTCATGTGGTCCTCCATGAGCCCCAGGCTCACGGCCCGCAGTGCACTGGTGGCGGCTGCGATCTGGGTCAAGACATCAATGCAGTACGTGTCTGCCTCGACCATGCGGGAGATGCCCCGGACCTGGCCCTCAATGCGGCGCAGCCGCTTGAGGTAGTCCTCCTTGGTGCCCGTGTAGCCGGCCATCGCGTTCTCCTGTCGTGTCCGGTGCTGCGAAAGTACCCCTGGGGGGTATTGATGTCAAGGGCGGGAGTGAGCGCTGAACCCCTGCGTCACGCCTGAGCGGGCCGATTCCGTGAGCAATCCGCGACCCCCGTGGTCGCGCCGCCCGAGGTCGCCCGCTCCGGCTGAGGGCGCAAGACTGCGACCCCTGTGGTTGCGCCGCCGTATCCATGCGATGCTGGCCATATGGTGAACGACGACACCTCTTGGGCGCCTCTGGGGTGGACCCCCTCTGACATCTCCTTCGGCGAGGAGCCCTTCGGCACCGTTCTGGGCGACCCTCTTACGGGATCCCTCATCTACGACGTCTCTGTGCTCGACGCCGCCCCAAGCGGGCGAACTGGGGGTGGCGGCGAAAAGGGCGCGGACCGCGCACCGAAAAAGGCCGATGGGGCTCCTCGCTCCTCCTCGCGCACCACCAGGCCGCCCCAGGCGGCTCCCACAAGCCGTCCGACGAGGAGTGCGCCCACAGTCAGACGTCAGTCCTCGCCCACCACCAGGCCGCCCCAAGCGGCCCCCACAACCAGAAGGCCTTCCCCGGCGCCCGGGCAGACGGACGGGGTGGTGGCACAGAACCATCCGTCCGGACGACCTTCCCCGGTGCCCGGGCAGATGCCTCCGAGCCCTCTGCCGCCGGGTGCGCCCATGGGACGACCTTCCCAGGGTGCGCCGGCTGGTGGGATGCCTCCGGGAGGGGTGCCGGGCTGGCCGCCCTCGGGCGCACCTGGGGGAAGGCCTCCCTCGGTGCCCGGGCAGATGCCTCCAAGCCCTCTGCCTCCGGGTGCGCCCGGGGGATGGCCTCAACCGGGGCCGCCGGCCGGTGGGATGCCTCCAGGAGGGGTGCCGGGCTGGCCGCCCCCGGGCGCGCCCATGGGAGGGATTCAACCGGGGCCGCCGGCGGGCATTGCGCCCCAGCTCGCATTCTCGGCGGCCCCTGGCGCCATTGACCCCAGGAGCGCGGCCCATATAGAGGCGTTCCAAAGGCACATGTTCCGCATGTTGAGCCCCCTGATGGAGGCGATGAACCCGGCTCCAGGAGATGGCCGCAACCCGGGCGCGCCTCCCGGGGAGGTGCAGGGCGGCCCCATGAGGCACACCCAACCCCCGCACTCCCCGCACTATGGGGGTTTCCCGGGGCAGAGAGACCCCCGCTCCCATTAAGGTTCATCAAGGTCCATGAGGGCCGCAACTGAGGCCGTAACAGATCCGGGCGCGGTAGCCGAACGCGCCCGGTCGGCGCACCCGGCTACCGCGCCCGGTCGGGCGTCACTGCGAACAGTGCTCGGCCGGGAACCCCACCGCCCCCTCCGGAGCCCCTACTCCTGGGACTGCCGAGGGCGGCCCTCCAGGTGGTCCACGAGCTGGGCGGCAATGCCCGTGTAGGTGGCGGGGGTCAGGGCCAGAAGACGAGTCTCGACATCGTCGGGCATCCCCAGGGAGGCAATGAAATCGCGCATGCCCTCGGGGGTGACCGTGCGGCCGCGGGTGAGCTCCTTCAGGCGCTCGTAGGGGTCGGCCATGCCGGTGGCCCCGGCCACTGCGGCGGCCCGCATGGCCTGCTGCACCGGCTCCCCCAGCACCTCCCAGGCGGTGTCAAGGTCCTCGGCCAGACGGTCGGCGTCAACATCCAGCCCGGCCAGGCCGCGGCGGACATTGTCAATGGCCAGCAGCGAGTGCCCCAGGGCCGACCCGACATTGCGCTGGGTGGTGGAGTCGGTCAGGTCCCGCTGGAGTCGGGAGGTCACCAACGTGGAGGCCAGCGCATCGAGCAGCGCGCAGGAGATCTCCAGGTTCGCTTCGCCGTTCTCAAAGCGGATGGGGTTGACCTTGTGCGGCATGGTCGACGATCCCGTTGAGCCCTGGGCGCTCAGACGCTGGCGGAAGTAACCCAGGGAGATGTAGGTCCACACGTCGGTGGCCAAGTTGTGGGTGATCCGGTTGAAACGGGCGACATCGGAGTAGAGCTCGGCCTGCCAGTCATGGGGCTCAATCTGCGTGGTCAGCGGGTTCCAGACCAGGCCCAGGGACTCCACGAAAGAACGTGCCACCGCCTGCCAATCCACCCCGGGCACCGAGACCACATGCGCCCCGAAAGTGCCGGTCGCCCCATTGATCTTGCCCAGGTACTCGGCCGCCTCCACACGGTGCAGCTGCCGGCCCAGGCGGTGGGCGAGGACGGCGAGCTCCTTGCCCAGGGTCGTCGGCGTGGCCGTCTGCCCGTGGGTGCGCGACAGCATGGCGGTCTGCGCCTGCTGGTGGGCCATGGCGGACAGATCGGCGACCAGGCCGCGGGCCGCGGGCAGCCACACCTCTTCCACGGCCGAGCGGATGGTCAGAGCGTAGGCGAGGTTATTAATGTCCTCACTGGTGCAGAAAATGTGGACGATTTCACCCACGCCCGGCAGCACCGTGGGGCCGCCGACGCCGGCGACCCCGGCGTCGGCGGCCGCCTCCAGGCGGCGCTTGAGCAGGTACTCCACGGCCTTGACGTCGTGGCGGGTGATGGCCTCAATACTGGCCAGTTCGGCAATGTCCTGGGCGCCGAAATCCTCGACGACGCCGCGCAGGTAGGTCTTCTCCGCCTCTGACAGGACCGGGGCGCCGGGCAGAATGCGGCCCTCGGTGAGGTGAATAAGCCACTCGACCTCAACCATGAGCCGCGCCCGGTTGAGCGCGGCCTCAGAAAGGTGGTTGACCAGGGGGGCCGTAATGGCGCGGTAGCGGCCGTCCAGCGGGCCCAGGGCAATGGGGGGAGTGATAGTGGCAAGATCGACCATGGCCCCATTGTGTCAGGTTCACCACGTGCCGCCGCCCGGGCCCCTCGTCGACAGCCGGCTGTCACTCCTCTCCGCGGAGGTAGTCCCAGATGTCCTCCAGGGTGTCTCTCAGGCCGGAGGAGTCCCTGGGGTCGTCGGTGGGCGCGCCTTCGCCGGTACCCGGATCCTCGGTCGGGGCGCTGGGCGTGTGCTCGGACGACAGTGCGGTCACGGCGGCGTTGGCGTCGATAATGCCAGTACCGCAGGCGTCCCGGTCGCACGAGGTCGGTGGCTGCGAGGTGTCTTGCAGCAGCGTGGTGGCCTCCTCCGTCGTGAGATCGGGGTCGAGGGCGTTCAGTAGCGCATCAGTAGCGCAACCGCGCCAGACACCTGCGGGGCGGCACATGGCCGCCAGGAGCGGGCGGTCTCAATGGCGCCGCTAGGCTCGCACCATGACGGGTGAGCACGCACAGCACTGGGAGGAGCGGTACTCCTCCGTGGACCGGCTCTGGTCGGGCAGGCCCAACGACTGGCTGCCGGAGCTGGCAGCCGCCTGGCCCCCCGGCCGAGCCCTCGACATTGGTTGCGGGGAGGGCGCCGACGCCCTGTGGCTGGCCGAGCGCGGCTGGCGGGTCACCGGGGTGGACCTGTCGGCCACCGCCATTGGCCGCCTGCTGGAGGAGGCCGGACGCCGGGGCCTGGACGGGCGGGTGACTGCGCGCGCCCACGACGTGGGTGCCGGCCTGCCGGAGGGCCCTTTCGACCTGGTCACCAGCTTCTACGTCCACGGCGGTCCGCAGGAGGGCTCAGTGAGCCTGACCGCCATGCTCGCCGACGCCGCCGCGCGCCTCGCCCCCGGCGGGCGACTCCTGGTAGTCGTTCACGCCGTCAACCCGCCCTGGCACACCCATCACTCCCACACTTACCGCGCCGCCGAGCTCCTGGAAGGAATTGGCCCGGCCGTGGCCGGCTGGGCGGTTGAGGTCTGCGAGGAGCGCTGGCAGCGGGCCACCGGGCCGGACGGCCGGAGCGGGCACCGCGCCGACGCCATTGTGTGCCTGAGGAGGGCTCAGGCGACAGAGGAGGGCTCAGGCACCTGACCGCCGCGCCTGAGCCCGGCCACCCCACTTATTGGATTTACCTGGGGACGTGGGGCTACTCCGCTTTGGAGGGCCCGGCCACCCCGCTTACTGGACTTACCGGCGCGCTGGTGTACCGCTAGCGACCGGTACCTCTGGCCCCCCGGGGGCGCGGCGAACACCCCGCCCATCTGCCCTGGGACCCCCGCCCATCGACCCCGAGAACCACAGGCCGTCTCCTGAACCCCTGATACGGCCGCATTCACAGGGCGCCGGCGGCCCGGTGATGCCGCGCTCTACTGTCGGGGCCATGAGCTCCCTGACTATCACCCTCGCAGAGGACGATGCCGATACCGCCGTCGCCCTTGTACCCAGCACCGTCCCCTCCACCTGGGTGGGTCCAGCCGCCCAGAACTGCCAGACCAGTCTCGATGAGGCCGTTGCGCTCTTGTCCGGCTTGGGCACGCTGCTTGACACCGCTCGGACGGCTGTCGCCGACATGGAGTCGGCAGGCGACCAGAGCGGAGCGGAGTCATGACCACCGCCATGCAGCCGGACTCGGGCGGGCTGCCCAACGGCGACGGGACGTCATCGCCCGCCCCGGTCCCGCAGTTCATGACCTGGCCCGGGATGTCCGCCGGAGTGACCGCGACCATTAGCGGCGGAGGAGTATCGGTCAACACCGATGACCTCACCGAGTTCTCCTCCACGCTCCAGAGCGCCGCCACCAGCCTTGACGATGCCGACAACCACATGGCCACCGCCCTGGCCGAGGTCCAAGCAGCGCCAGAGCCGGCGCCGCCCGCCGGCCCGCTCGTGCTGCCCGCCAACCCCGTGGACGCCACCAGCCTCCGGGTGCTCGGCTCGGCGGTGATGGCCGCCATGGGGGAGGACAACTACTCCTTTGAACTCAAGCGGTCCAACGCCATTAACGCCATTAACGACGCCCGCACCGGGTCCGGCTCACTCCAGAACTGCGCCCTGGAACTGCGGATTCTCGCCGCTGAGGTCACCGCCTGCGCCTCCTCCTACACCACCGCCGAGTCCCAGGCGCACTCCAGCGGGGGCGGCGGGGGCGGCGGGTCCACCTGGCAGTCCGTGGCGGATGCGGCGGCCGCCGCGACGGTCCCGTCCCTGGTCATGTGGTCCCACCTCCTGTACGGGATCAGCAACAAGGGCCGAGTGGGCACCTCGGCGTCGTCCGACGCGATCGAGGCCTTGCGCACCATCTTCGGGGACCCCAAGCTGGGCAGCTGGGTGGGCGGCGACCTGGTCACCCTCGCCGTCCTGATTAACAGCGTGCAGTCCGCCTCCTCCGGGCAGGAGGCGGACGAGGTCAGCGACTACCTCGCCCGCACCGCCCCAGGGCTCGACACCAGGATCCGAAGCTCCCTGCCCGACACCATCCAGGTCGGCAGCCGCACCGTCGACACCGACTCCCTGACGCCCGTGCAGCGGGTGGCCGCCTACCTGGCCATGGCCTCGGCCGCCCGCGGGGTCGATATCCACGGCCCCACCACCGGGGTGACGGTCACCCCCCACGGGGGCCAGGCCGTCACCGTGCCGCCGGCGGCGAAGGACCCCTTCGGCCTCAAAACGGAGGTCGCCCCCATGAGCGGCAGCGCCGCGGCGGGGACCCCCGTCACCGCCCCGCGCACCGCCGCAGAGGTGATTCGCCACTCCGATCAGGTCATGGCGCAGGACACCGACGACTCCTCCGGCGTCATTTCCATCCTCAAGACCACCGACGACAACGGGTGCACCACCTGGATGGTCATTATCCCCGGCACCGCCGACTGGGGCAGCGGCGGCTCGAACCCCATGGACCTCCAGACCAACCTTGAGGGCGTAGCCGGAATGCCCACCGACATGGAGAGCGCCGTGGTCACCGCCATGCGCCAGGCGGGGATCCAGCCCGGTGAGGAGGTCGGCTTCTACGGGCACTCCCAGGGCGGCATCGTCGCCGCCAATATTGCCGCCGACCCCGCCATTAACGAGCAGTTCACCATTACCACCGTGCTCACCGCCGGGGCGCCGACGGCGGGGGCGGATCTGCCCGACAATGTCAGCGCCCTGCACATTGAGAACAGCGGCGACGCCGTCCCGGCCCTCGACGGGGCGGCCAACCCGAACGCCTCCAACCGCATGACCGTCACCGTCGACACCCACACCGGGAAGGACGCCGACCCCTACCCGCATGCGGGCTCGGTTTACGCCGACGCCGCCGCCGGCCTGGAGAACTCCAACTATGCGCCAGTCGCCGAGTGGAGCGACCAGATGGCGGCGCTCACCGGCGAGGGCAGGCCCGGCGCCGAGACCGTGGAATACGTCTTCGACATTGAACGGGAGCACTGAGCTGAACGGTTGAACGCGGACACCGGGGCCGTGGCGGCGGGCGCGGGCGGCGCCCGGCCCGCCCCGCGCCTAACTGCCCTTATTGCCCTATTAACTGTCCTTTCGCCCTTTAACTGTCCTTGGGGCGGAACACCGACACAATGATTGCCGAGACCACTGACACGATCACCGAGCCGGCAATGGCCGAACCGAACGAGGACACCTCCAGGCCCAGGGCCACCGAGCCGCCGGCGCCAAGAGCATCCAGGTGGTCGGTCAGCCACCCGGCCAGGGCGAGCATCGCCCCATTGACCACCAGGGCGAACAGCCCGAACGTCAGTACGTAGACGGGGAAGGCCACGATCTTGGCCACCGGCTTGACCAGGGTGTTCACCACGGCCAGCACTGTCCCCAGCACAATGAGATTAATCCACAGGTGGGCGGCCGTGCCCTCCCCGGGCACGCTCAGGCCGGACAGGACACGGGTCGCCAGCCACAGACCGGCCGCGTTCCCCAGGCATCGAACAACGAGTTCCATAAGACGCATCCTGCCCGGAGAACCTGAGAGGTGCCAGGATGAGGGCCATGAGCACCGGCAGCACCGTCCGTATCCGCCACGCCGTCCAGACCCTGCCCGCCTATGTGCCCGGGGCCCGCCCCGGCACCGAGCAGGTCGCCAAGCTTTCCAGCAATGAACTGCCCTGGCCCACCCAGGAGCCGGTGGCGCGCGCTATTGCCCAAGCGGCCGCCGGCGTCAACCGCTACCCCGAGATGACCGGGGAGAGCCTCCTCGCCGCGCTCGCCCAGCATTACGGGGTCGGCGCCGAGCAGGTCGTCGTCGGGGGCGGCTCGGTGGCCCTCATCCAGCACGCTCTGGACGCCGTGTGCAATGAGGGCGACAACGTGGTCATGCCCTGGCGCTCCTTCGAGGCCTACCCCATCTGCGTGGCCGTGGCCGGGGCCAACGCCATCACCGTGCCGCTGACGCCACAGGGCCGCCACGACGTGCCCGCCATGCTCTCCGCCATCACCCCGCGCACCCGTGCGGTCATGGCCTGCACCCCCAACAATCCCACCGGACCCGCCCTGAGGGCCCACGAGCTCAAGGCCCTGGCCGACGGCGTCCCGCCCGAGGTGCTGCTGCTCGTCGACGAGGCCTACCTGGACTTCGTCACTGACGCGGCCGTCTCCAGCGCCTTGGACCTGCTGGGCGAGCACCCCAATCTGGTGGTTTCCCGCACCTTCTCCAAGGCCCACGCCCTGGCCGGCATGCGGGTGGGTTATCTCGTGGGGGAACCGGGAGTCCTCGGCGCCATCCGTGCGGTGGCCACCCCCTTCGGCGTCAGCCTGCCCGCCCAGGCCGCCGCGCTGGCCGCCCTGGAACCGCAGGCCCTGGCCGAGACGGCGCGGCGCTGCGCCGTCGTCGTCTCCGAACGCGACCGAGTGACGACGACGCTGCGAGCCCAGGGCTGGGAGGTTCCCGACGCTCAGGGCAACTTCTTCTGGCTGGGCGTCGGCGAGCAGGCCCTGGCCCTGGCCGCCCACTTCAATGCCGCCGGCATCCTGGTGCGGCCCTTCGCCGGGGAGGGCGTGCGCATCTCGATCGGCACCCGGGAGGAGAACAACCGGGTCATCGCCGCCGCAGCCGCCTGGTCGGGGGTCCGCGAATCCTAGGCGCCTAGTGGGGGGCGATGGTAATGAGGAAGGCCAGGCAGAACACGATCTCAAGGACCCCCATGGTCCCCGGGCGCAAGGGCCGGCTGCGGGCGCGCACCAGGCGCCACTGCCAGATGGGCATGGCGCAGGAGCGCACCGCCAGCAGCACCCACAGCACCGCATGCGGCCAGGGCAGCAGCCCGGACGAGGCCAACCACAGGCTCGCCCCCGCCACCGCGGCGTGCACCGCCACCGTCCCCGCCAGCAGCCTGTAGTTGAAGCGCTCGCGGATCATTGACTTAATGTAGGGGACCGTCCCGCAGAAGTAGGCGGCCGTCAGGGCGGTGACCAGCCACATCCACGGCCAGCCGCTCAACTCCCCGTTCGGGCTCGCACCGGGCAGGCCCTGCGCATCGCCCAGGCCCAGGAATCCGCCCGCACCGCCGACGGCCAGGGAGTAGGTGACGGCCGACATGAGGCTCGCGGCCGCCGTCGTGGCCAGACCTGAGGCCAGGGAGCGCTCCTTGCCCCGCCACACCTGGTGCGCGGCAATGGCGAGGAGAGGCGCCAGCGGCACGGCCCACTGCAGCAGGTAGGGGGCCACCAGCACCGTGATCAGCCCCAGTGCCGCCGTCCCCGCCGAGTACATGCCCAGTGGCAGCAGCAGGACCGCCCGCTTGCGGGCGCTGCGGGTGCGCAACCACTGCGACCACGCCCAGTAGGCGAGGTAGGCGCCCCACCAGGCGGGCAGGAACAACAGGTTCACCCAGCTGAAGCCGCCCACCACCCAGCCGACCATGGGCGGCAGCACCAGCATTGACCAGGCGCCGTGCTGGTTGGGCACCCAGGCGCGCCGCCCGGGCTGGCGACGAATCTGCTCCTGGGTGGGTTGGGGCGCCGCCCGTTTGCGGCCGGTGGCGAGCATAATGTCGTCCTCGGGTCCGGGACGGGACTGCTGGGAGGGGATGGCGCCCTGCCGGCCGGCACCGGTGGCCGGGTCCGACCTGCTGTCCGGCGTCGCCCCCTCCCGGCCGGTGCCGGAGTCGGTGGAGGCGGCTTCACCGGAGTCATCCGGGCCCGCCGAGGCGGCCGGTTCCTCGGCGCGGATGTGCTCGACGTTGCGGTCGGAGGGGCGGGATGGACGGGATTGACTCACATTGGCCAGCCTAGTCGGGCCGGACGCTCCCGCGCCGGGCAGAGGCGGGGGGTGCAGCCGCGTCGACGATACACATTGCCCCCGGATCCGCAGTGCGGACCCGGGGGCAACGCCGGGCAGGCGACCTGGGTGGACAGGTTGCCGCCACGGGCCACGGCCGGCCGCCGCGGGGCTAGGTGGCACGCCCCGCGGCAGCCGCGCCGAGGTCAGCTGCTGAGGAGTGGAGGTCGCACACCCCTCACCAGTTGCATGGGGTCAGCTGCCGAGGGCGGCGGCGACGACCTTCTTGGCCTCCTCCTGGACCAGTGCCAGGTGCTCGGCGCCCTTGAAGGACTCGGCGTAGATCTTGTAGACGTCCTCAGTGCCCGAGGGGCGGGCCGCGAACCAGGCGTCCTCGGTGGTGACCTTGAGGCCGCCAACCGGAGCGTCATTGCCGGGGGCGCGCACCAGGCGCTCCTTAATCTCCTCGCCGGCGAGCTCGGTGGCGGTCACGTCCTCGGGGGCCAGGGCCGCGAGCTTGGCCTTCTCCGCCTTGGTGGCGGCGGCGTCAATGCGGGCGTAGGCGCTGGCGCCGAAGCGCTTGACCTGCTCCTCGTGCAGGGCCGACGGCGACTTGCCGGTCACGGCAATGATCTCGGAGGCCAGGAGCGCCAGAATGATGCCGTCCTTGTCCGTGGTCCACACGGTGCCGTCCTTGCGCAGGAAGGAGGCGCCGGCGCTCTCCTCGCCGCCGAAGCCGACCGAACCGTCCAGCAGACCGGGCACGAAGTGCTTGAAGCCCACGGGGACCTCGACCAGGCGGCGGCCCATGGCGGCGACGACGCGGTCAATGAGGCTGGAGGAGACCAGGGTCTTGCCCACGGCGCAGTCCTCGCCCCAGCCGGGACGGTGGGTGAACAGGTACTCAATGGCCACCGCCAGGAAGTGGTTGGGGTTCATGAGCCCGCCGTCGGGGGTGACAATGCCGTGCCGGTCGGAGTCGGCGTCGTTGCCCGTGGCGACGTCGTAGGGGGTCTTGCCACTGGCGTCAGGGGTCATCTTCTCGCGCAGGGAGGCCATGGCGTTGGGCGAGGAGCAGTCCATGCGGATCTTGCCGTCCCAGTCCAGGGTCATGAAGGACCAGGCCGGGTCGACCTTGGGGTTGACGACAGTCAGCTCCAGGCCGTACCGCTCGCCAATGGCCCCCCAGTAGTCCACTGAGGCCCCGCCCAGCGGGTCGGCGCCAATGCGCACGCCGGCCTTGCGGATGGCCTCCATGTCCACGACGTTCTCCAGGTCGGAGATGTAGGTCTCAAGGTAGTCGTGCTTAATGACCAGGGGGCCGTCGAGGGCTTCGGCGATGGGGACGCGGGGGATGTTCCTCCATTCCCCGGCCAGCAACTCATTGGCGCGGTTGGCGATCCAGCCGGTGGCGTCCGAACCGGCCGGGCCGCCGTGCGGCGGGTTGTACTTGAAACCGCCGTCGCGGGGCGGGTTGTGGGACGGGGTGACCACAATGCCGTCAGCCAGGCCCTTCCCGGTGGTACGCACACCCTCAGGGGTCTTGGCGCCGTTGGCCAGAAGAATCGAGTGAGACACCGCCGGCGTGGGGGTGTAGGAACCGCGGGCGTCGACTGCTGTGGGGACCCCGGCGCCGACAAGCACCTCGATGGCGGTGCGCCAAGCCGGCTCGGACAGGGCGTGGGTGTCGCGGCCGATGTAGAGGACGCCGTCAGTGCCCTGGGCGCGGCGGTACTCGACAATGGCTGCTGTCGTGGCCACGATGTGGGCCTCGTTGAAGGCCGTGTCCAAGGAGGCGCCGCGGTGCCCGGAGGTCCCGAACACCACCTTCTGGGCCGCAATAGCCGGATCGGGGACAAGGTCGTAGTAGGCGGAAATGACCTCGTCGACGTCGATGAGGTCCTCTGGCTGAGCTGGGAGTCCTGCGCGTGCGTGCATGAGGGCAGTGTGTCACGCACCACTGCCCCTCGGGGTCGTATTCCGCTGAGCGAAACACGAATGTTGTCCCTTGCGGACCGCACTTCTCCGGTTCAGGGCCGACTTTCTGCCGAATTCTCCAGGGCCACGGCTAGGACGTTGGTCCGCCGCCCTTGTTGCGGCTCGGCCCGCTGCGCCCGCCGCGCAGCAAGACGGCGAGCGGTTCAGCCGGTGGGGCGCCCCGGGCGGCGACTGCGGGCCCGTTGCCGGTGCCGGCCGCGGCCGCCTCCCCGTGCCGCAGGCGCGAGCGCACAGTGAGACGTTCCGCAACAACACGGTGGCGCCGCCTCCCCGTGCCGCAGGCGCGAGCGCACCGCGGGCCCGGCGGGCTCTAGTCTGGCCGGGTCGCAACAGTCGGTTCAGCCGTGAAGGAGTCCACATGCCCACCGCCATTCGTACCGCTCATGCTCCTGCCGCCGTCGGCCCCTACTCCCAGGGCGTCAGCACCGGGGAGGGTCCGGGCTCTCTCGTCTTCGTCTCCGGGCAGGTGGCGTTGGATCCCGCCACCGGGGCGCTCGTCGACGGCGGCGTCCAGGCCCAAGCCGAGCAGGCCCTGACCAATGTCGGGGCCATCCTGGCTGAGGCGGGCCTGGGCATGGACGACGTCGTCAAGACCACGGTGCTGTTGGCGGACATTGCCGACTTCGCCGCCGTCAACGAGGTCTACGCCCGTTTCTTCACCGGTGGAGTGCTTCCTGCGCGCGCTGCTTTCGGCGTGGCCGCCCTGCCCCTGGGCGCTGAGGTTGAGATTGAGGCCATTGCCGTGCGGCCCTGAGGGGTTGCCGTGCGCCCCTGAAGGGGCGTGCGGCCCGGGGGTCGAACCGCGGCGGGGCGGCACCCGGCTCCGGGGCGGCTCCGGGTCGGCCGCGCTGGGGAGGCGGGCCCTGCTCCTGGGCGCTCGACGTCGCCGGTAGGCTGACCGGCATGTCGAAGAAGAAGCGCCAGGCGCGCCGCAAGACGACGACCCGGGTCAAGAGGCAGAGGATCGAGTTCGTCGCCCGCCCCTTCGAAGGTCTCCCCAACGAGCGGGGCCTGGTGGCAATGACGCAGATTATCCCCGCAGCCACCGCCACTGCCCGTCTCACTCAGGACCGCGGCGGGCGCGAGGTCCAGATTGTCACTCTCCTGCCCGACCTCGCTCAGGGCATGAGGCGTGCCGACGGCGAGGTGCTGGTGGCCCTGCAGACCACCATGCACTCCGGGGACGCCTCCCGTGATGTGGCTGCTGCGCTCCTGTCCGCCCTGGAGCTTCCCGACGCCGCCGGCCTGGTCAAGGACGGCCTGCCCGAGCCCGGCCCCCGCCTCCAGGACATCCTTGATCCGTCGGTGGTCCCCGAGGTCAATGTGCGCGACTCCTTCGACTTCTGGCTCGACGCCCAGCGGGCGCAGGACCCTGAGGCCCGCAAGGCCATTGAGGATGCCAAGGGCGAGATCGTTCCTACGCGTCCCGTGCCGGGGGTCGAGCACGCCTACTGGTGCCGTATGAACGGCAAGGAGTACGTGCGCTGGGTGCGTGGCGAGGACGAGGACGACTTCTTCGACGCCCTGGCCCGTGTTCACGCCGCCCGGGAATCCGACCTGGAGGAGGGCGCCCGATTCATCGGGGCCTTCCGCGCCTGCGGCCTGGCCATCCCCGTGTGGGAGCTGGTGCCCGGCACTGAGGCCGAGGAGCTCAGCGGCCCGCTGCAGGCCATGGAGGAGCGGCTGGATGCCGCCCTGGCGCAGACGGCCCCTCTGGACGCCGCCGCGCGCCGTGCCAAGGCCGGGATCGTCTCCCGTCAGGTGAGTCTGTAGGCGCTCGGCCGACGAGCCTCCCTCCAACCCTCCCTCCAACGAAATCCTCACCGCACAACGTCCATGGACGTCGCGCTGTGAGGATTTCGTTGGAGGGTAGGGGAGGATGGGCGGGGATTGGGCGCCGTCGTCGGCGTGTCAGGGGCGGGCGAGGCGGGCGACCCTCTTCAGGTGCTTGTTGTGACGGCGCTTACCGCCCTTGCCGGCCTTCCCGAAGTTCACCCAACGGCGCTTGCGTATGCCGAGCTGGCGCAGGGTGGTGCCCAGGAAGACCTTTTCAATGGCGTTCCCGCAGCGTCGACGCAGGTGCCGAGTGGGAGATGTTGAGGTTGACAGGTACAGGACCTCGCGAATATGTCCCAACTTGCCGCGCACGCCCCTGACAGTGATCTTATAAGCCCAACCCTGCTTCATCACCTTCTCCACAAAACCGTTGAGGATGGACGGCGCGCCGGACCACCACACGGGGGCGATAATGATGAGGCGCGTGGCGGTGTCGAGCAGATCCTGGTAGCGGGTGACCAGCGTGTCGAGCGTGCCGCCCTCGTGGAATAGGGCCAACTCCTCCGGGGTGTAGCGCGGGTCGAAGCCGTCGGCGTAGAGGTCAATGACGTCGTAGGGCCGGGACTTGCGGTCCAAAGAGTCAGTGACCGCCTGCAGCACGGCGTGATTGAAGGAGCCGGGGGATGGGTGGGCGTAGATGATGAGTGTGTGGGGGCGGGTCATGGCTGGCCTCCGATCGTGAGGAGTCGTGCGGGGCTGAGGGTGCGTCGGCGGCTCGTGTCGAGCAGGCGCCTCATCATGAAGGTCAGCATGACATTAAAGACCCGTCGCCGTCCGCCCCAGGCCCCGGCAGGACGGTGTCGCCATCCTGTGATGGTGAAGGCGTTAATGTTCCGCGCCGACCGGGCCCGACGGCGTTCGTCGAGTATAGCGTGTACGCCAATGGCAGGGCCGGCGGGGACAGCGCTGCCGGCGGGGACAGCGCGGTCGGCGGGGACAGCGCGGCCAGCGCGGTCGGCACGGCCAGCAGGGCTCAGGACCGGCACGGCCGGCTGACAGGGGTGAGCGGCAGGACCGGTGCAGCCGGCGCGGCCGGCGGAGGCCCGGGCGGCCGCGCCGGTCACGGGAGGTCAATTCAGGCCAGGCGCACCCCCCGGGGCAGGGGGCCCACAGGCACGCGCAGGCGGCGTGCCGCCGTCCACACGCCCCCGACCCCCAGCAGGGCCAAGCCCAGAAGCGTTATTGGCCAGAAGGCAGGGTGCGTTGGCCGCGCCTTGAGGTAGTCAATGTCTGTGTCCGGCTGGTTGTAACTGCAGCCGTCATGGATCACGTGGGCCGGTGGGGTGTCGCGTATGGTGTCAATGGACGTGCCCAGCATCTCCAGGGGTGAGTAGTTCCAGTAGAGGGAGTCGACATTGCGCGGGGCCCGAACCGCCACGTCGCTCAGGGCCACAAAGGGGTTGGGGATGAGCTGCCACCAGATGAGGTCGGTGCGCACGGCCATGTCCGTGCGGTTCATCTCGGTGCACGTCGATTGATCTTCCTCCCCCGGCAGGAGGGTCTCTGGGTAGCGCACCGTCACCTGCTGCTCAAAGCGCGCCGGGATTGTCGACATGCCGGTGACCATGGGTGTTCCCACAACCAAGAACGTCACCACAAGGTAGGTCAGAACCGCCGAGGCAGAAGTCCTGGCCGTCATGGCCGACAACCCCAGGCCAATCGCGCACACAACCCCCAGGACCACCAGAAGCACCAGCAGATTCACCGGCAGTCGCACCCATGTCGACCCGCCCAATGCCGTAAGCAGAATCAGGAAAGGCGCGGCCGTGACCAAGAAGGCCAGGCTCGCCGCCCACGCCGCCAGGAGCTTGCCGACGGCGATCTCCCAACTGTTCAAGGCCGTCGCCTGGAGAAGGGCGAGGGTGGCGTCCGCGCGGTCACCGTTGATGGACATGGCTGACAGTGTTGGCGCCACCACCAGTCCAATGGCCAGAACGAAGCAGAGGATGAGGTCGTGGATGGTGGGTATCGCGTCTGGGATGCTGCCCTCGAAGGCCGCCACTAAACCCAGCATGCCCACGGTGATGATGAGGAGCACCACCGCCCACACGATCAGGGCCGCCCTCCAACGGGTCGCCCGCACCCGCTGCCGCAACTCCAGCACCATGACGGTGCGCACGCCCGACCATCTCATCGTCGCTCCTCCTCCAATGCCAGGTAGGTCTGCTCCAGCACTCCCGGCACGGGCGCGAAGGAGCAGACCTCTACCCCCGCCTCCAAGGCCTCGCGCAGCAGCTGCGCCGCCGCGCTGTCATCGGGGACCGCCAGACGTACGCCGTCGCCGGGCGACGTGGGTGCGGCCAGGGTGCGCTCGGCCGCCCACGTCCGCAGCCTCTCATCGTTCAGGGCCCGCATTCGCCACATAGTGCGCACCGGCGCGGGAGACGACGGCTCGGCCGGCTCGGCTGCCACCGGGCCGTCCCGGTGCGGCGTTGCGGTCGGGGAGGGAGCCCGGTCGCCGGGCGCGCTCACGGTGCGACCGCGCGCCACGAAGACGACGCCGTCGACCATTTCCTCCAGCTCGGACAGGACGTGGCTGGAGACCAGGACAGTCGCCCCCTGGTCCGCCAGGCCGCGCAGCAGGGTCCGCATGTCGGAGCGCGAACGCGGGTCCATGCCTGCGGCGGGCTCATCGAGCAGCAGCACTGACGGGGAGTGGATCAGGGCGCGGGCCAGTCCCAGGCACTGCTTCTGCCCGCGCGAGAGCACCCGTGCCGGGGCATCGGCCATGTCCGTTAAGTGGACTGCCTCCAGAACCTCGTGGGTGCGCTCCCGGACAGAGGCGGCGCCCAAGCCCTGGGCGGCAGCGAAAGTCGAAAGGATCTCGGTGCAGGTCAGGGAATCCCAGGTGCCGAAGGCGTCGGGCATCCACCCCACCGCCAGGTGCACCTCGCGGGGCTGGGTGACCGGATCGAGGCCCGCCACGCGGATGGTGCCGGAGTCGGGGCGCAGCAAGGCCGCCAGCATGAGCAGGAGCGTGGTCTTCCCCGCCCCATTGGGGCCCACCAGGCCGGTGATGCTCCCAGCCGGCACGGACATGCTCATCCGCGACACCGCCAGTGTTCCCCTGAAGGACCGGCTCACCTCACTGACTTCGACGCTCATGGGCCCATGCTATGAGGCGTTGCTTTGCCTGAGGAACCATGAGGGGCCAGGGTGTTGCGGCAGGCGGCGGGCCGTGCTCCCCATGCGAAGGGGCGCAGGCGCGTCCACGGGCGGGCAGCGGCGACGGTCGCCCCTGCTCCCCATGCGCTCCCCATGCCGGTCCGGCCCCCGACGCCGTCCTGCCGAGTCCGGTCCATGGGACCAGTCAAACCGGCGCCGTCGTCCACCCGGGCCCGGCGCCGTCATCCCACGAAAGGAGATTCACAGTGTTCGTCCTTCCGACACGCCGTATGCTGGCGCCAACGCCACGCCGCCGTGGGCCGGAGCCCACTTAAGCGCCCCGCCCACCTCAGGTGCGGCACGTGCTGGCCGCGAGGTGAGGAGCACCCCACATGGCATTGGTCGTGCAGAAGTACGGCGGATCGTCCGTCAGCGACATTGAGGCGATGCGTCGCGTCGCCAAGCGGGTTGTCGCCACCCGCGAGGCTGGGAATACGGTCGTCGTCGTCGTCTCGGCCATGGGGGACACCACCGATGATCTCCTTGATATGGCGGACGCCATTACCTCCAACGCCCCCGGCCGCGAGATGGATATCCTCCTGTCCGCCGGCGAGCGCATTTCCATGGCCCTGCTGGCCATGGCCATTACCGAGCTCGGCGTACCGGCCCGCGCCTACACCGGGGCGCAGGCCGGGGTCCTCACCGATTCCAGGTATGGGCGCGCCTCTATTGTCGGGGTCCTGCCCGAACGCATTGCCCGCGCCATCCAGGTGGGCGCAGTCGCCATTGTCGCCGGCTTCCAGGGCCTCAACGAGGTTGAGGATGTCACCACTTTAGGGCGCGGCGGCTCAGACACCACCGCCGTCGCCCTGGCCGCCGCCCTCAACGCCGACGTGTGCGAGATCTACACCGACGTCGACGGTCTATTCACCGCCGACCCGCGCATTGTGCCCACCGCCAGGCGGGTGGAGGCCCTTTCCAGTGAGGAGACCCTGGAGTTGGCTGCTCACGGCGCCAAGATCCTGCACTTGCGGGCCGTGGAGTACGCCCGTCGCTTCGGGGTGCCCCTCCACGTGCGCTCCTCCTTCTCAGACAAGACCGGCACCTGGATCTACGACGGCTCCCGCGCCGGCGCCTTCGTCCCGCCGTTCATCCCCGCCTTGGCCGACGACGCCGAACTTCTCGCCACACCGGCCCCGTCCGCGGCGCCCATTGCCTCCCCCGCCTCCCCGCCGTCTACCGCGTCCGTTATCCCGACTGCTCCCGCTCCAACGGCGGCCGCCGTGGCCCCGGCTGCGGCCGCCCCGGCCGTGGTTCCAGCCGTGGTCGACTCGCCCGCCGCGGTTCCAGCTGCGGCCGGGGCGGCCGTGCCCGCTCCAATCCCAGCCACCGCCGTGGAGGTGCCGGAGGGCCAGCGCCCGGTCGACGATGCTGTCACCGGTCTGGTCGTGGCCCCCGTCGGAGCCCAAGCCCCCACCTCGCAGAGCGTGGATGCCGCCCACCGCCGCGCCATTAGCAGCCGGGCCCAGGCCCGCCCCCGTTCGTCCGCCAAGGAGGACACCGTGGAAGCCCCCGTCATCTCCGGCATCGCCCACGACCGCAGCCAAGACAAGATCACGCTCGTTGGCGTACCCGACATCCCGGGCGCGGCCGCCCGCATCTTCGCGATTGTCGCCAGCACTGACACCAATATCGACATGATTGTCCAGGATGTCTCCGCCGAGGGCACGGGCCTGACCAACATCTCCTTCACTTGCCCTGACGGCGACTCCGCCGCCGCCCGCACCGCCCTGGAGGCCGCCCAGACCGAGCTCGGTTTCCGCTCCCTGCACTTCAACCCCGACATTGGCAAGCTCTCCCTGGTGGGCGCCGGCATGCGCTCCAACCCGGGCGTGTCCGCCCGGCTCTTCAACGCCCTGAGCGAGGCCGGGGTCAATATCCACATGATCTCCACTTCCGAGATCCGCATCTCGGTGGTGGTCGACGACACCGTGCTCGACGAGGCCGTGCGTGCCGTCCACACCGCTTTCGGCCTCGACGCCTCCACCACCGAGGCGGTCGTCTACGGAGGGACTGGCCGATGAGTAGCACCGTGGTCAATGAATACGCAGGGCCCGACGACGGCGTTGTTGTCGCTGTTGTGGGCGCCACCGGCCAGGTGGGGCGCGTTATGCGCGAGATGCTCGCCGAACGCGACTTCCCGGCGCGCACCGTGCGCTTCTTCTCCTCGGCCCGCTCCGCCGGGACCGTGGTGGACTTCCGCGGCGCCCGGGTGGAGGTCGAGGATGTGGCCACCGCCGACTTGGGCGGCATTGATGTGGCCATCTTCTCCGCCGGCGGGGCCGCCTCGAAGGAGTACGCCCCGCGTTTCGCGGCCGCCGGCGCCGTCGTCGTGGACAACTCCTCCGCGTGGCGCCAGGACCCGCAGGTCCCGCTCGTGGTTTCTGAGGTCAACCCTCACGCCCTGCGCGAGCGCCCCAAGGGGATTGTTGCCAACCCCAACTGCACCACCATGGCGGCCATGCCCGCCCTCAAGGCGCTCCACAAGGAGGCCGGGCTCGTCCGGCTCATCGTGTCGACCTACCAGGCGGTCTCCGGCTCGGGGCGGGCCGGAGTAGCGGAGCTGGCGAGCCAGGTGCGCGCGACGGCCGACCAGAACCTGGAGGCGCTCGCCCTTGACGGGCGCGCTGTGGAGTTCCCGGCCCCCGAGGTCTACGCGGACACGATTGCTTTCAACGCCGTCGCCTGGGCCGGGGACGGCGTCGACGACGGCTCCGGGGAGACCAATGAGGAGCAGAAGCTGCGCAACGAGTCCCGCAAGATCCTGGAGATCCCCGATCTGCTGGTGTCGGGCACCTGCGTGCGCATCCCCGTCTTCTCCGGTCACGGCCTGAGCGTTAATGCGGAGTTCGCTCGCGAGATCTCCGTGGAGCGCGCCCGCGAGCTGCTGGAGGCGGCCCCGGGCGTGACCCTCCAAGACCTGCCCAGCCCCTTGAAGGCCGCCGGGCGCGACGGCACCTTCGTGGGCCGCCTGCGCGCCGACCAGGCTGTCGCCCCCGGGCACGGCCTGCAGTTCTTCGCCGTGGGGGACAACCTGCGCAAGGGTGCGGCCCTCAACGCCGTCGAGCTGGCCGAACTCGTGGCCGCCGAGATTCGCGGCGACTGACCGGGCCCCCCAACGAAATCCTCACAGCACAACATCCCGGGACGTTGTGCTGTGAGGATTTCGTTGGAGGGTGCCGTCTATCGTGTCCACGGGGCGCCTTCGTAGCGGCCCCTGCTGCGCTTCGTCTTGCGAAAGGACCTTGCCGTGCCCCAGGCCTCCAGCAATCATTCGGCCGGGTTGACCTCCCGTCCCGTGACCCCCTTGCTGCCCGAGTACGACCAGGTCAAGGACCTCTACCGGCGCGCCTTCCCGGAGTCGGAGCGCGAGCCCTGGTGGACACTCATGGGGCTCTCAATACACCCCGGCAATGCTTTTCGCGCCTGGTTCGACGGTGAGGTCCTGGCCGGGATGACCTACACGATGGCCAGTAAAACAGCACTGCTCGTCCTCTACCTGGCCGTCAATGATGCAGTGCGATCACGTGGATACGGCACCAGGATCCTGTCCATCCTGCGCAAAATCGCTGGGCCGCGCCCGCTCCTGGTGGAGATCGAGCCCGTGGACGACGACGCCCCGAACGCCGAGCAGCGCCGTCGCCGCCTCGCCTTTTACGAGCGCGCAGGCCTGCGCCTGACAGGGTTCACCCTCCAGGAGGGCACTGAGTGCTATTCGATCATGACCAGCGCAGGCTCCTTCGATCCGTTGGCCTACCAGCGACTCCTCAGTCGGGCGGGCCTGGGGCTGCGGCCGATCACCGTCACCAGGACCCGGGCGTTGCCGGCACCGACGACGGCGCCCCCTCGGCCCCGGTCTCAGGCGGGTGTGCGGGGGCGGGCGCTGGAGGGCGCGAGGATGAGCGCCAGGCACACGGCGAGGGTGAGCGTCTGCCAGGCCGTTGAGTTCAGGACCTGCCGGTAGGCTGCGTTGAGGGGCGTCGAGTGGGGGTCGAGCCGCATCATGGTCACCACGGCGACCGTGGACATGATCGGGCCCAGTGGGCACAGGATGGCCGTCAGGGACAGCGCGGCGCCCACGGACAGGAGCAGGAACACGTCCCCCCGCCCGGTGCCGTCCGTACCCACCGTGCTCAAGGTCTGGGCGAATACCCCACCGACCACCAGGCCGGCGCTCAGACCAGGGAACATGCGCCCCGGGCGGAACGGGTTCTCCAGGGCGAAGGGCGGGGGCCCGCCCGGCCAGTCGTCCCGTTTCCCCTGCTCCAGGATTGTGCACACCACCGCGTGCCCGAGCAGCACCCCTCCGGCCAGTGCGGACAGGACGGCCAGATCGCCCAGGACGGCGGAGCTGCCCCGGACGTTGCTGACACCGCGGGCCAACACCGCCTCGACGCACGCCACCAGGGTCAGCGCCGCCCCGCTGCTTGCGGCGACACGGGCGCTGCGCCACACCAGGAGCGACAGGACGATTGCCGCGACCACTCCGCCGACAGTGGTTGCGTTGACGACGGTCACGGCGTGGCGGCTTTGCTCGAAGTCGTCGATCGTCCCGGTGCCGCCCACCACGAGCAGGCCGGCGACGACGACGGCGCTGGGGGTGCGCAGGGCCTTCCACGGACTGGGCTGGGACATCTCAGGGACCTCCTCGAGTGAGACGGCCCACATCCTATCGTGGGGGCCACAGCCGAGCTGCGGGGCTGAGGGGTACCGCCGGCCTCACTGCCACAGCACGGAGACGGGCAGGCCCCACAACCCGGGCGCGTAGCGCAGTGGCGCGTCCAGGGGAGCCAGGACGATACCCGCGCGCAGTCGCTCACCCAGGCGCTCCCGGAGGAAGTCCAGCCCGGTGAAGTGGCGTGCGGTCAGGGACCGGGCACTCTTGACCTCCAGGGCGATGGCTGAACCGTCGGTCAGCTCGATAACAACATCGACCTCCTTGCCGGATCGGTCGCGCCAGCGGAAGAGGCGGTAGTCGGTGTCGGCCCACTCCTGCTGGGCTCGTAGCTCGCCGACGACGAAGCCCTCCAGGAGGGATCCCAGGGCCTTCGCTCCGGCCACGACGTCGTTGAGGACGGCGGAGGTGATGCCCATGAGGCGGGCGGCCAGGCCGGAGTCCGCGACCAGGACCTTGGGGCGGCCGATCTCTCGCGTGGTCAGGTTCGGTGACCATGGGCGCAGGGTCTCCACCAGGTAAAGGCGGCTCAGCGCGTCAAGGTACGCCGTCACCGAGGACGCTGGCAGAGCACCCTCCTGTGCCAGGCGTGCCTTGACGAGCTCGCCGGACTGATTGGCGGCGAGGAGCCGCAGCACGGCCTCCAGGCGCCCCGGGTTGAGGCGGCTGCCGTCCTCGACGGCGTCGACCCGCAGGAGGTGGTTGGCGTAGTCGCTGAGCCAGCGGCTGCGAAGGCGAGGGCTGGCGTTGCGGATCGCCGGGTAGCCTCCGCGGACGACCCGCTCTATGAGCTTGTGGCGATCAATGGCAGGGGCGTCGTGCAGGGAGTCAAGGTCGGTGCCTGCAGCGAGGAGACGGTCCACGAAGGTGGTGGGCGCGGAGCCGTCAGCCTCCGCCTGACTCAGCGGGAACATGCGCAGACCCATGGCGCGGCCGGCCAGGGAGTCCTTGTCCCCGCGTACCCGAGCGAGGTCGGAGGAACCGGTGAGGATGAAACGACCAGGCCTGCGATCACGGTCCACCGAGGCCTTGACAGCGATCGTCAGCTCAGGCACACGCTGAATCTCGTCAATGATGAGTGTGCGGTCGGGCGCCTGGTCGACGAAACCGCGAGGGTCGCGCCGGGCGGCAGCAAAGGCGCCTGGGTCGTCCAGGGTGATGGCTGTGGCGGGACGTGAGGCGGCCAGCATCTGCGCCAGCGTTGACTTGCCGACCTGCCTGGCACCCTCCAGCGTCAGGACGGGAGAGAAATCGAGAATCTCCTGCGCGCGAGGCTCCAGGGCGCGAGGGAGGAGTGTGGATGGTACCCGCTTGACCAGATCTGCTCGTAGATTTGCGGGGCTGAACTCGTAGGTTTGCAGGGTCGAACTCGCAGGTTTGCGGAGCTGAACTCGCAGGTTTGCGAGGCTGAGTGGTCCGCGTGGATACGGTGGCGCAGAGACTGGCCCGAGGGTGCCGCCAGGAGGTGGGACGCTTGGCGTTTACCCCGGGGCGTACTGCCTCAGCCGGCGGCACTGGAGCTGAGGCGGCCGAGGGCCTGTTCCGGGACGCGCCCGGTGTAGAGGTAGACCTCCACAGCGCCCGGTAGGCCTTCCACGCGCAGGGCCATGTCCTCCTCGGCGGCGCGCACCATCCCCTTGCGCTCGTAGAACTGGTAGGTGCACAGCGAGTCGGTGTACAGGTAGAAGCCGGTGCGGTCGTGGGCGCGCAGATGCGCCATGTAGTCGCGGAACAGGGCGCTGCCCACTCCGAGTCCCCGGGCCGAGGCGTCGACGGCGAAGACCGTCACCTCATTGCTCAGCGGCTCGCGCACCGAGGCGCGCAGGCGCTCGTAGATCCGCTCGAACTGCGAGTAGTAGCGCAGGGTCCTCCTCTCGGGGAAGCCGGTGAGGAGCAGGCACAGCATGTCGCCGGCAGCGCGCAGGCGGTTGGAGAGGCGGCCGGGCAGCCGCGGGCGGCCCTCGACCCGGCCCGCAAGGATGCCGATGACGCGCCCGTCCTGCTCGGCGACCCGGGCGTAGGTGGACTCCAGTAGGACTTCCCGTAGGTAGGCGTCTATGGCGGCGGTGTGCAGGCGCGGGGCGCGGGCGTAGCGGTGAATGTGGAAGGCCTCGTCGATAATGGACTTCACGGCCTCGGCGTCCTCAGGTTGGTAGGGACGGTAGCTCACGGTTGTGGTGGTCATGCGCTTTCTCCTGCATCTGGCTGATCAGTTCGTATATGGGTAATGAGCACGCTGGCCAGCTCATCCATGGTGGAGCGGGCGAGCTCGGGGTCGTGGCTGGTCAGCCACATCCAGGTGGCGCCGTCGAGGGCGGCGAGGATGAGTCCGGCCAGCGGCCGGACGGGGCTGGCGAAGCGAAATCCGGCCTCCTCCTGGAGCCGGGTGAGGCTGGCCGCGGCCAGGTCGAGGGAGGCCTCGTACTGCTGGTCGAGCAGGTCGCGCAGCTCGGGGCTGCTGAGCACCGTGGACTCCAGGTCGAAGAGGACCCGCTGGGTGTCGGGGTCGACCTCCACCTGCGACCACAGGGCCCGCACGAGCATCGCGATCGCCTCGTCAGGTGAGGCGTGGGTCACCTGTGACCAGGCCTCGGAGAGGTCGGAGATGACGTCCATGGACAGCACCTCGGCGTAGAACTCCTTCTTCGTGCGGAAGCAGTAGTGAAAGGCGCCGTGAGGCATGCCCGCCTCGGCGCAGACCGCGCGGGTGGTGGCCGCGGCGACGCCGTCGCGCTTCATCACGCGCAGGGCCGCCTCTGCCAGGAGGCGACGGCGCTCTCCGACGGCCAGGCGCGTGCGTCCCGAGGGGTGGTGTTGATGTGAATCCTCAGCGCTCATGCCGGAACACTAACTATTGGCCATTTGACTTGTCCAGATGGCCAAGTAGGTGATTGCGGCCGTGTCGGGATGTCGGGGTGCCGAGGTGTCGGGGTGGGGGGACCCCGGCTCAGTTGCACAGAGCCGCTCTCTGTACTGTCCTCGATGTCGTCAATACCCTGAAGAAGGACGGCGACCCGCGCCGGCTCCTGGAGCCTGGCCGGGCAAGCGGTCCGTAGCGTTCGGCCAGCCAGTCATGAGAGTCGAGGTTCTCCGGCCGTCGGGCCGGCACTGTGGGCGAGAAGACAGGTCCTGCCCCACCTCGGGAGGGGAATAGGGGCTGCCTGGGTCTTGTTGCCCGGATGATCACGTTAGCTTTTGAAAGGACACGAGATGGCCACTCAGAACATCACTGGCGAGCAGTTCAACGACACCGTCCGCGGCGAGGGCATCACGATCGTCGACTTCTGGGCCTCCTGGTGTGGCCCGTGCAAGCGCTTCGCGCCGGTCTTCGAGAAGGCCTCCGAGGCCAACCCCGACATCACCTTCGCCAAGGTCAACACCGAGGAGGAGACGGCCCTGGCCACGGCGCTGGGTATCTCCTCCATTCCGACCCTCATGGTCTTCCGCGACGACGTCCTGGTCTATCGCGAGGCCGGCGCCCTGCCCTCCTCCGGCCTGGAGTCATTGATCACCCAGGTGCGCGAGCTCGACATGGACGCCGTCAAGGCCCAGGTCGCTGCCGAGCAGGCTTGAGCCCGCCGGGCGCCGGGCCCTCCAGCCCAAGCTGGACGCCGCGGCGCTCTCCTCGTCTCCTTTTGCGGCGTTCACCCGCCTTCAGCAGTGGGTGAACGCCGCAAAACGTTGCAACTAATAGGCCTGTGCCGGGCGAAACGATTCGGCCTCCGGCATGAGCGCCCAGGCCGCAACATAGACCACCCACATGGGGCCCGGTAGGACGCACAGGGCCAGCGTCGTCAAACGCATCAGGGTGGGGTTCATGTTCCAGGACTCGGCCAGACCCGCGCACACACCGCCCAGCAGACGGTGGCGCGAGCGGCGCGGCAGGGCCGACCGCCAGGATTTGGTGTCGGCGGAGAAAGCGGGATGAGAGGGGCGCTGCTGTGTCATGCCTCCAGAATGATTGCTGGCGCCGCCAGTGCCCATAGGGGAACCCCCTGGAAGACCCCTGGTCGTCGCCTCAGTGCGCGGGGGCCTGTCGCGTTGCGGGGGCGGTGTCGGGGGGCTGAGTGGGGGCCTGTCGCGTTGCGGGGGCGGCGCCCGGGGACCGCATTGGGGCGGTCGTCCCAGCGTCGACGCCCTTGCCCCCAGGTTGAACACACGTATAGGGTATTGGTCATGTGTTCAGCAGTGCATGCTTCTGCGGCGGATCTCACCGCCGCCGCCCGCATTCGCAACGCCGCCATTCTGCGATTCGCCCGCGACGGCTTCACCGTCAGCCTGCGCGTCATCGCCGCCGACGCCGGCGTCACCGCGGGCCTGATCACTCACCATTTCGGCTCCAAGGAGGGGCTGCGCCGCGCCTGTGATGCCGAGGTGCTGCGCCTGACTGCGGAGGTCAAGGGCTCCTCGACCTATTTCGGCGGCCCCGTGGATCTGGTGACCCAGATGTCCCAGATGGAGGAGTACATTCCGGCCACCGCCTACGCCATGCGCTCGATTATGGAGGGCGGCGAGCTCGCCACCGCGCTGCTGGACCTCTTCGTGGAGGACGCCGTGTCCTACATGGCCGACGCCGTCAAGGCCGGGACTATTACCCCCTCTCACAACGAGGAGGCGCGGGCCCGCTACCTCTTCTACTCCGGATTCGGCGCCATGCTGATCTTCCTGCGCTACGAGGCCATCGACCCCTCCGACATCGAGTCCGCCACCAGGCAATTCGTTGAGAGCTATGGCCCTGTCGTCGCCGAGCTCCACTCCCGGCCCCTGTTCACCGATTCCGGCCTCTACGCCGACTACACCCGGGCGGTCTCCGTCGACCGCGCCGCAATACCCGCCTCCTCCGGCTCCCCGACCGAGGCCGTGCATGGCGCCACTGCCCCCGCCGAGGCCCCTGAGAGCGATGCCGTCGATGCTCCGGCCGGCCCCCGGCCCGCGGAGACCTCCCAAGCACCTCTGACCACATCCCCCGACCCCCAGGAGGAACTATGAGCACCAGCGAGCCCAGCGACGTCGACCATGTCATCGACGTCAAGGGCCTGACCAAGACCTTTGGCCGTGGCGCCGGCGCCACCCGCGCCCTGGATGGGCTGGACATGAGCGTCACCGCCGGGGAGGTCGCGGGCTTCCTCGGCCCCAACGGCGCGGGTAAGACCACCACCCTGCGCATCCTGCTCGGCATGATCCGGGCCGACTCCGGGCGTGCCCGCCTCTTCGGAGCCGATCCCTGGGCTCACGCGGTCGCTCTCCATGAGCGTCTGGCCTACGTGCCCGGCGACGTCGCCCTGTGGCCGGGGCTCACCGGGGGACAAACCCTTGAGGCGCTGGCCTCACTCAGGCGACGCACCGGGCCCGGGGCCAAGGAGGTCGCCGTCCGCCGAACCGAGCTCATTGAGCGCTTCGACCTGGACCCGAGCAAGAAGGTGCGCGCCTACTCCAAGGGCAACCGGCAGAAGGTCGCCCTTATCGCCGCCCTGAGCGAGCCGGTGGACCTCCTCGTCCTCGACGAGCCCACCTCCGGCCTGGACCCCCTCATGGAGGAGGTCTTCCGCCAGTGCGTGGCCGAGGCGGCCGAGCGCGGCACCGCCGTCCTGCTCTCCAGCCACATCCTGTCCGAGGTGGAGAGACTTTGCGACACCGTGACCATTATTCGCGCCGGGCGCACAGTGGAGCGCGGCTCCCTGGCCTCCATCCGCTCCCTGCTGCGTACTCGCGTTGACGCCGTCGTTGAGCGCGACCCGCGCACCCTGGCGGGTTTGGCCGGCGTTCATGACCTGAGCGTCGATTCTCCAGCAGCCGCCAGGGACGACGGCGGGGCCGGCACCAGCCGGAGCGCCCACCGGGCCGACGGCTGGGACGTGGGCCTGAGCGTGGATCCCGCCCACAACCCGGAGGTGATGAGGGCGCTGGCGGATCTGGGCCTGCGGTCCCTGACCGCCACCCCGCCGAGCCTGGAGGAACTGTTCCTGCGCCACTACGGGGCAGGACCGGCCGAGTTGAGCGGGCCGGGTGCGGGCACCACCGGGGGCGCCGTCGGCTCCTCCGCCACAGTCGCGGCCCGGGGCGAGGGGGTGCGGTCATGAGCACGGGTCTGACTGCGCTCGCCCCGTCCACGGTGGGCCGCGCGGCCGCCACCTACTCCCCGCTGACCCGCCTGACCCTGCGGCGCGAGCGGCGCAGCCTCCTGGCCTGGGCGCTTGGCGCGGGGCTGCTGTCCCTGTACTGCGCGACCGCCTTCACCGGCATGTACGGCACGCCCCAGGAGCGCGCTACTGCTGCTCTGACGTATACGACGCCGGGCAGCCTCATCTTCACCGGGCCCGGCTTCGGACTGGATGCCCCCGACCCCACGCTCGGCGCCCTTTTCGCCACCGCAGTCCTGGGCTACCTGGCCCTGGTGGCCTGCCTCATGGGAGTGCTCACGAGTGTGGCGCGCACCCGCAAGGACGAGGAGGACGGTCCCGGCGAGCTCCTGCGCGCCGCGCCCGTTGCGCACGGAGAGGGCGCCCGCGCCGCTGCGGCCTGCGTCGCATCGACCTCCCTGGCCATTGGACTGCTTTCGGCCCTGGCCGCGATCTGCGGGAGCCTGGAGGTGGTCGACTCCCTGGTCATGGGCCTGACCCTGGCCCTTGCCGGAATGGTGGCCGGGGGCGCCGGTCTGATCCTGGCGGCCCTGGCACCCTCCGCGCGCGCCGCCAGCGGCAGCGGCTCCCTGCTCGTGGTGCTCTGGTTCCTGTTGCGCGGTATTGGCGACGTCAGCGACTCGGCGGGCCTCCTGTCCTGGCTCACGCCCATCGGCCTGGTCCAGCAGGCCCGCCCCTATGCGGGCCTGCGCTGGCAGCCGGCGGCCCTGCTGGCCCTGGCCGCAGCGGTCCTCATAGGTGTCGGCCTACTCCTGCACTCCCGGCGCGAGCTGGGCGAGGGGCTGCTGGCAGGGCGCCGCGGCGGCGGGCGCCACCGCCCGGGCCCGCGCGGCGCCGTGGCCCTGGCCCTGCGCACCTGCGCACCCACCCGGTGGTGGTGGATGCTCGGCGGAGTCGTCTTCGGCGCCTGCTACGGGGTGTTCGCCCCCAGTATTGAGGACACCTTCGCCGA
>ERZ772917.226-NODE-226-length-41785-cov-9.475078_pt1 | contig 41785 bp, 37 predicted proteins | sample MGYA00511187_ERZ772917 | MGnify/ENA primary metagenome ERZ772917 (study PRJEB29015, sample SAMEA2737925) | human oral metagenome | biome: human oral; feature: human-associated habitat; material: dental | place: China | collected 2012 ...
GGCCCCAGCAGGACGACCAGCTCCCCCTCGCGGATCGTCAGGTCGATCCCCCGCAGGGCGTGGACGGCCGCCGTCCCCTCCCCGTAGACCTTCGTCAGCCCCTCGATCTCGAACACGGGGGCCCCGCTTTCCCTTTCCTTCGGCTCCCTTTTCAATCGAATCCTACCTCCGTTCCGCTGGAGAAGCACAGCCCCGATAATCCGAACGATGCGTCGATATCGAAAGGAACAAGACTCCTTATTGTATCACCGATGAAACATTTGGCGATGCGCGGGCGCTCGCCCAAAACCACCGGCTGCGACGGTCTTAACGAGGATCGAGCGCGTTGTTTGCAGTGTGCCCCCTTGTCAAGACACGAAAAAGGAAAAGATCCGAACGGCTCCTTGATCCTCGCTGTCCGTGGGGTCGTTCTCAGGCCAGGACTCGAGCGGCATCCTGGTTATCCCCCTGCCGATCGATCTGCCCTGTTGACAGGGTAAATGGTGTCTGATAATTTTGCCTTGGGTTCCTTTTTCGTTCAAAAATTGGTTGTGTCGCGTTTACCCCTTTTCCCGATTCTCTGCTGCTGGCGTGCTTTTAGGTTTCAGGGCGACGGATGGAGGGCAGGGCTGGAGCCGGGAGACGGGCAAAAAGGCAGCGAAGCATCGAGGCAGAAAATCAGGGCAGAAACAGGCGTTCGCTTCTACGAGGCTCGGGGAGGCGGAGCGATGGACGAGCCGGTATTGGAACCGACGAGGAGGCGGGAATCTTGGACCCTATACAAAGATGCCGGGAGAGAATCGGGAAGCTGCTGTTGATTTATAGTGGGGTGATCCTGCTGTTGGTTGTAATGGGAGGTGGAAACCTTTTCTTTGCTTTTGCCTCGGAGGGCAGCGCAACCCTTACCGACAGGATTCTCCATGCCGCCCTGCCCTTGTTTATGTGGCTTTATAGTCAAAGAGCTGTTTCGGCAGGCGATACCGTATCGCTTTATGCCTTTTTGGAAGCAATTCAAACTGTGCTCCTTGGGGTGTGGATAGTAGTGGGGGCGCCATTTTTGTCGGATAGCCCCAGGCACGGCGCCGGAATGATCCTGTTTGTCCTGATCGCCTCTTTCGTCTGCGCGGTCCTGGTGCTGGCATTGCTGGTGTCGCTCTTCAGGGCCGCGCGTAAACTGGTTCGGCTGCAGGAGATGGTGAAGGCGATCAACAGGGAAAAAGGTATCGAAATCAGGGAGGACCCATGGTATGTCCAGGGAGGGATCATCTGTCTGATGGTGCTCTGTTACCTTGCGCCTGGACTACACCTCAGCTGGTCGAGCATTACCGGGATGATCGACCGTTACACCGCTTCGGAAGTGAAGGTATACGATGTGGGTTCTTATATCGCATATATGGCCGGTTCCCCGGACGGAAATTTGCTGGTGCTGGGCACGGAGAAGGGGCTGTACGTGTGGGATGCGTCGGTGCGCAAGTGCGTGTGGAGCGACGACTGCCTGGTGGTGCAGCGGGTGCGTTTCAGCCCTAGCGGGCGTTATCTGGCTGCGGCGGGCCGTGGCCGGCCGGAAGGGGCCAGCGACCTGGCGGTGTACGAGGTGGATGGCTTCAGGCGCCTGCCCGGCTTTGGCTGGCCGGAGCACGAGGAGCACAAGGAGAAGGTGTTTCACGACCTGATGTTCCGACCTGACGAGGAGACGCTGCTGATTCTGTGGCACCGGAGCTGGATATGGAATCGGATGTCTCAGGGCTGGGACAACGATGAGGCCGAGGTGGTGGAGGAAAGGGAGAAAGAACTGGGGCATAAAACGAATAGGGCGGATTTGCTGTGTACCGAGGTGGACGTGAATCGAGGAGCGATAGGGCAGCCAAGAACGATACGCCAGGGGCTTTCCGTAGATTCTGACCTGAGCTCAGAGGGATGCGCCTACTTTTCCTCGGATTCCTCCCGTTTTATCTATCCCACACATTATCAGGATAAAGGGCCGGTCGTAGTTAAGTGGGTGCATCTGGTGGATACGAAGACGTGGGAAGAACAGGTATTTCAACTTGATGGGTATTTTTTAAAGTCGTGGATAGGAAAAAGCTACTTTGAGTGGAAACTGAATACGAAGGGCACTAAGGCGTATCTTCTTGGAGAGAGGGAAGAAAAAGAAAAGAGCGTCGGAGTGTTGTTGGAGTTGGATTTGAAGACCGGAGTAAAAAGGGATTTTCCCAAAAAGGGAAAACGCCTGCTCCTGTTGCCGGATGAACGTCGGGTTGTGACGCTGGCGGGAGATTGGACCGAAAGAACGATGCTGGTTGTCTTGAACTTCCTGGATATTGAGACGAGGGCGGAGATGAAGGTCATTAGGAAGTTCGACAAAAGTGATCGAGGGTCTCCAAAACGATTTGTGTGTTTGAATGCGGAACTGTTTGCCGTGGCGATGGACGACCAAAAGGGTAGTCTGGTATTTATCGACCTGGACGTTGTCGCCCTGCAGGGAAAGTGAGACCAACGAAGAACTGATGAAAGTAATAGACCGGCAGTATATCCGGACGCCATTCTATGGGAGCCGGAGGATGGCGATCTGGCTCAAAGGCCAGGGGTATGCGGTCAACCGTAAGCGAGTGATGCGTCTAATGCGCAAGATGGGACTGGAAGACTAGGCTCCCGGCCTCTCGACGAGCAAACCTCAACCGGGTCACAAGATCTATCCGTATCTGCTTCGCGGTCTTGAGATAACGTCCGTCAACCAGGTATGGAGCACGGATATTACGTACATTCCTCTGAGGCAGGGTACATGTATCTGACGGCGATTATAGATTGTCCCGGCTGTGCCTCCTGTAATGCTATACTGACATCGTCGTAGTGAAAGCGCCCCTGCTTGCGTGAGGTCTCTCTTCGAGCAGGGAATTTCATGGTGGGATTGAATGGGATGGGATTGAGGAGAGAGATGCTGACCGTTCCCCTGGCTGTGATCATCGCCACGAAGAACCGCAGTGAAGCGATCGAGAGATATGCGCTCGCCAGTCTGGAGCGTTCGGAGTTTCGGGATTTTGTCTGCGTGGTCTGGGACGCCAGCGACGACGATCGGACCCGAAAGGCGGCGGAGGATGGCGCTTGGACTTTTCCCATTCGGTATTTCAAGGCGCCTCGTCCCGGATTGACCTCGCAGCGCAACGATGCGGTGGACCATGTCCTGGAGCATATCCCTTCCGTTCGCTATGTATTGTTTATCGATGACGACTGCGAATTGTCGCATGACGCTTTGAGGGGGATCTTGATTACGTTTGAAAAAACGGAAGCATCGGTGGTGAATCTGCCGATGCTTCCCCACTCGGGGCAGAGGACCTGCGGATTGCTCTCCCGGATAAAGAAGAGATGGGGGAGGAAGCGCCACGGGGCTACGGAATTTTTATACAACTATGGATCCGATGAGGAAAAACCGGGAGGAGATGCGGACTGGGCCAGCGGTGGAGGAATGGCTTTGGACGTCGATGTTTTTCGTACCCTTGGATGTTTTTTCCCCGAGGATTTCCAGCGTTTTGGCGGCTATGCACTGGGTGAGGATTTTGCGTTTTCCTTTTTTCTGCATAAAAAAATGGGGATACGCATCGTCAATAGTTTAGGAGGACATTTTTTCCATTATCCGACCGGCGGCGCCCGCTTGAACGTCGCCAACATGGCGGCCTCCAAGTGGTACAATTTTCATCTGCTGTTCGATTGTCTCTACGACGACGTACGAGGTCCGAGACTCCTGTGGCTGAAGGTCAAGTTCAAGCTGTTCATGTTCGCGGCGGCCCTGAAGCTCCTGTTCCGGGCGCGGAGCCTCGATCTGCTCTCTCTGTTTCGCGGAATCGGCTCCGCCCGTGCGGCGCTGCGCGAGTTTCACGCGAAACGAAGCGTCAAAACCCTGATTCGCCGCATCGACGGCACGGAGGAAAAGTAGATGAAAACAGCGCTGATCTCGGGCATCACCGGCCAGGACGGGGCCTATCTGGCCTCGTTCCTGCTGAGGAAGGGGTACGCCGTCCATGGCGTCAAGCGGCGCAGCTCGCTCTTCAACACCGCCCGTATCGATGGGCTCTATGAGGACCTGCACGAGAAGGACCCGCACTTTTTCCTGCATTATGGAGATCTGACGGATGCCAGCAACCTGATCCGCATCATCCAGCAGGTCAGACCCGACGAGATCTACAACCTCGCCGCGCAGAGCCACGTCAAGGTCTCGTTCGAGACCCCGGAGTACACGGCCAACTCCGACGCGCTGGGGACCCTGCGCCTCCTGGAGGCCATACGCATCCTGGGGCTGGAGGACCACACGCGCTTCTACCAGGCATCGACCAGCGAGCTTTTCGGCAAGGTCCGGGAGACGCCTCAGAGCGAGACGACGCCCTTCTATCCCCGCAGCCCCTATGCCGCGGCCAAGCTCTACGCCTACTGGATCACCGTCAATTATCGGGAGGCCTACGGCATCTTCGCCTCGAACGGCATCCTGTTCAACCACGAGTCGGAGCTTCGCGGCGAGACGTTCGTGACGCGCAAGATCACGCGTGCGGCGGCCCGCATCGCGCTGGGGCTCCAGGACAGGACATGGCTGGGCAACCTGGACGCCAAGCGCGATTGGGGACATGCCGAGGACTATGTCGAGGCCATGTGGCGCATCCTCCAGCACGACAGGCCGGACGACTTCGTCGTCGCGACGGGGGAGACCCATTCGGTGCGCGAGTTCGCCTCGCTGGCCTTCAGGGAGGCGGGGCTGGAGCTGGAATGGCATGGGAAGGGCCTGGATGAGAAGGGGGTGGAGGCTGGTACCGGACGCGTCTTGGTGGAGGTGGATCCTCGTTATTTCCGCCCGACGGAGGTCGAGCTTCTGCTGGGCGACCCCTCCAAGGCGGAACGGGAGCTGGGCTGGAAGCGGCGGGTATCGTTCGAGGACTTGGTGCGCCGCATGGTGCGTTACGACATGGAACTCTTCCGTAAGGATATTCTGGTGAAGGACGCGGGCTACGAGGTCCGCAGCGCGCTGGAGGAATTGTGATGCAGAGGATGACGCCGGGCTCCAGAATCTATGTCGCCGGCCACCGGGGGCTGGTGGGGTCGGCCCTGGTGCGCCGCTTGGAGCGGGCCGGCTTCCAGGACCTGATCCTCAGGACGCGCTCCGAACTGGACCTGTGCTCCCAGGCGGAGGTGCGTTCTTTTTTCGAGGCCGAGAGGCCGGAGTTCGTATTTCTGGCCGCGGCGAAGGTCGGGGGCATCCATGCCAACAGCGCGTTTCCGGCGGACTTCATCTACGAGAACCTGATCGTCGAGGCCAACCTGATCCACGAGAGCTGGAGGAACGGGGTCAAGAAACTTCTTTTTCTGGGCAGCTCCTGTATCTATCCTAAGCTTGCGCCCCAGCCGATGCGCGAGGACGCCCTGCTGACGAGCGCGCTCGAGCCGACGAACGAACCCTACGCCATCGCCAAGATCGCCGGAATCAAGCTCTGTCAGGCCTACAACCGGCAGTATGGGACGGACTTCATCTCCGTGATGCCCACCAATCTCTATGGCCCCGGAGACAACTTCGGGCTCGAGAACTCCCACGTCCTCCCCGCGATGATCCGCAGGATGCACGACGCCAGGGTTTCGGGCGCGCCGTCCGTTACCCTGTGGGGTACGGGGACGCCCAGGCGCGAGTTCCTTTACGTCGACGATCTGGCGGATGCCTGCCTTTTCCTTATGGAACGCTACGACGGACCGGACATCGTGAATATCGGCACGGGCGAGGACCTGACGATCCGGGAGCTCGCGGAGCGGGTGCGCGGTGCGGTGGGCTACAGTGGAGAGCTGGCCTGGGACGCCGCCCGGCCCGACGGGACGCCGCGCAAACTTCTGGACGTCTCCTTTCTGCATGGTCTGGGCTGGCGGCACACGGTGGAACTGGACGAGGGGCTGCGCCGGACGTACGCCGCCTTTCTCTCGGGAAGACAAAGGGATTTTTAGGCGGATGACCGCTTGCTGCCGTGCCCGCCGCTTGTGAATTGCGGGGAAATGAAATGGCCGGAGGTTGCGCTATAATAAAATATCCGGGGACTGTTGCCCCCTTGGGGAGGGCTGAGGTTTGACGTACATTCGCGACGCCGCCGGGGTGGCCGGATTTATCGAGAGATGGCTGAGGGAGCACGTGGCCGAGGCCGGTGCGGTGGGGATCGCCGTCGGACTGTCCGGCGGCATCGACTCCGCGGTCGTTGCGGCGTTGGCCCGGCGCGCGTTTGGACGAGACATGGCGGCGCTCGTCATGCCCTGCCACAGTGATCCGTCGGATGAAGCGGACGCCCGGCTGGTCGCGGACGCGCTGGACATTCCCTGCGAAAGGGTGGACCTTACCGCGGCTTACGACGCCCTTGCCTCGGAGCTGAGAAAAATCGGCGTACTCCAGGGGCCGGCCCTCTCCAACCTCAAGGCCCGCCTGCGGATGGCGTCCCTTTATGCCGTCGCCCAAGCCCGTTCTCTGCTTGTCTGCGGGACGAGCAACAGGGCGGAGATCGCGACGGGCTATTTCACGAAGTTCGGGGACTCCGCCGCGGATCTCCTGCCTCTCGCGGACCTTCTGAAGGGAGAGGTGCGGGCCGTGGCGGCCCATCTCGGGGTGCCGGAGCGCATCATCCGGAAGGCGCCGACCGCCGGCTTCTGGGCGGGGCAGACGGACGAGGGGGAGATGGGGCTCACCTACGACGAACTGGACCGCTATCTCGCGACCGGCGACGCGGCGCCCGAGGTCAGGGAGCGCATCGAGGCGAGGCGGCGAAACAGCGAACACAAACGCCGTCCCGTTCCGATCTGTGTGCCTGAGGTCTAGGGGCGGGCGCGGACGTTCCGCGTCGTGAGGGTGGATTTTTGTCTAAAACAGGCGCCGTGTGTTTCGCAGTCGGCGCTTCATTCATGTTTATGAGGTGATTTTTTTGTCGGGACACTCCAAATGGGCTAACATCAAACATCGCAAGGCCGCTCAGGATGCGAAGCGGGGCAATCTCTTCCAGAAACTTGTGCGTGCCATCATCATCGCGGCCAAGGAGGGCGGCGGAGATCCGGCGATGAACATGCGCCTGAAGACGGCGATCGAGAGGGCCAAGGCCGTCAGCGTCCCCATGGACAACATCATTCGGGGCATCAAGCGGGGGACGGGCGAGATCGAGGGGGCCTCGTACGAGGAGCTGACCTACGAGGCGTATGGCCCGAACGGCATTGCGGTGCTGGTCGAGGTGCTCACGGACAACCGGAACCGCACGACGCCGGAGATCCGCGCCCTTCTGACGCGCAACGGCGGGCAGATGGGGGAGTCCGGGAGCGTCTCCTGGATGTTCGAGCGCAAGGGGGTTCTCGAGGTCAAGGGCAAGGGGCTGGACGAGGATGCCCTGATGTCCTGCGGACTCGAGGCCGGAATGACGGATATGGAGTCCTCCGACGAGGGGTATACGCTTTATTGCGAGCCGGGGGACCTGGGCACCCTTCAGGAGGCTCTGGAGAAGGCGAAGTACGCGGTGGAGAGCGCCGAGACCCCCATGGTTCCCAAAACGCCCGTCGAGATATCGGACGTTGAGGCGGCGCGGAAGATCATGCGCCTGATCGAGGTTCTCGAGGAGCACGACGACACTCAGAACGTCTATTCCAACTTCGATCTTTCCGACGAGGCTGCCGCCGGGCTCGAGGAGTGATGGGCGGGGGGCGGCTGTGCCTGGGGATCGATCCAGGCCTTGCCCGGGTTGGCTACGGGATCGTGGAGCGGCAGGGGAGCCGCTTGCGGGCCCTGACGTACGGGTGCGTCGAGACGAGCCCGAAGCTGCCCTTTACGCAAAGGCTCCTGCATATTTATGAGGCTTTGGGGGAGCAGCTCGAGCACTGCGCCCCCGATTTCATGTCCGTGGAACGACTTTTTTTCGGGCGGAACATCACGACGGCGGAGTTCGTCTGGCAGGCCCGGGGGGTCGTGATGCTCCTGGCGGCCCGGAAGGGCCTTCCGGTCCTGGAGCCCAAGCCGAATCAGATAAAGTTGGCCGTGTGCGGGACCGGGGGGGCCGATAAGACCCAGGTGCAGCGGATGGTCCAACGCCTTCTGGGGCTCGACGCCATACCCTCTCCTGACGATGCGGCGGATGCCCTGGCCGCGGCGCTGGCCGGGCTCGCCTACTACGACTCGGCCTTCAGGCCGGAGGCGGAGCGCGCGGCCGTGTCCGGCGGAGACCTGCCATGATCCGCTGCCTGACGGGGGAGGTCCTGAACGTCGTGGAGAACGCCGTGCTGTTGGATGTCCACGGCATGGGGTTCGACGTGCTGTGTTCCCGGGGCGCCCTGGCGCTCTGTCGTGCGGGGGAGCGGGTGCGCCTGACGGTCTTCATGCAGGTGTCGGAGGCCGGGGCCTCGCTCTTCGGGTTTGCCGACGAGCGGGAGCGGGAGCTCTTCCTCAAAATCACGACGATCAAGGGGATCGGCGGCCGAACGGGAATGGCGATTCTGTCCGTTTTCTCCGTGGACGATATCCTTCGGGCCGTGTCTTTGGCCGACGTCGCCGCCTTTACGCGGGTCCCCGGCGTGGGACGCAAGACGGCAGAGCGGCTGTGTTTCGAGCTTCGGAACCTTCTCCCCGAGGCATTGGCGGACTCCATCCCGACGGCCGGTGCGGGCCTTGCCGCGCCGTCGCGGACGGCGGATACGGTGGGGGAGGCCCTGCGCTCCCTCGGATTCGCACAGACGGATATCGGTCCGGTTTTGTCCGCTATCCGGGCCGCACGCGGCGAGGAATTTGAACGCATGGACGAGGAGTCCCTTCTGAAGGCCGCTTTGAAGGAACTCCAGCAAGGGCTCCGTTAGGGAAGCCGACACGCGGAGGGACCCGGTACGATGCAGGATGATCGGTACGAAAACGAGCCCCGTTTTTTCTCGGCTCCCCGTTCTCAGGAGGACGTGACCGTCAGGCCCCGTTCCCTCGACGATTTTATCGGTCAGGAGCGGGTGCGCGAGAAGCTGAGGATCTATATGGAGGCGGCCCGCGGGCGCGGAGAACCCCTGGACCATATCCTCTTCTACGGACCTCCGGGGTTGGGCAAGACGACGCTGGCGGGCATCATCGCCCAGGAGATGGGAGGCCAGCTGCGCACGACGACGGGGCCTGCGCTCGAGCGCGCCGGGGACCTCGCGGCGATCGTCTCGAACGTGGAGCCGGGCGACGTGCTGTTCATCGACGAGATCCACCGTATGCCGGCCCAGGTCGAGGAGATCCTCTACCCCGCGATGGAGGACTTCGCCCTGCACATCGTGGTGGGCAAGGGGCCCCTGGCGAAGACGATCGGGCTCTCCCTGCCGCGCTTTACGCTCTGCGGGGCGACGACCCGGCTGGGGCTCCTGACCTCGCCTCTGCGCGCCCGCTTCGGAATCGTCGAGCAGCTCGCCCTGTATACGGAGGAGGAGCTGACCCGCATCGTCCTCAGGGCCGGCGGAGTCATGGAAATTCAGATTCTCGTCGAGGCGGCTCGGGAGATTGCCCGGCGCGCGCGCGGGACGCCCCGTGTGGCCCTGAGGCTCCTGCGCCGCGTTCGGGATGTCGCTGCGGTTCGAGGGAAGGGGAGCATCGACGTGGAGGTCGCCGCCCGAGCCATGGATATGCTCGATGTCGACGCCGAGGGGCTGGACGAGGGGGACCGGCGCATCCTGCGGACGATCGTCGACCTGTTTGACGGCGGCCCCGTCGGCCTCGGGACGATGGCGGCGGCACTGAACGAGGACATGCAGACGATCGAGGACATCTACGAACCTTACCTGATCCAGAAGGGCTTTCTGGAGCGGACCCCGCGGGGGCGACGGGCGACGGGCAGTGCCTATGCCTATCTCGGGAAGTCGGCCCCGACAGGGCGGGAGGGGTTTCTTTTGCCCTTTGACGGGGAGGCGTAGGATATGCCGTCCTCGATAATGTATCCTTGCCGGGAGGTATCCGAGTTGCTTTTCGAGAGGGGAATTTTACGGAAGTTCTTGATGATGCTCTTGGCCGCAGCGGGACTTCTGATCTGTTCCGTACGGTCCGAGGCCCGCGATGCCTATGTGCGCCTGGCTGCGGGAGGGACGTTTGTCGTCGAGGGGGAACATGGGCTCAGCCTGCTGGCCGGAGGCAACCAGGAGCGGGAACTCGGCAGATCGGCCACCATAGCCCTCCGGGGTGGGAAGGCAGTGGTGGGGAAACACGCTTTTCCGCTTCCTGTCCGTATCTTCAGTTCGGGGCTCCTGCGCTTCAACAGGCGGAGCTACCGCGGGGATTTCCTTCTGACGCGGAACGGATTGCTGAACGTACTGGATCTGGAGGATTATCTCCGTGGGGTGCTCCCCGCCGAGGTCGGCGCGAAATGGCCCCAGGAGGCCCTTCGGGTTCAGGCCATCATCTCCCGCACCTATCTCCTGAGGCAGAGCCTGAATCGCTCGGCCCGGGGCTTTGACGTCACGGACTCGGTGTCCGATCAGGTCTATCGTGGGGCTGGGGTGGAGACCGCACGAACGAATCAGGCCGTGCAGAGCACGGCGGGCGAGGTTCTGATTTACGGCAAGGATCTCGCCTTCACGCCTTTTCACTCGGACAGCGGGGGCCACACGGCGAACAACGCCGACGTTTGGGGCAAGGTCCTGCCCTATCTGGGAGGGGTTCCGGAGCCCCGGGCTTACCGGTCTCCGAACACATCCTGGGCGGTCAGGATTTCTCGCACTACGGTCGAATCCGCACTGGCGAAGATCGGTGGGAGCGTCGGCACGGTGTCCGAGATCCGGATCGCCGGGACCGACAAGGGAGGCCGGTCGACGGCGCTGACCTTCATCGGTCCCAGAGGGAGCAAGACGGTCAAGTCCAGTCTTTTTCGCATGGCCATAGGACCCAATATCCTGAAAAGCACCATGTTGACGGCGGGCTCCGGGCCCGTATCGGGTTCGGCTACACAGCAGCCGGCGCCCTCCGCTCCGTCGGCCGACAGCGCTGCCATGCCCGAGATCAAGGAATCCGATTGGGTTCCCGATGCGTCCGGTTCCGCGGACGGTGGTCTGCCCCGCGCTCCGGTGCCGACCTCGAACGAGCCCCTGTCTCCCGCGCAGGAGGAACGCCTGACGAGGATGACCGCGGACGGCGTCTTTACGACGGCGGAGCTGATCGACATGCTGACGAACCCCGACAAGAAAAAGGGGTATCTCTATATCGGCTTTCAGAGGAGCGGAAAGAGGAAGCCCGCCTCGCAGCCGGCGGCGAAGCCTCCCCGTACGACGGTCGTTCCGCCTGCTCCCGTCCCGGCTCCCGCTTCTCCGCCTCCCGTTCCCGGGGGAGCTGCCATCACGAAGGAGGGGGATGCCTTTGTCTTCCGCGGAAGGGGATGGGGACATGGGGTCGGCCTCTCCCAGTGGGGGGCCTTGACCCTGGCCGGAGAGGGGTGGACCGCGGAACGCATCCTGGAGCACTATTATCCGGGGACCCACGTGAAGAGCTCCCGATGAGCGCCATCGAGCGACGGGCCTTTGCGCATGAGGATCTCTTCGACTTGAATGCCTACGACTACCCTCTGCCCGAGGAACGGATCGCTCAGACGCCCGCGGAGCCGCGGGACTCGTCCCGCCTCCTGAGCTGGGACGTCGGGAGCGGAACGGTCGAACATCGTCGGTTCCGTGATATCCTTGAATACCTGAGGCCGGGCGACCTCCTGGTCCTGAACGATACGCGCGTGCTGCCCGCCCGGCTGCTGGGAAAACGTCTGCCCGGCGGAGGCGCCGCGGAGGTGCTCCTTCTGAGCCCCTGTTCCCCGGACTTCCAGGTATGGAGGGCTCTGGTCAGGCCGGGGCGCAAACTGAGACAGGGGGCGCAGGTCTCGGTCGGGGACAGGGTCCTCGGGATCGAGGCGCAGGAGGGCGAGGGGGTCCGCATCGTCCGGGTCGGAACGGGGCGTCAGGATGTCCTGGCCTTTCTGGATGCCTTCGGACGCGTGCCTCTGCCCCCCTACATCGGCGGCGACCGGGACTGGCGAGAGGAGTATCAGACGGTCTTCGCCAGCAGGGAGGGGTCGGTGGCGGCCCCGACGGCAAGCCTGCATTTTACGCGGAAGCTCCTGCAGGACATCGACGCCATGGGGGTTCGCAGGGCATGGGTGACCCTTCATGTCGGTCTTGGGACCTTTCGTCCCGTGAAGGCGCCGGATATCCGGCAGCACGTCATTCACGACGAGTACTGCGAGGTCCCCCGGGATACGGCCGAGGCCGTGGAGGAATGCCGTCGGCGCGGAGGGCGGGTCGTCGCTGCAGGGACGACCGTGGCCCGCACCCTGGAGTCCATGGCCGCCGAAGGGGGAGGGGTCCGTCCCGGTTGTTTGGATACCGACCTCTTTATCTATCCGGGCTTCGACTTTCGCGTCGTCGATGCCCTGATCACGAATTTTCATCTGCCGAAGAGCTCGCTCCTGATGCTTGTGGCGGCGTTCGCCGTGGGGCTGGGAGGCTGGAAGGGCGAGGAGGAAAGGGCTCTGTCCGCCCTGCACGAGGTCTATGCCTCGGCCGTCGCCGAGGGGTATCGGTTCTTCTCGTTCGGCGACGCCATGTTCATCCACCGATGAAAAACGATCGAAAAGAAATAGCGAAGAAATATCCATGAAGGAGATCTATTGGTACCGTGAAGAAGGGGAGAGGAAACGGGTGGACGGGGAGTGCCTGAGCCGATGAGACGAAGCCTGTTCTGTCTGTCGATGTTGCTGGTGATGGGTCTTCTGCTGGGAGGCGCATCCTTCTGGCTGAAGCAGCCCAGTCCCTTTTGGGAAAGGGTTTTGCCCATTCCGGTGGGGGAGGTGCGCCTTGTCCTCATCCACCCGAAGATGAACGCCCGGCAGATCGCCCAGGCCTTTTTCGACCAGGGGGCCCTGACGGAGCCCTCCGCGAAACTGGCCCGATGGATGGCGCGTTTCGGGCTGGACCGCAGTTTTCGGCCCGGGAGCTACCGTGTCGTGCGCTCCGATGCCTGGAACCTGGCCCGCCAGCTTCGGACGGTGCGACCGCTGTTGGCGAAGGTGACCATTCTCCCGGGGGCGGACGTCTTCTCGCTGCGGGACCTTTTCCGTCCGGAACAAAACCCCGATGCTCCGGGAAGCGGGGACCTTCTGAAACGTTCTATCCTGGATGGCCGCAGCTATCCCGAGGCGATGCGCGCGGTGCTTCCCGACGAGGAGGAATCGAGGATCGCGTGGCTTCTCCCGGATACCTATCTTCTCGTCGAGGAGTCCCCGGAGGAGCTGGTGCGTACGGCGGCGCACGCCTGGTGGGATCGGTACGGAGCTTCGGTTCGGTCCATGGCTTCCCCGGATCTTCTGGCCGCGGCGAAGATTGCCTCGATGGTGCAGCGCGAGGCCCTGTGGGATGCGGAGGGCCCCACGATCGCGGAGGTTATCCGAAACCGGCTGAAGAGGAACATGCCGCTGCAGATCGACGCGACGGTGGTCTATGCCTGGAAGCGCATGGGACGGAAGGTGACGCGGGTGCTTCACAGCGACCTGAACATCGATTCACCCTACAATACCTATCGTTTCCCTGGGCTTCCCCGGCACCCCATCTGCATCCCATCCACCTCCGCCTGGGATGCCGCGCTTGGCTCGGAGGAGAACCCGTATTATTATTATGTGGCCCGGAAGAACGGGTACCATTATTTTTCATCGACCTACGAGGAACATCTCCAAAACATAAAAAAAGCCCGCTCCGAATAGGCGCCGGCGGAGCGGAAAGGAAGTGCTACCGAATTTGAACGGGAGAGGCAGGATTTCACAATGCCCATAATACGCGGCAGCGGCAAGAAACCTCGAAAACCTTCGAACAAGCACGGCGCGGCGACACGGCATCCTGCCCGGAGAAGCTGGTTCGAACTGGCCCTTTTCTTCTTCTCGGCTATCGGAATATATCTGATTGCGGCTCTTTTCGACAGCGCCTGGACAGGGGCGTCGGGACGCCATATCGGGGCGTATCTGCGCACCGTCTGGGGCGGGGCGCTCTTTGTCCCCCTGGCGTTCTGGCTGTATCTCTGCTTCGCCTGGTTCGTCCGCCTCCGGATCCCCCGGCTTCTGGGGCAGATACTGGGGACGCTTCAGCTCTATCTTTCCATCGCCTTCATGCTGGGCCTGTTCCGGAAGGTAGGATGGAATTTAAGCTGGCGCTTAGCCGAACCCGGCCGAGTGGGGGACGGCCTGGCGCATTTCTTCGTCCTGAACCTGGGAGTCCTGGGGACGGTCATGGTGTCCTTCGCCTCCCTTTTCCTGGCCGGCCTGCTCTTCGGCTCGCGTTTTCTCTCGCTGTTGTCGCTGCTGCCCACAGCCCGTCCGTCGGATACGGAGGAATCGAAGCCGGCTCCGGAACCCAAGGAAAAGGGACGGAAGGAACCCCGGGAACCCCATGCCCCCAAGCACATGGAGGAGGAAAGAAGCACGCACCTCGTGAGGAACGCCTCTCCCGGAGGCGTTCCCTTCGATCCTCTCCGGCCCGTGGGGACGCCGGGCGCGTTTGACGATGAGGAGGAGGCCGGGGTCCCGGCGTCCGGGGAGGAAATGGAGACGCCTTCCCCGGATGCCGAGGGGATGCCCATCCCTCCCGATGTGGATGAGGAAGAGGAAGAGGGGCCGGAGTCCGTCCCCCACCCCGAGCCCTTGCCCGAGGTCCCCGTGCCTGAAGCCGAATCGGAGCCGGAACCGCAACGCGCCGTTGACGCGGGCGAGTCGGACGAAGCCGTTGAGGTTGGCGGGGCCGAAGAACGGCTGTCCGCTGCCGGTCTCGATGCCGAGGCTCTCGAGGCCGGGACTGCCGCGGAAGCGTCGACGGATGCCCCTCCGCAGACGGCGGTCGAGATCCTGGATCAGCTGCTGGAGTCCCTCGAGTCCGGAGAATTCGACGTCCTTATGCCTTTCAGGCGGGAAGCCCGGGGCGAACGTCCGTCGACCGGCCGTCCTCCGTTGGAGGTGCCGAAGGACTCTCCCGCCTCTCGGGCCCCGGGGGCCGCTGGGGAGGACGAGGCGGCCGTGGAGACCGTCGAGCTTCCCTTGAATAAGGCGATGGAGGGAGGACAAGAGGTTATCGAGGTGACCAGCACCCCGAAGGTCGGCCCCGAGGAACGCGTGCGGGAGATCCGCGAGCGGCTCGCCCCCTCTCCCGATGATTCGCGTGCGGAGGCGGAGGAAGGGGCGGACGGCAGGGACACCGCCGTTCAGGAGACCTTCCCTGAGGTGGTCTTGCCCGAGGACGAGGAAGAGAAGCGCTTCCGTTCCGGGGTGTTCCCCCCTCCCTTGGACCTTTTCGGCCCTCCGGTTCGGGACTGGGACCAAGACGACGCCCTGGAGCTGGCCAACAAGCAGGCGGAGGTCATCGTCGATACGCTGCAGAATTTCGGCGTCAAGGCGACGGTCGCCCATATCGTGGTGGGCCCCTCCGTCATTCAATTTCAGATAGAGCTGGCGCCGGGCATCAAGGTCAGCAAGGTCGCGGGGCTGGCCAACGACCTGACGATGGCCCTGGCGGTCGTGTCGGTCCGTGTCGAGGCCCCTATCCTGGGGCAGCATTATGTGGGTATCGAGATCCCCAATCCGAAGCGCAAGGGAATCGCCCTGCGCTCCGTGATGGAGTCCGAGGAGTTTCAGCAGGGAGAGTTCCTTCTGCCGCTGCCGATGGGGATGCGGGTCGACTCCCGTTACCTGGTCTGCGGCCTCGAGGACATGCCGCATCTGCTGGTCGCCGGGACCACGGGGTCGGGCAAGAGCGTCTTCGTCAATGGCTGCATCCTGGGGATGTGCCTGCGTCGCCCCCCCGAGGAGCTGCGCCTGATCCTCGTGGACCCCAAACATGTGGAGTTCGCCATCTACGAAGGATTGCCGCACCTCCTGGCCCGGCCCGTCTCCGACCCGCGGCAGGCCATCGCCGCGCTCTCCTGGGCCGTGCAGGAGATGGAGCGACGCACGGAGTGTTTTGCGCGCGCGCGGGTCCGCAATCTCGCCTCCTATAACGACAAGGTCCTGCCCAAGGATCGTTTCCCCAATATCGTCGTGGTGGTCGACGAGCTGGCAGACCTGATGTACACGGCCGGCAAGGAGGTGGAGGGACTGATCGCCCGCCTGGCTCAGAAGGCCCGTGCCGCGGGGATCCACCTGATCCTGGCGACCCAGCGCCCCTCCGTGGACGTCATCACCGGCCTGATCAAGGCGAACGTCCCGGCGCGCGTGGCTTTTGCCGTGCCGTCCCAGACGGACTCCCGGACGATCATCGACGCCGCCGGGGCCGACAAGCTACTCGGGAAGGGCGACATGCTCTTCTTCAGTACGCGCTATCCCCGCCCGCTCCGCCTTCAGGCCCCCTTCATCACCGAGGAGCGCACGCTGGATTTCGTGGAGTACATGAAGGGAACCTTCGGGGAGCCGGAGTACATCGAGTTCGAGGACCCGGGCAATCCCGCGGGAGAGGGCAACGGAAAGAACGGCACGAGCATCGTCGACGACCCCAAGATGGAGGAGGCCATCCACGTCGTCATGGACACGGGCATCGCCTCCGCAAGCGGCCTTCAGCGCTACCTCAACATCGGTTATCCCAGGGCCGGCCGAGTGATTACGGGCCTGGAACAGCTGGGCATCGTGGGGCCGCAGCCCGGAAACTCCTCGAAGCCCCGGGACATCCTGATGGACGAGGAGGGCGCTTTCGAGGCTCTGAAGCGTGCGCGGACGGGCGGACTGTTCGATGAGGAGTGAGGCGCGTGCGCTTCTCTGAGCCCGTACGCCCCTTCGAGTCGCCCGAGCTCGAATTCGAGGCGGCGCTCGAGCTGGAATTGCCTCGGATGCGCGCCCTTTTGAGGCGGCACGGGGAGGCGCCGTCAAGCTCTCCGCCTCCGTTGCTGGTGTTGGGTGGCCGCGCTCCCGATCCCGATTGGCTGCGGAAGGTCTCCCTCGGACGGGAGACCTGGGCACTGGACCGGGGGGCCGACGCCTGTCGAGCCGCCGGGGTCGTGCCGTCCCGCATCCTGGGGGATTTCGACAGCGTCTCGGATGGGGCCAGGGAGTGGGCCGAGCGGATGGGCGCGAAGACGGACCGCTATACGCCGGACAAGGACGATACGGACTTTCAGCTGGCCCTGAGGCTGCTGTCCGGGGATGTCGTCGTCACCGGGTGCTGGGGCGGGCGTTTCGACCACGCCTTCTCGAACGTCTTTTCATCGCTTTGGGCCATGGAGCGTGGGGTGAGGGTCCTCTGGTTCGCCGACGAGCGCGAGGTCCTCTTCCCTCTGCGGGGCCCCGCAAAACTCGAGCTGGACTTTGAAATCCCACCCTCGGCGCTGTCGCTTCTGTCCCTTACGGCCTTCTGCGAGGGGGTCTCCATCGAAAACGTGAAGTGGCCGCTTGATGAGGCCGATCTGGCGCAGGGCTCCCCGCGGGAGATCAGCAACGTCCCCCTGGGCCGTCCCGTCCGGGTCGAAGTGCGCTCGGGAGTCCTCGGGGTCTACGGGGAATGGCGATGAAACTCGATGCCGTCGACTGAAAACGATGGATTTAAGCCTGGTGTCGTCATTCGAAAGAATTGGAATTTGGAAGCAGGCGCCGTCCGCAGGGTCGATCCCGAGGGCGGCGCCTCTTAATGTTTGTGCTGATGCGGCATGTTCATGCGAAGGGTTGTGTGCTTGTCCCGGCGTCAGCCTTCCGCCCCCTCCTTCTTCGGTTCGGGAGGGAACGCCAGCATGGCCAGCCCTCCGGCCAGAGTGACGGGGATGAACTGTGCCATGTGGGCGAAAAGCGCTGCGGCCAGGGCCTGCTCGTGCGGTACGTCGTGCGCCCTCAGTGCGGCCACGGCGATGGCCTCGTAGACCCCGATGGCCCCGGGGGACGAGGGCAGAAGCATCCCCAGGCTGCTGAGCGCGAAGACGCTCAGGGCCGCTTTCCAGCTCAATCCCAGCCCGGCGACCCCATTGAGCGCCGTGATCGTCTCCAGGGCGTAGAGGCTCCAGACGAGCAAGGAGGTCGAGGCCATCCAGACGAGGCGTCCCGCCGTCAGATGACCGGCGAGGGCCGACAGGAAACGCTGGAGAAAGCCCGTGATCTCTCGGGGCAGGGGTAGGTGCGCGGCCCAGGAGACGACCTTCGGACAGCGCCGCATCAGGAGGAGGACGAGCCATCCTGCGAGCAGGCACGCCAGGAAGAGAAGCGTCGCGCCCCGCCGCCCCACGTGCCATACGAACCACAGGCTCAGCAGCGCCAGGGCGTTGACGTCGAAAAAACGTTCCATGAACACGATCCCCAGCGCAGCATCCGCGGGCAGATGGTTATTGCGCCCGATCCAGACGGCCTTGGCCACCTCACCGGCCTTGGCCGGGACCACGTTGTTGACGGCCAGCCCCGCCAGGGTGGCGCAGAAGGCCGAGCGGAACGAGAGCGGAGGGGTGTTCATCCGGGTGAGCCTCACGCCCATGACGGCATAGGCCGCGAAGGAGATGGCCGTCGTGAGGAGCATGGGGGGCAGGGGAAAACGGCTCAGGACATCCCACAGCTCCCTCAGGGGGACGCCCCGGAAGGCATGGAACAGGCAGAAAAGAGAGATGCCGTATTTCAGGAAAGCGGAGATAAAACGGTTCATACGCGGGTCCGATTCCCCTTCATGTACGCTGGATGAAAAGGCTCAGCAAAGACGCTCCATCGATGATGGAGCGTCCAACGACGGCTTGCTGCAAAGGGTCCTTCCGCCCCGTCAGCTCTGCAGGGGGCAGGGGCCTCCGACCTGACGGCCCAGGTTTTTACCCAGCTCCACGCACTGCTCCAGGTCCTCGGCGGTGGGGGAGGCGAAGACCTCGACCTCGGGGCCGACGACCTCCAGATTGATGTCCCTGGCGAACTCCCTCAGTGCGTCCAGGGCGCCGCGGCTCCAGCTATAACTGCCCGCGATGCCCAGCGCCCGGTTTTTGGGCATGCGATTGAGCAGTTTGGAACAGAGCGCCTCCATTGGGGGAAAGAGCAGGGTGTTGTAGGTGCAGCTCAACAGGGCGAAGCCCCTGTAGCGCCAGATGTCGCGCAGGATGTGGGAGGGGTCGCTCCGGGCGGCGTCGTAGAGGTGGACATCCTTGACGCCGCTGTCGGAGAGCCCGCTGCAGACGGCGTCCGCCATGCGCTTGGTGTTGCCGTACATGGAGCCGTAGACGACGACGGCCCCGCAGTCGGCCTCGTAGCGGCTCCAGCGGTCGTACAGCCCGATGACCTGCCCCACGTCCTCGCGGAACAGGGTACCGTGGGCGGGGAAGATGTTCTTGATGGGCAGGGAGGCGAGCTTTTTCAGGGCGACCTGGACGACGTTGGAATAGCGTCCGACGATGGTCGCGTAGTAGCGCAGCATCTCGCCCTCCCATCGTGTGCGGGTCTTGGAGTCGTCGAAGAGCCCTCCCTCGTGGGCGCCGTAGCCGCCGAAGGAATCGTTGGAGAACAGGACGCCCGTCGTCGTGTCGAAGGTCACCATGCTCTCCGGCCAGTGGACCATCGGGACGGTCGCAAACTGCAGGACGTGGCCTCCAAGGTCGAGGGTGGTCCCGTCCTTCACCAGCACGGTGTCGGCATCGATGCCGTGATAGCCCTTAAGAAGGGGCATGGTCTTGGCGTTGCCGACGAACTTCAGGCCGGGGTGGCGCGCCCGCAGCTGGGAGATCAGCCCCGCGTGGTCGGGCTCCATGTGGTTGACGACCAGATAATCCAGCGGACGGCCGCCAAGGACCTCCTCCAGTTTATGAAAATACTCATCGAGCCAGGGGCCCTTGACCGTGTCGATGGCGGCGGTCTTCTCCCCCGTCACGACGTAGGCATTGTAGGACACGCCCTGGGGCAGGTCCCAGAGGGATTCAAAAAGGTCGGTTTCGTGGTCGTTGACGCCCACCCACCACGTGTCCTTGTTGACCGGTACGGCTTTGTGCATGTCGGTCTCCTTTCGATCGAAAAAACAACGAAACCGACTCTTGCACGTCCTGCCCGCGCAGGGCGATGGGGTCGGTAAAGGATGTTACATCCCAAGCTATTTTACCCCATGTTCGAGCGATAGCCTACAATATGGTTCGGACGGGACGGTAAAATATAGACCGAACCGGATCTCCGTTCTGCAGGAGCACGGATACGACGTTTCCTGCCTCCTGCGGCAGGGAGGGGCGGAAAAGAGGTGATTCCCGTGGACCATGATTTTATGGAGGCGGTGGCGCGCTTCAAGCGGGAGCTTTACGGCGAGTACGGAGCCTTCTATTATGTGCCCATGGCGGAATCCCGTACCGTGCAGCTCCCCGTCACCGTGGGGTGCAGCTATGGGCGCTGCCTCTTCTGCGATTTGAATCAGGGGATGAGGTACCGGGAGCTTCCCCTTCCGGAAATACTGGACAAGATAGGGAAGCTGCGTTTCATTCACCAGCACGACCGCAGGCCCGTGCGTCGGTGCCTTCTGGCCGGGGGGAATCCCTTCGGCCTGCCGACGGAAAAACTGCTGCGGATCGCCGGGGCGCTTCGCGCGGTCTTCCCGGAGGATGAGTACATCTCCTGTTTCGCCCGGGCGGACGATGTCCTGGAGAAGTCGGCGGCGGAGCTCCGGGTGCTTCGCGAGGCCGGGTACGACCGCCTCTGCCTGGGGATCGAGTCGGGGTCGGATCGGGTGCTCCTCTATCAGGAGAAGGGGGTGGGCCGCGCCGGGAACGCTGCGGCCATGAGAGCCCTGGATGACGCCGGGATTCGTTATTCCGTCTACATCATGCTGGGACTGGGAGGGCGCGCCCTCTCGGAGGAGCATATCGCCGAGACGGCAAGCCTGCTGAACGGGGCGCATCCCTTCGAGCTGACGGTGGTGACTCTGGTGCTGTTCAAGGGGGCCCGGCTGGCGGGCCGGGTCCGGGCCGGGGAGTTCAAGCGCCTTCGTCCTCCGGAGGCTCTGGGCGAGGGCCGGCGTCTCCTGTCCCTGCTGGAGATCCCGACCGTCTACGATGGGACGCACAAGACCAACGCCTTTCCGCTCAAGGGACGTCTGCCGGAGCACAGGGAGCTTCTGCTGCGTCGGATGGATCAGGCCATCGAGAGCCTGAGGCAGGGGAACGAGCAGGGCCATGAGGTTCGGCGATGGCGTAATTGGTTTACGGAGTAGCGGAGCGTCGCCTCGGAGCGTTGCTCTTCCGCTGGCGCCGCTCCCAGGATGAGGAGGTGCAGAAAGTGAACGGTTCCCTTTCCTCCATGCCCAACGTCGGACCGGTGCTGGAGGACCTGTTGAAACGCGCGGGGGTGGGGAGTCCCGAGGCTCTGAGGGCGATCGGGAGCCGCGAGGCCTGGCTCAGGATACGCGGCATCGACCCCTCGGCCTGCCTGCACATGCTTCAGGCCCTCGAGGGTGCGGTCCGCGGCGTCGGGAAAAAGGACTTGCCCGAGGCCGTCAAGGCGGGGCTGCGGGAGTTCTTCGAGGAGCGCCGCAAAGGCGGGGAGGGGCAGCGCTTCGGCGGGGGACGAGGCGACTCGGAGTAGCGGATTACTCTTTTTCCGCGGAGCATCGGGCTATAGCCCTGTGTTATAATGAAAATATCAAAACTGTGGGGGTTTTGAGCGACTTTTGTTTTGGGAACGAGTTTTTTGAGAACGAGGAGGAGTGTCAAATGGCTAAAGCGGTCGTTGACGCCGGCACGTGTGTGGCGTGCGAGGCGTGTGTGGGAACTTGCCCTGTCGAGGCTATCGCGATGACGGACGGCAAGGCGAAGGTCAACCCCGATACCTGCATCGAGTGCGGGAGCTGCGTTTCGGCCTGCCCGGTCAGCGCGATCTCCCAGTGAGTCGCTGAGGAGCGGGTTTCGGAAAGTTGGTTTCTAAAAGAGGGAGGACGCCTGCCGTCCTCCCTCTTCATTTTTGTTCGACTTTCCTCGGACTCCGTTACACTTCTTTCAGTGGCCTCTTGAACAGTCCCAACAGCACGGTGCTGGCGATCGTCCCCGCCGCGATGGCGGCGAGATAGCCCCAGACGTGTGTGGCCGCCTCCGGGATCGTCAGGACGAAGACCCCCCCGTGCGGAACCTTGAGCTCCGCCCCGACCAGCATGGAGATTGCCCCGGCCAGGGCGGACCCCACGGCGAGCGCCGGGATGACCCGCAGCGGGTCCCGGGCCGCGAAGGGGATGGCCCCCTCCGTCACGAAGGCGAGCCCAAGGACGGCCGCGGCGTTTCCGGCCTCCAGCTCCTCGCACGTGAATCGGTTCCGGAACAGGCGGCACGCGAGCGCCAGGGCCAGGGGCGGCGTCATCCCGCCCGCCATGACCGCAGCCATCGGGCTGTAGATCTGAGTGGTGATGAGCCCCGTGGCGAAGGCGTAGGACGCCTTGTTGATCGGCCCCCCCATATCGATGGCCATCATCCCCCCCAGTAGCAGCCCCAGGAGGACCGAGCTCGCCCCGCGCATCCCCTGGAGCCAATCGGTAAGGGCTTGGAGCGCCCGGGCCACAGGGGTCCCGACCGCGTACAGCATCAGGAGTCCGGTTATCAGGGTGCCCAGAAGCGGGAGGATCAGCACCGGCTTGAGCCCGGCGAGGTTCTTGGGAAGCCGGATCGCCCGGTTCAGGAGGTCCGTCGCGTACCCGGCGATGAAGCCGACCACGATGCCGCCGAGGAACCCCGCACCCAGGTTGGCCGCCAGGACGCCGCCGACCATGCCGGGGGCGATGCCGGGGCGGTCCGCGATCGAGTAGGCGATGTAGCCGGCCAGCACCGGTACGATCAGCGTGAAGGCACCCGTGGCGCCGATCGTGAAGAGCGCGTGCCCAAGGGTTCCCGCGTTGGATTCGTTCCCCGCGTAGATGCCGCCGAAGGCGAACCCGAGGGCGATCAGGAGGCCGCCCGCGACGACGAAGGGAAGCATGAACGAGACTCCGGTCATCAGGTGCTTGTACGGCCCGGCCTTTTTCTGGGATGCCGCCGCCTCGGAGGACGCCTTTTCCGCGTCTCCCGCCTGAACCGTCGCCTCCGAGAACGCCTGACGGATCAGGGCCTCGCCGGCCGTGATCGCCGGCTTCGTCGCCGCGGCGAAGACCCGCTTGCCGACGAAGCGGCTGCGTTCCACCTCCTTGTCCGCGGCGATGAGGACGAGGGCGGCCCTGGATATCTCCTCGGGCGTCAGGGGCGTTCCTGCGCCGACGGACCCCTGGGTCTCCACCCGGATATCGTAGCCCAGAGCTTTGGCCGCCTGCTCCAGCCCCTCGGCGGCCATGAAGGTGTGCGCGATGCCGGTCGGGCAGGATGTGATCGCCACGATGAGCTCCTTCTTCGTCCCCCCGGCCGGTGCTCCGGGGGACGCCGCTCCCCCGGAGAGCAGCTCCAGCGCTCCCGTCGGGTCGGCCAGAATCGATCCGATATCGACGACGGGGATGGGCTCCGCGCGCTCCGGGACGGCCGGGTCCTTTTCCCCCGCCCTTCCCCCGATGAGAAGGATGCGGTCGTCGGGGCCGGGCGGCGTGTCGAAGGCGGTCAGCGTCGCGCCGTTCGCCCGGACCTCGATCTCCAGCTTCCGGCCCAGACGTTCGGCCGCGCTCCTCAGGGCCTCCGCGGCAAGGATGCCGCGGGGCGCGGACGCTCCTCCATTGACGATAAGAAACAGCGTGTCCTTTTCCACGATGCTTTCCCCTCCCTTACAGTCCGATGCTCTTCAACTCGACGGACGAGGCGATGGCCTCTATGGCCCCGTGGTCCCGGAGGCTGCCCTCGAAATCGGCGTCGACCCGTGCCGCCGCAAAGGCGGTCCCGAGGCGCGCCGCGCGCTCGAGGTCGCCGCCCTCGCTCTGGGCGGCGAGGATGCCGGCGACCATGGAGTCGCCCGCCCCGACGGTGCTCGAAAGCCGGTTCAGCCGCTTTTTTGCGTGCAGGGCCCCCTCTTTGGAGAAGAAAATCGCCCCGTCCCCTCCCATCGAGACCGCGAGCAATGCCATCCCCCCCGTCAGGAGCGCCTTGGCCGCGCGGATCAGGTCCTCCTCCGTCTCGATGGTCCGTCCGGTCCATGCCGCGAGCTCGCTCCTGTTCGGTTTGGCGCAGAACGGTTTGACGGGAGCGTCAAGGGCCGTTTTCAGCGCCTCCCCGCTGGTGTCCAGCATCACCTGGGCGCCGATGCCCCGGAGCTTTTGGGTCAGGTTCGCGTAGATATCCGTCCCGCACCCCTTGGGCAGGCTCCCCGAGAGGGAGACGATGCAGGGCCCCTCCTTCGCCAGGTCCAGAAGGATCGTCTCCAGGCTGCGAAGCGCGGGGGCGTCCGCGCGAAGCCCGGGGAGGTTGACGTCGGTCGTCTCGTCGCCGTCCACGATCTTCACGTTCGTGCGCGTCTTGCCCGGGACCCGGACAAAGCGGTCGTCCAGCCCCTTCTCGCGGAACAGCCCCTCGAATATCCCGACGTTGTCGGCGCCGATCAGGCCGGTGACGGAGGAGCCCAGCCCCCAGTCGGCCAGAAACGAGGCGACGTTGATCCCCTTGCCGCCCGGCGTCTCGGTCACGGACTCGGCCAGGTTGACGGACCCCCGCGCGAGCGGTTCCGCGAGCCCTACCGTCATGTCGATCGCGGGGTTTAGGGTGACGGTCACGATCCTCATCATTGGGCCTCCTGTTCCAGAGCCCGGACGGCCTCCGCGCTGTCCTGCTCCAGGGCCCTCTCCGCCAGGGCCCTGAGCTTCGCGTAGTCGTGCGCACGGAGCCGGGCCTTGACCGCTGGGATGTCGCGGGGGGTCATCGACAGCTCCGTCACCCCGAGCCCGACCAGCAGCGAGGCCCCGAACGGATCTCCGGCGATGCCGCCGCAGATGCCCACCCACTTGCCGTGCTTTTCGGCTCCCTCGACCGTCCTTCGGACGAGGCGCAGGACGGCGGGGTGAAGGGAGTCGGCCGAGGCGGCCAGCTCCGGGTTTTGGCGGTCTATGGCCAGGGTGTATTGGGTCAGGTCGTTGGTCCCGATGGAGAAGAAGTCCACCTCGGGTGCGTACTCCTCGGCGAGGAGGGCGGCGGCTGGAACCTCGACCATGATGCCCAGAGGGATGCGGGGCGCGTCGAGCGAGGCGCGAACCTCCTCGCAGACGGCGCGGAAACGGCGTATCTCCTCCAGGGTCCCGACCATGGGGAACATCACGGACAGTCCGTTCCCCTCCCCGGCGGCGCGGTAGAGGGCGCGAACCTGCGGGTAGAGGAGCTCCGGCCGGCGAAGCAGCAGACGCACGCCGCGCACGCCGAGGAACGGGTTCTCCTCGTGGGGAAGGTTCAGGTGCGGGACGCGCTTGTCCCCGCCGATGTCGAGGGCCCGGACGATGAGGGGCCTGCCGCCGAGAGCGCTCAGCATGGCGCGGTAGATCTCGTACTGCTCGTCCTCGGTCGGGGTCGTGTCCCGCTCCAGAAAGAGGAACTCCGTGCGCATCAGTCCGACGCCCTCGCAGCCCATCTCGATGGCCTCCGCGACCTGGGACGGCCGGTTGACGTTCGCGGCGACCGCGATGATGCGGCCGTCGGCGGTTTTCCCCGGCTCCATGCGGGCGGCCCGTTCCGCCTCCTCCCTCTCTCTGAGGGTGCGCATCCTTTCCCTGGCGGCCGACAGGTCCTCCTTGGTGGGGTCCAGCCAGACCCTGCCGGTGTCCCCGTCGACGATGGCCGTCGAGGCGGGTTTGTCCAGGAGATCGCGTCCCAGAGCGACGACCGCGGGGATCCCGAGGGTACGCGCGATGATCGCGGTGTGCGACGTCGGCCCGCCCAGGGCCGTGACGAGCCCTGCGACCCGCTCACGGTCCAGCCCGGCGGTGTCCGATGGGGAGAGGTCCTCGGCTACGATGACGGCCGGCGAGTCGGGGGTCCCGGCGGGGGATGGGGATTCCTCCCCCTCCTCCTCCCGCAGGGCCGAGAGAACCCGGCGTCCCACGTCCCTCATGTCCGCGGCCCGCGCCGCCAGGAGCTGGTTGTCGATCGACGCGAGCTCGTCGGCCAGCGTCTCGACCGCGTGGTTCCATGCCCATGCCGCGCCGTGCCCGGCGACAATCGTCCGGGAGGCCTGGGTCAGGAGCCTGGTGTCCTCGAGGATGCCGAGGTGGGCCCTGAAGATGGCCGCCTCGTTCTGCCCCAGACGGCGGACGGTCTCCTCGATGACCTCCTCGAGCTGCCGTCTGGCCCTGTCGATGGCGGACTCCAGCAGACGGGCGGATTCCTCCAGCGATGCGGGTTCATCCTCCACCTCCGTCGTACGGGCGCCGAGCCTGACGATCGTCCCCGTCGCCATACCCGGGCTCGCGGAGACCCCCTTCAAAGCGGGTTTGCCGCTCGGAGGAACCCAGGCGTTCCCCGGGGGCACGACCTCGGCCGCCTTGCGCGCGGCGCGCTCGAAATCCTCCTTTTCCTGCGCGGAGAGGCCGGCCATGACCTCCTTCATCCGTCGGACCGCGGCCTTGGCCTTTTCGCCCGAGGCCGAGATGACGATCGTCTCCCCGGACTTGACGCCGAGCTGAAGCAGGGAGAGGAGGTTCCGCGGGTCCGCGGTGTCGGAGCCCCGGCGTAGGCGTAAGGGCCCGTCCAGGGCCTTCGCGGCGTTTACCCAGAGCGAGGCGGGACGCGCGTGCAGGCCGGAGGGGTAGTCGACCACCCATTCGTCCCGGACCTCCAGGTCCTCGGCCTCGGCGGGTTTCGTATCCTCGGCGCCGCGCTCCTCGGAGAGGGCCGAGACGATATCGGCGGCGGAGTCCGTGCTGGACAGGCGCGCGATCCGCTCCTCATCCTGGATCAGCCGCGTCAGCCGTTTCAGGATGGCCAGGTGTCCGTCGGACCTCGCGGCTATCCCCACGACCAGCTTCGCGGTCTGGCCGGCGTTCCACTCGACGCCGGCGGGGACCTGCAAAACAGCGATGCCGTCGTGCAGGACGCAGTTCTTGTCCTCGACCTTGCCGTGGGGGATGGCGACGCCTGCCCCCAGGAAGGTGTCCGCGGCCTTTTCCCGCTCAGCCATGCTCGCCACGTAGGGAGGATCGACGTACCCGGCGTTGCGCAGCAGTTCCCCGACCTCACGAATGGCGGATGCCTTGTCCTTGGGCGTGCCGCCGGTCCTGACGAGGGCGTCCGAGATGAGCGGAAATTGCTTGTCTGACATACAAAAAGCCTCCTTTCGGACCAAAACGAATCCAACCAAACCCAACCGAAGTACGGCGGTCGAGAACGAAAAATCCAGGGATTCCGAGGGTGCCAGTCCGTTGAAGAAAAAGCCGTTCGGCAGATCAGAGAGCTTGGAACGTGTTCATTATATATGGATTATGCGGATTATGGGGTGGGATGAGGCCGGGGTTTCATGGGCCAAGCAGGTCCGAAAGGGCGTCGGCGTTCAGGCCGGTTCGGATACCGAAACGGCTCAGGACGAAGTCGTACCGCGTGGGGTCGTCCGGCGCAACCTCGCGGAACCTCTCCGTGATCTCGAGCGCCGTAACGAGATCCGCCTGTTTCCTCTTCGTCAGCCCCAGCTTCAGCGCGATGGCATGGATGTGCGTGTCCGTCGGCATGATGAGGTCGCGCGGGGCGACGGCCCTCCACCCTCCGGGGTCGACGTCGTCCCTCCGCACCATCCACTTCAGGAGGAGGAAGAGCCGTTTGCAGGCGCTGCCGTCCCTCGGGGCCGTCAGGAGCGGAAACCCCCGCCGCTCCGGCGAGAGCGCGTCGGAGAATCCGTCCAGGGCGCTCAGCAGATCGGCGCTTTTCTCCAGACAATGACGCAGAAGCCCCTCCAGGCTCCCATGCTCTCTCTGGGCCCGTGCGGCGTTGGCCAGGAGGCTCTCCACCTCCCCGGCCGCGGTGAAACGGTGCTTGAAGCCCTCGAGGAGCCGGGACGGCGCCTCTGGATGGGCAATCAGAAAACGGTGCGGGCTCGGGCCCAGGGGATCCAGGACCCGTGAGACGCTCTTCAGGATCTGGGCGACGCGGCCATAGGCCAGCGAGGAGGCGACAAGCCCCGCGATCTCTCGGTCGAGCGGGTCGTCGTAACGGTAGAGAAACAGGAGCGGATCGGGGTGGATCAGCTCCCTGCGGTTATAGACGAAGTAGAGCCCGTCCAGAAACGGTTTCAGGCGGACAAGCCCCGGATGGGCGGCCTTTGCTGGATGACGGGTATCTCCTGGATGGGAGGCATTCCCGGAGAGGGGTGGATTATCGCACATGGTGGAGCATACGAAAAGAGGGAACGGCGGTTACCGTTCCCTCGCAGCCGTCGTACCGCGGACGCTAGCGTCCGCCCAGTTCCTTGTCCAGCAGATAGATGCTGGCGTGGGAGTCGCCCACAAACTCCAGCTTGCGGACGATGGCCTCGACGTTCGCCTCCTCCTCCACCTGCTCGTCGACGAACCACCTGAGCATGGAGCTGGTGGCGTGGTCCTTCTCCTCGATCGCCTGGTCCATCAGCTTGTCGATGCGTTCCGTCACGTACCGTTCGTGCCGGAGGGACTCCTTGAAGACGCTCAGCGGGCCGTCGTAGCTCTCTTTGGGTTTGGCGATCTCCCCGATCTTCACGCGGGCGCCGCGCTCGTAAAGATGTTCGATGAACCTCTCCGCGTGCTCGAGCTCCTCGTGGTACTGTTTCTCCATCCAATGGGCCATCCCCGGCAGGTTGCAGTCCTGAAAGTATGCGGCCATGCCCAGGTAGATGTAGGCGGAATCGAATTCAGCCTTGATCTGGTCGTTGATCGCGGCCGCCATTTTTTCGGAAATCATCGTATTATCTTTCTCCCTTCCAAAGTCCATGCAGATTGCAATACTCGCGTGCGGTAACTCCGTGGTGTCCGGCGCCGGCAAATTCGGACCTGGGCTGCTCGCCCGGCTTGAGGAACTGACGGCAGACCTTGTCGCCGTCGATGAGCTCGATCCACTCGATATAGTGCTCCTCGGCCATCGGATGCGCGTCGCTCCCCACCTTCACCGCGCCATCCTCGAACACCGGCACGTGCTTCTCCTGGGCGGCGTCGGTGGTGTTCTCCTTCATCTGCTTCATGGATTCCCCGCAGCAGGACAGCGCGCCGCTCCCGGCGTGCAGAACCTCCACCATGCCGCCGCACTTGGCGCATTTGAAGATGCTCAGTCTTTCCATAATATAACGAAACTCCCCTCTCAAGTGAACTCGTGTTGCGTCTGAAGCCCTGTTCCCCTCGGCGAAAATAGTACATCAAATTCCGATTTGACGCAAGCAGGAAAAATACGGAGCTAATGAAGATAAGATTCAGAAGATAAGTCGTCGGCGATTTCCCCCTCGGATACGGTAAAATAGAGGCGGGTTGGGTTTCGCAGGATGATTCGGGGCCCGACTTCGAAAATGTCGGGTTGGAAGATGCCAAAGGGGGGACCCCGGGGAGAGGGGCCCCTCACGTAGGCCCTTACGGTTTGGGAGTGACGGGGACATCCATGAAGAACAGGATATGTGGGGCGTTTATGGCGCTTTTACTGCTTTGTGCGGGCTCCGTCTGTCAGGCGGCCGAGCCGCGGCGCCTGCACGTGGTGATCCTTCCGACGGAGAACACGACCGGCCTCCAGGTCTGGGAGAGCAAGTATTACCCCTATAATGTCCTGGAGCGCAAGATGACGGACTACCTGGAGGTGCTCTTCAAGCGTTCGCCGCTGATCGACGTCCAGGTCCTGGATGAACCCGGCATGAACCGCTGGTTCGCCTCCGGGCATCGTCCGGGGGACATGGCGCTGCAGATGGAGCTGTTCGACGCGGTGTTCGAGGAACGGAACGTCCTGGGCAAGCTGGAAAAGGGGCGGGTGAGCCTGCGGATCCGCATCCTGGACACCGTCCAGGCACGTCAGTTCGCCATGAGGGTCGCGGAGGGAACCGACAGGCGCTTTACCTTTGACGGGGAGAAACTTTACTGGCTGGATGCGGCGCTCGTCTCGCTCCCGGTCCCCTTCAAGGACGGCCTCGATCTTCTGGGGCTGACGGGTGCAAAGGACCGGGGACAGAGGATGAGCCACCCGACATGGGAGCAATTTCGCACTTCCTCGCAGTGGCAGGCCCTCAAAAAGGGGATCGAGGACGCTCAGGCTCAGGCCATGGGGCAGGTCAGCAACGCCATTCGCCGCAACGACCCGAGAGCCGAGGCCGAGGGACGCGACCGTTTTTCCCCCGCCATCACCACCGTGGGGCGGATCATCTCGCCTACGGCGGGATCGAGGCGCCGAAGGAGGGAGTTCATCATCTCGATTGGGCGGCAGGACGCCCTGCGGGTGGGGGATGTCCTGGATGTCGTCAGAGGGGATACCTACGTGACCGTAGACCCGGAAAACCCCGTTGTGGTGCTTCAGAACACGATCGGCAAGGTCAAGGTGGTCTCCGTTCAGGAGAAGAACGCGGTAGTGCGGGTCGTCAAGGATAACCGCAAGGACCCCATACAGCTGAAGGACACCGTCATCAAGGTGACGGGGCCGAGGAGTTGAGGATCGCCATGGGCGGATATTCGCGCGGAAGTGTAAGGTTTTTTGCCCTTCTGGCTCTTTTGTTTGGGGCCTTGGCCGGCTGCGGGCCCGTCTGGGCCAATGGGAACGTCTCGGCCGACGAAGTGCCGCCCCCCGTCAGAAAATCGGTGAAGAGGGCCCCGATAAAGAAAGCGGCGCCCAAGGCGAGAAAAACCAAGAAAAAGACCCCATCGGCGCCGGTGCGAAAGAAGGCCGTTCCCTCCCGTCCCCGCATTTCCTCCCTGCGGCAGGGAATCGCTCTCATGCGCGAGGAGCGCTACGAGGCGGCGTATCCGTGGCTGCAGAAGGCCGTGCAGGAGGAACGGCGCAATCCCGAAGCGTGGTATTGGTATGGAATGTACCACGAGAGGACGGCACAGTTCGAGCAGGCCCAGTTCTTCTATCGCAAGGCGGTGGAGCTGGACCCCGGATTCGAACCCTTCTCCCGCGTGGTCGTCTACCCCGGGGACGGGGAGCGCGTCCCCCTGTGGGACCCCAGGCGTCCGGCACGGGTTTACCCCATCCCCACGAACGACCACGGGATCGCCATCATCCCCCCCGATTCCCCCCAGGCACGGCGTCGGCCCGTTCGCCCTCCCGTCGATCCCGAGCTGCCCAAGGTCCCGCTCTATACCCCTCCAGAGCCCGGAGCGGGGCCCTTCGACGGCGACACGTGGCAGCCCTCGGTCTATGTCCCGCCGGGGCGGGAAAGGCTTTTGGAGGGCGGCGAGCCCGCCTATGCGCCGCCCGAGTCCCGGATTGTCCCCCTGGCGCCGCCTCCTGCACTGGAGGTTGGCGTCGCCCTCCCGGCGGGCGGGACCCCCGGGCCCGTCCCTCAGCCGGCTCCATCCGCGGAGATTCCCTCCGCTCCCCTGGGGGGGCAGCCCGGTCAGGCTCCCGTCTATCAGCCTCTGCTGCCCGCGGGGGCTGGGGGCGCGGCACCGGGCGCGGTTTCCGCGCCTTCGGCGGCGGGGATTTCCCTCGTCGAGGGGGCGGTCGTCTCGGGGGAGGCTCCGGCCTATCAGCCTCCCGTCCCGGGAACGGCATCGGGGGATCGTCCGGTTTACCTTCCTCCGTTGCCGGCGGATAAAAAATGAACGGCAAAAAGGGGGATTGGGGCCCTGCTGAAAAGGATTTCGCAGGCCCCTTCCTCCCGAGGATGACCTCGGGACCCTTTTTTCGCGTTTATCTCAAGAGAAGGAGCGAGTGAGAGATGAAGAGCAAGCGTTTTGGAGCTAAGATGCCGTTCCTGTTGGCGTTGGCTTTCCTGCTGGCCTTTGCGGGGGAGGGGGCGGCCGTCGCGGCCGTGTGGATGAATGCCGCGGACCCGATCCTGATCACACAGCCCGCCTATTCGGGGATGCAGTTTTACGTTTATCGTCCTTATAACATCCCCGGCGGGTGGTATGCGACCTACGACGGCTACCCCGTCTTCAGGAATGCGGATGGTATTTGGGTCTACGGTTCCTGCGTCGGGGCCAACATCGTACCGACCGCCTATGTCGTCGGGTCGGTCGTCCCCTCCGTGGCCGGGCTGGTGCCGTGGGTCGCGGCGCCCGCCTGCGCTCCGGCCGTCGCGCCGGTTGTCGTCCCGGCTGTTGCGCCCGTTGCTCCGGTTGCCGTCGTCGCCGCTCCCGTCTATGTTCCCCGCTGGGTTCAGAATCCCAATTTCGTGGCCGTCGGAGGATGGGGGAGGAGCGTGGACCGCATCGGCGTGCTGGGCAAACCCGCGGTCCCCGTGGCGTGGAAAGGGTCTCGCCCCAATGTGATCTATGCCTGGACGGGCCGAAACTGGTATCAGATATCCCTCCGGGACTCTCAGCATCCCGTGGACGCGCTGCGCGGCAGGCTGTACGAGCTGGCCTGCATGAGCAACAGAAACAATCTGGTCTGGACGGATCAGGATATGAACGTCCTCGCCCAGCACGCCGCGGTCTGGGGCTACCGGTGGATGGGACAGATCGTCCTCGCCCGATGATGCGCAGCTTGCCGTATTTGTCGGCGGTCCGCAATTCCGCAGGAAAAGACGAGGAGTGATGGAGTTGTTGTCCCTTCGGCGTTTCGGTCTGATCTCCTGTTTGTTTTCGGGCCTCCTGATGAGTTTTGCCTCGTCGGCCGAGGCCAGGGTTTACGTGGCCGAGCCCCTGCTGGTGGCGCAGCCGTCCTATGCCGGGATGCAGTTCTACGTGTACCGGCCCTACAACATGCCGAAGAACTGGTATGTAACCTTCGACGGCTACCCCGTGACGAAGAACAGGGACGGGGTCTGGGTGTATGGCACCGCGTCCGGCCCCAACCTGAATCCGACGAACTATATCGTGGGGTCGGTCGTGCCCTCCATGGCGGGGATCGTCCCCTGGGTGCGCCCGGCCCAGATTTCCTCGCACGTCACGGTGCCGCCCCCCGAGGTCGCGGCCGTGCGTCAGCCCGGCCTTCCGCCCTCGCGTGCCGCCGGAGGCGAGACCCATTCCACGTGGGTGCCGGACTGGAGCTTCAACCCCCGCTTCATGGCGATCGGGAACTGGCAGAGCAGCGTCGACCGCATGGGCGTCCTGCACAACCCCGCGGTCCCCGTTGCCTGGAAGGGGAACCTCCCCAGGGCGATCTATGTCTGGACGGGACGGAGCTGGTACCAGATTACCCCGCGTGCCGATCAGCGCTCGGTGGATGCCCTCAAGGGGCAGCTCTACGAGCTCACGCGGATGGTCAAGCGCAATCGGTTCATCTGGTACGAGGCGGATATGCCCGTGCTGGCGCAGCAGGCGACGGAATGGGGATATTACTGGATGGGGGAGGTCGTGCCGTCCCGATGAAGAGGCTGGCCTTCCGTGTTCCGGGTGCGCTCCTGGCCTGTTCGCTTTTTCTGCTTGCGGCGGTCCCCGCCGGCGCGTTGCCCCCGGACCCCGTCCCGGCGGTCATCACCGTCCCCGACTGCGGGGACGGCTTTACGATGGACGTGCGTCCGCGCCGTAATCCCGAGGCCCTGGGGACCGTTACGCGCGACGGCTATCCCGTCCTGCTGGATCGCAGAGGGGAGAATCATTACATTTTGTCCCGGGGCGCGGATATCCCCGTGCCGGTGGTCCGGAGGGGCTTCTCCTTGCCGGATTGCGTTCCGGACGGGGCGAATTGAGGCTCTGGATTCTTTGTCGGCCATATCATATTATGGATGAGGGACATTTTCTCTCCCGGTTATGTTATACTTAACCATAGCTGAGTTTGAGGAAGTGATGTTTCGTGCCGAGAACGCTCACATCCATCAAAGATGAGATTTTCTCTTATAAGGGCCGGCTGGTTCGTTGTCGAATGTCCAAGGGAAGGAACAGGACCGAGGAGACGGAGGGGATTCTGCTTGACGTCTATCCCAAGCTTTTCACCTTGTACGACGAATCCAGCGCAAGCACCGTCTCCTTCAGCTATGCGGAGATACTCACCCGAGAGGTCGAGCTTGAAATTGTGACTCGCGTTTAGGGTTTTAGGTAAAATACCCCCGGACGAGGTCCGGGGGTATTTTTTTCAGGTCCTCTTTCCTTTACTTCTGGAGGAACCATGGGGGCTCACGGAATGATCTTCACGAATTTTTTGGAGGAGCTGCCGCTGTGCGCTTCGTCCTGCCTTCCTTTGCAAAGCTGAATCTTTCCCTCCGGGTGACCGGGCGGCGGGACGACGGCTATCACGACCTCGTCTCCCTCTTCCTCAGGATTCCCTCGGGGGAGACGTTGCGCGTCGTCCGGCGCCCCGATCCCGCCGCAGGGGACCTCGTCAACGTCGATGGGATGGAGCTGGAGGGGGAGAATATCGTGGCGAGGGCCCTGCGCCTCGCCCGCGCGTCGGGTCTTGCCGTTCCTCCTTTGGATATAGATATCCTGAAGAGCCTTTTCCCGGGGGCCGGTCTCGGGGCGGGGAGCGGCAACGGAGCCGCATTGCTCAGGTGGCTTGCCGCGGAGATCCCGGATTCCCGGTGGCCGGAGATTGCCTGCAGGACGGGCGCGGATGTGCCCTGTCTTTTCTCCGCTTTTCCCGTCGCGCTGGTCTCGGGGATCGGGGATCGTCTCGAGCCTCTGCCCGCCCTTCCCCTGGGAGGCCGGGTCTTCTTCCCCGAGTGGAGCGTGGGCACGAAGGGGGCCTACGATGAGCTGGACGCCCGGCATTCCGGCGGGTATCCGCTTTGCGCGTCCGAGGCCAGGGATGAGGCCCTGTGCCTTTATGAGGCGCTCCAAAAGGGGGAACGCGTCGGTCTGCTCCCCAACGACTTTGCGCTGCCGCTTCTGGAGCGTTTCCCGGGGTATCGCGAGCTTTTCGGGACATTGGAACGATCGGAGGCCCTGGCCTGGGGCATAACGGGCAGCGGCGGTGCGGCCTTCTGCCTCTTTGCCGCTCCTGCACCTGGCTTGGGCTGTCCGGAATGGGGGCGTCAGGTTCTGTATTTTTCCTGATGGGAGGCGCCTGAATAGGAGGCGGGCACGTTTCGGCAAGCCCGCCAATTTTTTGTATTTCGTTAAGGAGAATCCATGCTGAAAAAAATTTTTGCTTCGGGAGCGCGCAACTTCCTGAGTCTCGTCGTTTTCTTCTGCCTGGTCGGTCTCCTCTCCCCAGCCTCGGCTGCGGAGAGCAAACTCTACGATCTCTTCTGGCGGCGTTCCTGGGCCGCAATGGACGAGGCCTATGCCTCGAAGCGGGACAAATCCCCCCGGGATCACGCCTTGATGGTCAACGCCCTGCGCCTCCGCGGCAAATGGCCCGAGGCGGTCTCGATCTTGGAGGCACAGGGGAATGCCTTTCCCCAGGGGATCCGTCCCTATGCCGATATGACCCTCCTGTTGGGCTACGAGAGGGTGGGGCGGACCGAGGAGGCCCTGAGCCTGTCGGAACGGCTTTGGAAATCCGCCCCGAGGGAGCTGAAATATTACATCGCCGCGGCCCAGCATCGCCTGCTGAAGGATGGGGAACCCCAGAAAATTCAGACGGCCCTGGAACGAATGCTCCAGACCGCCGATACGAAAGAACGCAGAATTTATGCCCTCTCCCGCCTCATTCGCCTTCCGGGCCAGCCGAAGGACCGAACCGCTCAGGCCTTGAGCCTCCTCAGGCTGCAGGCCGGCAACAAGGCGGCGGCCGAGGTACTGGCAGGCCATAAGAAGCCGTGGCCGCAGTCCGTTCGGGTAGCCTTGGGCGTCTATGCCCATCTGGTCAAGGACGACAGGACGGCGGTCGAGCGGTTGGCCCCCGTACCCGTCGGCTCCGCGGAGGGGCGGAAGGCAGCGTATCATCGGGCCTGGTCGCTCTTTCGGATGAAGCGCAGCGCGGAGGCGCTGAGCCTGTGGGGGGCGCTGGCCCTGAACGGGAACGCCTACGCGGAGGCGTCCGTTCGGCGCATCGGGGTCCTTGCGCGGAGCGATAAGGAGGCCGCCGCCGGGGTGTTGGAGCGCATCGTCGAGAAGCGCAAGGGCAAGGTCCAGGCGCGTGCGCTTCTAATCTTGAGCGGCCTCGTCGGCGACAAGCGGAGGACGGAGCTGGAGGACCGGCTGATCGTGGGGTATCCCGATACGGCCTATGCCTTCGACGTCCTCTGGCGGCGCGGCTGGGCGAGCCTGGACGGGAGACGACCGGATGAGGCCGTGCGCCTCTGGAAGCAGGCCTATGCCCCAGGGGTGGATGGGGCTCGGAAGGCGCGCATCCTCTATTGGATCGCGCACGCGCAGAGGGCGGCGGGCAAATCGGCCGAGTCGGAGAGAACCCTGGATGCCCTCGCACGAGACCATCCCCTTTCCCTGTATACTTTCCTGGCGCGCCCCGGCACGATCAGGCTGCTGGACGGGGAGAATCCGTCGCTTGCCTCGAAACCCGGCGAACTGGAGCTGTGGGGGTTCGTCCTCTACGCCCGGCTGAAGCTTCAGGCTCAGGGTGCCTCGGCCCGGGACCTTTACCGCGCCCTGAAACTGGCCCGCTGGCTTGGGTTCGAGGACGTCTACGACCAGGCGCGTCGTTTGACCGGGCTGATGACCTTGGGCACGACCCTTTACCGGTCCGATCTCGAGGCGCTCTATCCCCGGCCCTTCCGGGCTCAGGTGGAGGACGCCTGCAAAACCTATGGAGTCGAGGATCACTTCGTCTGGGCCGTCATGAGGCAGGAGAGTGCTTTCAAGCCCAGGGCCACGAGCCATGTCGGCGCGTCCGGGCTCATGCAGCTCATGCCGGGCACGGCCAAAGGCGAGGCCAAGCGGATGGGGCTGAAGAAATACAACATCTACAATATAAAGGACAATATCTCTATGGGGACCTCTCACCTGTCCTGGCTCGGCAGGTCCTTTGCGCGGGAGGACTGGATCATGGCCGCCTACAACGCGGGGTCGGGCAACGCCCGCAAATGGCTCGGGGACGGCCGGGATGCCCTGGAGCCCGACCGGTGGATCGAGGAGGTCCGTTTCAACGAGACCTGCGATTACGTCCAGAAGGTCTCGGGCAATCTGGCCGTTTATCGTATGCTCTATGGTGGGGCGGAGGCCGCTAAGGAAGGAAAATCGGCGTCGCCGTCCCCGGAAGATGCGGAGGAGGAGCTTCCCCTCGAGGACGGCACGGAGGTCGTGAACTGAAAGGAAACGAACGGCCGATGGAGTCCTTCTATCGGGCGGCTTTGGATCGTCTGGCCCCTGGGGAGAGGCTTCGGGAACGCAGCCGGGATATTCCGTACACCCTTTCGCTGCATGCTCTGGCGCGTTTTTTTTTCGAGACGGGAGGGCGCCAGGGATGGCTCCCCGTCAGGGGGACCATCCTGGCAGCCGTCTCGGGGGGGGGGGATTCCCTGGCGCTCCTGTGGCTTTTCCGAGCGCTTTACGGAGGGCCCGTCCTGGCCGTACATGTGAATCACGGCATTCGAGGCGCGGAGTCCGATGCGGATGCGTCCTTCGTGCGGCGGATGGCCGCGGCTTGGGACGTCGGCTTTCGCGAGGTCCGTATCGATGTGCCCCGAGGAAGGGTGCGGGGGGAGTCGCTCGAGGCCGCCGCCAGGAGAATGCGGTATGAGGGCCTGACCCGTGCAGCGGAGGACTGCGGCGCCGTGGGGATCGCCCTGGGGCACAATCGGGACGATGTGGCGGAGACGGTGCTCTTCAACCTCATTCGTGGTACGGGGGTCCGTGGGTGTGTTGGGATGCCCGAGCGGCGGGGCCTTTTTTTTCGGCCGCTCCTCTCCCTGAGGAGGGAATTTCTGAGGGATATCCTGCGCTGCCGCGGGATCCCCTGGCGCGAGGACAGCTCGAACGAGGACCTGAGGCACACGCGCAACTTCCTTCGGCGGTCGCTTCTGCCCCTGGCGGTGGAGCGGGTGAACGCAGGAGCCGTCGAGCATCTGGCGGCGTTTGCCGAGGAGATGCGCGGGTATCGGGAGGAGGAGGAGCGGCGCGGCGCCGAACTGGCCGAGTCCGTGGGGTTAAGACGTTTTGCTCTGCCGGTCGAGATGGGGCGTGAAGCCCTCGCCGGATTGTCCGTCCGGGACCGGGCCCTTCTGATTCGTGAGCTGGCGCGCCGTTTGAAGTTGCCCGTCCTGTCCCGGGCGCGCTGTCTGGAACTTGCCCGTCTGCTGGGTGGCAGGAAGGGCTTCCGGTTCCCCTGGGGAGGGGACGTGACGGTCAGAGGCGGTTCCTCCCTTGTCTCTTGGGAGCGGCAGCCTGATGGGGCGGACCCTTTTTGAGCCTTTCGCCCTTTTTCATGCTTTCGAGGAGGTTGGGGTTGTGGTGGAGCAGGAATACAGGATCGACAAGGTTTTGTTTTCGCGCGGGGAGATCGCGGAACGCATCTCCGATTTGGCCGGCCGGATTGCGGCGGACATGCGGGGCAGAGAGCTTCTGGTGGTGGGGATCCTCAACGGAGCCGTATTTTTCCTGACCGATCTCGTGCGGAGGATGCCCGAGGATCTGGACGTCCGCGTCGATTTCATGTCCGTCTCATCCTATGAAAACGCGACGAAGAGCAGCGGCGTCGTGCGCATCCTGCGGGATATCGGGAGCAGTATCGAGGACAGGCACGTCCTTATCGTCGAGGACATCATCGACACGGGATACACCCTCTCCTACCTGCTGGAGCTCCTCCACGCCCGTAAACCCGCAAGCCTCAAGACCTGCGTGTTGCTGGACAAAAGCGCACGGCGCGAGGTGGCGGTTCATGTGGACTACTGCGGCTTCTCTATGCCCGATGCCTTCGTCGTGGGGTATGGGCTGGATTACGCGGGACGGTGGCGGCACCTCCCGGATATACACTCGGTCAGTGCCGTCGGTTCCTGAGACCTTTCCATGGCACAAGATCCTTAATAAAGCGCTGATTTAATCCATGCCGCCCATGTTAAATTTTAAGGAAGCGCTGGAGATTTTTGCCTATAGATGTTTTGCATATTTGATCCCGGTAAAATATGCGTTTTTGTTTTAATCAGCGCTTCCTTGATTCCTTGCGGGGTTTCTCGTTTTATTTGTCCCCGGCCTGGTGTTAGAATTATAAAGTTGGCGTATATCCGTCGTCTATTTCTCTTGAGGGGCGAACGGAACTTTTATCCTGCGCCAAAAGGGTTTATTGCATTCTTTTATCTCATTCTCCGCCCCCCGGGGCGGGGTATATTCGGAGAGGTGGCGATGTCTTGGGGCGGATAGTCAAGAACCTGGGCCTTTATCTGATCCTCATTCTTCTGGTGGTCAGTGTGGTCAACATGTTCCTCACGCCGGAGCAGGCTCAGAAGCCGTACAGCGAGGTCAGCTACAGTTCGTTTTTATCCGAGATGGAAGGGGGGCGCGTCAGCAATCTGCAGATCCGCAACAACACCCTTCCGGGGGAGTCCAGCTCCGCGGTGCTGCGGGGAGAGCTCAAGGATGGGACCCGCTTTCTGACCTACGCGGTTGATGTCTCCGGCCTGGCGGAAGAAGCCGCGAAGAAGGGGGCGGTCGTCACCGTCGAGGCGCCGCAAAAGACGTCGTGGTGGGTGACGATGCTCTCCTCCCTCTTTCCGACCCTTCTGCTGATCGGCGTGTGGATATTCTTTCTCTACAACATGCAAGGCGGAGGCGGCAAGGTGATGTCCTTCGCCAAGAGCAAGGCAAAGCTTTTTCTGGACAACCGCCCCAAGGTGACGTTCAACGATGTTGCGGGCTGCGACGAGTCCAAGGAGGAACTGCAGGAGGTCATCCATTTCCTGAAGGACCCCGCAAAGTTCACCAGGCTGGGTGCCAAGGTCCCGCGCGGTGTTCTGCTTCTGGGGCCTCCCGGCACGGGCAAGACCCTTCTGGCCCGTGCGGCGGCGGGTGAGGCGGATGTGCCGTTCTTCAGCGTCAGCGGCTCGGATTTTGTGGAGATGTTCGTCGGCGTGGGGGCGGCGCGCGTGCGCGACCTGTTCGAGCAGGCCAAGAAGTATCAGCCCTGCATCATTTTTATCGACGAAATCGACGCCGTCGGGCGTCACAGGGGTGCGGGGCTCGGCGGGGGGCACGACGAGCGCGAGCAGACGCTGAACCAGCTCCTGGTCGAGCTGGACGGCTTCGAGGAGGAGAGCAGCACCATCCTGATCGCGGCGACGAACCGGCCGGATATCCTGGACCCTGCGCTGCTGCGCCCCGGGCGCTTCGATCGACATATCGTGGTGGATCGCCCGGACGTCAACGGCCGAGAGGCGATCCTGAAGGTGCACGTCCGAAACAAGAAGGTGGACGACGATATTGATCTGAGCGTGCTGGCCCGAAGGACGCCCGGCTTCGTCGGGGCGGACCTGGAGAACCTCATCAACGAGGCGGCGTTGCTGTCGGCACGGCACGGCAAGGAAAAAATCGGAATGGAGGAGCTCGAAGAGGGAATCGAGCGCGTGATGGCCGGGCCCGAACGACGCAGCCGATTGATCAGCGATAAGGAAAAGAAGATCATCGCCTACCACGAGGTGGGACACGCTATCGTCGCCAAGGTGCTTCCGGACAGCGACCCCGTGCACAAGATCTCCATCATCCCGCGCGGACACGCCGCGCTGGGCTACACGCTTCAGCTGCCCGAGGAGGACCGCTTTCTGACGTCGCGGTCGGACCTGCTGAACCGCATCAGCATACTGCTCAGCGGGCGCGTCTCGGAGGAGCTGGTGTTCGGCGACGTGACCAGCGGAGCCGCCAACGATCTGGAGCGTTCCACCCGGACCGCGCGCCAGATGGTGACGGAGCTCGGGATGAGCGAGCGGCTGGGCCTGGTCAAGCTTGGGCGCAAGCACGAGGAGATATTCCTCGGACGCGATATCTCCGAGGATCGGGACTACAGCGAGGAGGTAGCCTATGCCATCGATCAGGAGGTCAAGGCTATCATCGACTCCTGTTATGCCAAGGCCAAGGAGATCCTGACGGAAAAACGGGAGCTTCTGGATCGGATCGCCTCCGTTCTGCTGGAGCGGGAGGTCCTGGACGGTAAGGAGTTCGAGGCCCTGATGAACGGAGAGGAGCTGCCCCCGAAGCCGGAGCGGAGAAACGGCAATGGCGGCGGCACGGCCCCAAAATCGGAGGAGAGCGGTGGGGAAAATGCCTCTGCGCCCGCAAAAGAGGGGGCGGAAGAAATCTCTCAGCCGGTAGAAGAGGAGGATTCTCCTTCCAAAGACGGTCTTTTGGGCTGATTGGCCTTATAAATTTGGTCGATCTCTGCTTCTGTACCGGATATGAGAACAAGACCTTGGGCGGCTTCACCATGTAAGGCTTCCCATGGAATTTGGAAAAGGTGCTTGCATTTTAATCTAATCGTGCTATACTACATTTTGCCGCTCGCGAGGCGGTGAAAGCGATAACTTGACAAAAGAATACAGCGTGTAAATACAGGCAAAAAAGAGAATTACTGAGAGTTTGATCCTGGCTCAGGATGAACGCTGGCGGCGTGCGTAACACATGCAAGTTGAACGACGGTGCCATGAAGTGGTAACACGGAGTGGTATACGGAGTAGCGGACGGGTGAGTAAAGCATGAGAATCTGTCCTGTCGAGGGGGATAACGTTCGGAAACGGACCCTAATACCCCATAGTCCGAGAGGTTAAAGGCAGCGATGCGCGGCAGGAGGAGCTCGTGTCCTATCAGCTAGTTGGTGAGGTAACGGCTCACCAAGGCTTCGACGGGTAGCCGGCCTGAGAGGGTGACCGGCCACACTGGAACTGAGAAACGGTCCAGACTCCTACGGGAGGCAGCAGTGGGGAATATTGGGCAATGGGAGGAATCCTGACCCAGCGACGCCGCGTGAACGAAGACGGCCTTCGGGTTGTAAAGTTCTTTTATGTGGGAAGAATTAAGTGACGGTACCACATGAATAAGCCCCGGCTAACTACGTGCCAGCAGCCGCGGTAATACGTAGGGGGCGAGCGTT
>ERZ772917.227-NODE-227-length-41772-cov-42.589592_pt1 | contig 41772 bp, 41 predicted proteins | sample MGYA00511187_ERZ772917 | MGnify/ENA primary metagenome ERZ772917 (study PRJEB29015, sample SAMEA2737925) | human oral metagenome | biome: human oral; feature: human-associated habitat; material: dental | place: China | collected 2012 ...
TCGGTAACTCCCGCGTCAAGCTGACGAACAAGAAGAACCTCGTCGAGCGCGGCCTGGTCTCCGAGGACGAGGATCCGCTGCAGAAGGCGGCCGAGCAGCTGCGCGCTGACGGCGTGGACGTCCTGCACACGATCGGTGGCGACGACACGAACACGACGGCCGCCGACCTGGCCGCCTACCTGGAGGAGCACGACTACCACCTCACCGTCGTGGGCCTTCCCAAGACGATCGACAACGACGTCGTGCCGATCCGCCAGTCCCTGGGCGCCTGGACCGCCGCCGAAGAGGTCTCGGAGTACTCCCAGAACGTCATCGGCGAGCACCGCTCCAACCCCCGCATGCTCATCATCCACGAGATCATGGGCCGACACTGCGGCTGGCTGACCGCCGCGGGCTCGCTGCGCTACCACGAGTGGCTCAAGACCCAGGAGTGGGTGCCCTCGATCGGCCTGTCGAAGGAGCGTTGGGACATCCACGCCATCTTCCTGCCCGAGATGAAGATCGACCTGGACGCCGAGGCCGAGCGCCTCAAGGCCATCATGGACGAGCAGGGCAACGTCAACATCTTCCTGTCCGAGGGTGCCGGCGTGCCCGAGATCATCGCGGAGATCGAGGCCGCCGGTGGCGAGGTCCAGCGCGACCCCTTCGGTCACGTCAAGCTCGACACGATCAACCCGGGCCAGTGGTTCGCCAAGCAGTTCGCCGAGAAGATCGACGCCGAGAAGGTCATGGTCCAAAAGTCCGGTTACTTCTCGCGCTCCTCGCGCGCGAACGCCGACGACCTGCGCCTCATCAAGTCGATGACCGACCTGGCCGTTGAGTGCGCCTTCAAGGGCGAGTCCGGCGTCATCGGCCACGACGAAGAGGACTCCGATCGTCTCAAGGCGATCCCGTTCCCGCGCATCGCGGGCGGTAAGCCCTTCGACATCTCGGCGCCGTGGTTCCTCGAGATGATGGCCGAGATCGGCCAGAGCGTTGAGCCGGCAGGCAAGTGAGTCGCATCGCGTGATTCCCTCAATCACTCCCGGACGCGGCGGCGAGCCCGTGCGCAAGCCGCGCTCCCGCCGCGTCCCCGAGCGCCTCTGGTCGCCCGAGTCCGGGGAGCGCGCCCCCTGGGACACGTGGCGCGGGCTGGACGCTGCCCAGCAGCCCTCCTATGCGGACGCCGATTCGGTGTCCGAGGTGACGGCGCTGCTGCGTCGCCAGCCCCCGCTGGTTTTCGCGGGCGAGGTCGACGACCTGCGCACGTGGATGGGTGCGGCCTCGCGCGGGGAGGCGTTCGTACTGATGGGCGGCGACTGCGCGGAGACATTCGCCGAGGCCACGGCCGATCACGTGCGCCTGAAGATCCAGACGCTCCTGCAGATGGCAGTCGTTCTAACCTACGGCGCGTCCCTTCCGGTCGTTAAGGTGGGACGCATCGCCGGACAGTACGCCAAGCCGCGCTCCTGCGACGTGGAGACCCGCGACGGCGTGACACTGCCGAGCTACCGGGGCGACGCGGTCAACTCTTTCGAGTTCACTGCGCAGGCCCGCGAGCCAGACCCGCATCGCCTCCTGGACCTGTACAACCACGCCGCCTCGACGCTGAACCTGATCCGCGCTTTCACGAAGGGCGGCTACGCGGACCTGCGACAGGTGCACCGCTGGAACCAGGGTTTCATGTCGAATCCCGCGTATGCGCGCTACGAATCCCTGGCCGAGGACATCCACCGCGCGATCAAGTTCATGGGAGCAGCTGGGGTCGACTTTGAGACTCTTCGCGATGTGGACCTGTATTCTTCGCACGAGGCCCTGCTCCTGGAGTACGAGTCGGCGATGACGCGCATCGACTCGCGCACCGGCGAGCCCTACAACACGTCTGCCCACTTCCTGTGGGCGGGGGAGCGCACTCGCGAGGAGGACGGAGCTCACATTGAGCTGCTGTCCCGCGTGCGTAACCCGATCGGGGTCAAGCTCGGCCCGACGACGACTCGCGAGGAGATGCTCTCGCTCATCGACCGCCTGAACCCGGACGGTGAGGATGGGCGCCTGTCGTTTATCACGCGCATGGGGGCCGAGCGCATCCGCGAGGTGTTGCCGCCGCTGCTTGAGGCGGCGCGCCAGGACGGCCGCCCGATTACGTGGATGACGGACCCGATGCACGGCAACACCATCACGTCCTCGACCGGGTACAAGACCCGTCGTTTCGAGACGGTCATGGACGAGGTTCGTGGTTTCTTCGAGGCCCACGAAGCCTCGGGTACCGTCCCGGGTGGTATGCACGTCGAGCTAACGGGCGACGATGTCACCGAGGTGATCGGCGGCAGCGAACGCATCGACGACGAGTCCCTGCGGGACCGTTACGAGACCCTCGTCGACCCGCGCCTGAATCACCAGCAGAGCCTGGAGATGGCCTTCCAGGTCGCCCAATACCTGGCGAAGGAACCCCCCCACGAGGGGTGAATCCCCGGCCTCCTCGCCCCGGCCTCGTCCCTGCGGATGGGGCTGGGGCGACGCGTTTTCGCCGCGCGGCGACGCGCGGGAGGGCGTCAGACGATGGTGATCGTGACGGTGGAGCCCTTCTTGGTCATCGCGCCGGCTCCGGGATCGCTGGAGCGCACGGTGCCGAAGAAGCCCCCAAGGACCGCCTCCTCTCGGACGGTGAAGCCAGCCGCCTCGAGGCGAGAGCGCGCCTCCTCGCGCTGGAGACCCACGACGTCGGGAATGGCGACCTTCTCGGGACCCTTGGAGACCGTGTAGGCGACGGAGTCACCGCGGTAGAGCGTCGAGCCCTCGCGGGTCTGCTGCGAGATGACCTGGCCCTCGGCGACGGTGTCGGAGTAGGCCTCGGTGGGAGCCGCGACGAGGCCGAGACCCTCGACGGCGCTCTTGGCGGCGGCGCCGCTGATCCCCGTCAGCGAGGGGACGGTCAGGGGCTCGCGTCCCTTGGACACGACGAAGTCGACGCCCGAATCGTGGGGGAGCGCGGTGCCCGAGGCGACCGACTGCGAGACGACCTGGCCCTGGGCGACATCCTCGGAGTAGGCCTCGGTGACCGTGCCGACGCTCAGGCCGACCCGGTTCAGCTCGCGTTCTGCCTCGTCCTGAGTCTTGCCCGACAGGTCGGGAACGGTCTTCATGTCGACGCCCTTGGAGACGTAGAGCTGGACCTCCGCGCGCTTGTGGACGGGCGCGCCGCCGTCGGGGTCGGAGCGCGTGACGGATCCGGTGGCGACGTCGTCGGAGAACTCCTCCTCGACCGTGCTGGATAGCCCGAGCGCGTTCAGATCGGTCTGGACGTCCGCAAGGGAACGCCCCGCCGTTTGCGGCATCGCCAGGTAGGAACCGGGGCCGTACTCCGTCCACCACCAGCGCCCGCCGATGCCGGCGGCGAGGATCACAAGCGCGACGAGGCCGAGCCACAGGGCGGCGCGGGCGGGCTTCCTCGCGGGCGCGGGGGAGAGCGCGGAGGGGGTGGCCGCCGAGGTGTGAACGGTCGCGACGGTCGCGCCGACGGGCGCCGGAAGTGGCCTGGTGAACTGAGCCGACACGACCTCGGTGTTCAGGGCGGCCGTCTCGGAGGAGCCTTGCCGGTCCTCCGGGGCAACGTCGGCGCGGCGCCCCGCGAGCTCTGACGGGATCGTGGCCGCCACGCGCGCCACGAGATTGATAGCTTCGACCGCGTCGGCGGGGCGCTGGGAGGGTTCGCGCGCCGTGAGGGCGGCGACCAGGTCGTCGATCTCGCGGGGGATCCACGGCTGGGTGGCCGAGGGGCTCGGAACGTCGTCGGTGACGTGGTGCGACGCGATCTGCAGGGCGGACTCGCCCGCCCATGGGACGGCGCCGGTGAGCATCTCGTAGAGCATGATGCCCACGGAGTAGAAGTCGGAGCGAGCGTCGGCCTGCGCGGTGGAGGCGATCTCCGGCGCTATGTAGGCGACGGTGCCCAGCATGTTGCCCGTGGAGGACATCGAGACCTCGGAGGCGGCTCGCGCCAGCCCGAAGTCGGTGACCTTCGCCGGCCCGTCGCTTGGGACGAGGATGTTCTCGGGCTTGATGTCGCGGTGAATGACGCCGACGCGGTGGGCAGCGCGCAACGCCTCGAGAGTGTCGGTCGTGTAGCGCAGCGCCTGGGGGATCGTGAAGGCTCCCTGCGCGCGCAGGAGCTGACGCAGGTTGGTCCCATCGATGAGTTCCATGACGAGGAACCCCTGCCCGGTGACCACGCCCTGATCGAAGACGGAGACGACTCCCGGGTGGACGATTCGGGCGGCGGCGCGCGCCTCGCGGCGGAAGCGCTCGACGAAGGCGTCGGAGTCCGCCAGGTGCGGGTGCATGACCTTCAGGGCGACGGGCCGGTCGAGGCGCTCGTCCTGCGCGACGTACACGGTCGCCATGCCCCCGCGGGCCAGCCTGCGGGTGACCCGGTATCGCGCGTCGACTTCCAGCCCGATCAGCGGGTCGGTTTGGTCGAATGTACTCTCGTCGCTCACCTGGTCGATTCTATGGGAGTTTTCGGTAAAACATTGGAGGTGCGGGTGTCGGAGCGGCGCTGTGATGGGGTAGTGTTGCGGTCATGACCAGTGCTGACATGACCCTGCTGTCCACCGACGAAGTGTGCCGCCTGCTCGGTATCGAGCCGCGCCGACTCAAGCAACTCATTCGTGATCGAGCGCTCATTGAGGCGCGCGGTCGCGACGGGGAGCGCGGCATCCCGCGCGAGGTCGTCGTCAAGGGAGAGAACGGCTGGGAGCCTCTGCCCGCCCTGCAGGGTACTCTGACGCTGCTGGCTGACGACGGGTTCACGCCCGAGGAGTCCCTGGCCTGGCTCTACGCGGTGCAGGATGAGTTGGGGGAGCGCCCGATTGACGCGCTCACGTCGGGGCGCCACCACCGGGTCAACCGCATCGCCTCGACCCTGGCGTTCTGAGCGTCGGCGCGCCTAGGCGCGCCGGGCGGTGAGGATCTCGCACAGCTCGCGCAGCATCGCGCGGGCCTCCTCGGTCAGGTCGGCGGCGTCCAGGGCGGCGTGTCCGTCAGCGACGAGGCGAGCTATCTCGGCCTCGTGGGCCGCCCGGCCGTTGCGCTCGACGATCCGCCTCGCCAGCTCGATCCGCTCCGCCGAGGCCTCGGCGACGCCGAGCACGTCGGTGAGGGCGCGTCGCTCGGCGGGGGAGGAGGCCTCCCAGGTGAGGGCGAGCAGGGTGGTGCGCTTTCCCTCGCGGAGGTCGTCTCCGGCGGGCTTTCCGGTGACCGATGGGTCCCCGAAGACCCCCAGGTCGTCGTCGCGCAGCTGGAAGGCGAGCCCCCAGGGGGTGAGGAACGTCTCGAGAACCCCTACGAGCGCGTGGACGGCGGTGAGCGACGTCGCCCCGCAGATCGCGCCGAGAATCACCGGGTGAACCACCGAGTAATTCGCGGACTTGTGCAGCGCGACCTCGAGGGAGTCGCACGTCGTCAGGCAGTCCGTGCGCTCGGGATCGAGCGGGGACTGCTCGGCCAGGATGTCCAGGTATTGCCCGAGCGCCACCTCGGCGTGCATGTCGGCGAAGCGCCGGGTGAACGCCCGCATGCAGTCGCCACGCAGCGCGAGGGCCTGCTCGTCGGCCTCCGCGGTGGCGGCGGAGAAAAGGAAGTCTCCGACGAGGATCGCGCCGTGGCGGCCGAAGTCGGTGGGCGATCCGATCCACGCGCCCGATGCGTGCTGGTCGGCCAGGCTCCGATGCGGGGTGGGCACGCCCCGGCGCTCATCGGCGTTGTCGATGATGTCGTCGTGGACGAGGGCGCTCGCCTGGTAGAGCTCGAGGGCGGCGGCCAGGTGGGGCAGGGAAGCCTCCCGAAGCGGCTTGCCCGAGCTGATGGCCCAGCCGAGGTGCGCCATGAGGGCGCGGAAACGCTTGCCGCCCCTGGCCGAGGAGAGCACGGCCTCGGAGAAAGCCGTGGAGCGCGGCGTGGCGCCCGTGCGGGCGAGGAGGCGGGCCAGGGCGGCCGCCGTCGCCTCATCGATGTGGGGACGCAGCACTGAGAAACTCTCGCTTAGACTCATAGGCTCACTCTAACGGACGCGGCGGCGGGCGGGGACGATTCACACCGACCGTCAGGAAAACTAAGAGTTGAGGCACTAGACTGGCTTTGGTATGCCGATTTGCAATCGGCTCTGTTGTGCATACCCATCAATGAAAGGGACCCGTGTGAGTGCATCGCGCGCTTCGGCAAAGGACTCTGCGACGAGTGAGGAAACCCCGGAGGTGAAGGCCCCGGCAAAGAAGGCCTCCGCCAAGAAGGCTCCCGCCAAGAAGGCTCCCGCCAAGAAGGCGTCGGCCAAGGCTGAGGCCGCCTCGGGGAGCGAGGACAACAAGCCCGCCGCGAAGAAGGCTCCCGCCAAGAAGTCACCCGCGAAGAAAGCTGCCGCGAAGAAGCCCGCAGCGAAGAAGGCCGCGGCCAAGGCGACGGAGGTCGCCGAGGAGCCGACTGCCAAGAAGCCTCGGGGGCGCAAGAAGAAGGACGTTGAGGTCGTCGAAGAGGCAACCGCCGACCTCGAGGCGAGTGAGGACGAGGACTTCGAGCCCACCGGCGAAGACCTCGAGGATCCCGACCTCGAGACCGATACGGACGAGGCGGACGAGGCCGATACCGAGGAAGAACCCGAGGAGGAAGACCCGAAGATCGCCGAGGGCGCCGCGCTGCGCGAGCGCACGAACGCGGGCATCCACGTCAAGGGTGGTTTCGTCGTCTCGGACTCCGATGAGACCGACGAGCCCGTCCAGCAGGTCACGGTCGCCGGCGCGACTGCCGACCCCGTCAAGGACTACCTCAAGCAGATCGGCAAGGTCTCCCTGCTGAACGCCGAGCAGGAGGTGGACCTGGCCCGCCGCATCGAGGCCGGCCTGTACGCCGAGTACAAGCTGAAGAACCAGGCCGACGAAATGACCAGCCGCGAGCGTCGCGAGCTGCACTTCCTCGCGCAGGACGGTCAGCAGGCAAAGAACCACCTGCTCGAGGCCAACCTGCGTCTGGTCGTCTCTCTCGCTAAGCGCTACACCGGCCGCGGCATGCAGTTCCTGGACCTGATCCAGGAAGGCAACCTCGGCCTGATCCGAGCCGTCGAGAAGTTCGACTACGCCAAGGGCTACAAGTTCTCGACCTACGCGACATGGTGGATCCGCCAGGCCATCACCCGCGCGATGGCCGACCAGGCCCGCACGATCCGCATCCCCGTCCACATGGTCGAGGTCATCAACAAGCTCGCGCGCGTCCAGCGCCAGATGCTTCAGGACCTTGGCCGCGAGCCCACGCCCGAGGAGCTGGCGAAGGAACTCGACATGACCGCCGAAAAGGTCGTCGAGGTACAGAAGTACGGCCGCGAGCCCATCTCGCTGCACACGCCGCTGGGCGAGGACGGCGACTCCGAGTTCGGCGACCTCATCGAGGATTCCGAGGCCATCGTGCCCGCGGACGCCGTGTCCTTCACGCTCCTGCAGGAGCAGCTCCACCACGTGCTCGACACGCTGTCGGAGCGAGAGGCGGGCGTCGTCTCCATGCGCTTTGGCCTGGGTGACGGGCAGCCCAAGACCCTCGACGAGATCGGCAAGGTCTACGGTGTGACGCGCGAGCGCATCCGCCAGATCGAGTCCAAGACGATGTCGAAGCTGCGTCACCCCTCGCGTTCGCAGGTGCTGCGCGACTACCTTGACTGACGCCGCCCCCGTGACAACATTGTCACAAAGCGGTCGGCCTCGGGCGGCCGCATCGCTCCCGCGGCTCCGTTAGGGCAGGATGAAGCCATGCTTGAGGGTTCGCTGATTCTGGTCCTGACCGTCGTCCTGGTTCTCATCGTCGCCGGCGGCGTCGTCGCCGCGCTCGCGCTGTCGCGTCGCAACGCGGAGGACTGGAAGGACGTCATCAAGCGCGAGGGCGAGGAGATCCGGGAGGATGTGAGAGCCCACTCCCTGCCCAAAAGGTCAAACGGCGCGGGACAGGGGCCCGTCGTTCCGCGCACGGCTTCCCTGCACTCCCTCCTGCAAAACGCCGACACCTCCAGCGCTTACTTTGACGCGGACCGCCTGCCCGGCATCGATCGCCTCGAAGATGTCACCGAGCGCGTCAGCGGTCGATTTGACCGCAGCCGCAGGGGCGGCGGCTCGGCGCGGGGGCAGTAGGCGGGGCGTGAGAGCCTTCGCGCTTTTATCTCGCGGCCACCATGGGGGATAATGTCCCCATGGACGCATTTGTTTCAACCCTTCAGTCGCCGTGGGCGGTCGTCGTCGCCCTGGCGGCGCTCGTGCTCATCGGCCTGGCGATTCGCCTGGTCGTGGGCTCCCGGCGCCGCCCCAGCGACGACGTAACCGTCCCGGCCGAGCCCACGGTGCCCGCCGGAGCACGAGGCACAGAGCCCGCCGAAGCCGAGGAGGAAGCCGCCAGCGAGCCTCGCGCCGGTCCCGAGCGGGGCGGCGAGGCCGAAACCGCCGCGGAAGAACCCGCCCAGGAGGGGACTTCGGCCGCCGTAGTCGAACGACCGGAACCCGTTCGCGGGCGCATGGAGCGACTTCGCGAGCGCCTCGCCTCCTCCGGTTCTCTCGGTCGAGCGATCCTCGGCGTGCTCAGCCGCGGACAGCTCAGCGCCGCCGACTGGGAGGAGATCGAAGAGTCCCTGCTGATCGCCGACCTCGGCCTGGAGGCCACCGACGCGCTCATGGAGGCGCTCAAGCGCCGCGTCGCGGTCGAGTCGACGACCGACGAGGCCCGGATCCGCCAGATTCTTCGTGAGGAGCTCCTCTCCCTCGTCGGCCCCGACATGGATCGTTCCCTTGACCTGAGCCGCCGCGAGGTCGACGGCGCAGCCAAGCCCAGCGTCATCCTCATGGTGGGCGTGAACGGGACCGGCAAGACCACGACCGTCGGCAAGCTGGCGCGCATCCTCGTCGCGCAGGACAAGACGGTCCTCCTGGGGGCCGCCGACACGTTCCGCGCCGCCGCCGCCGACCAGCTGGCCATGTGGGGCGAGCGCGTCGGCGTCGACGTCGTGCGCTCCGACCGCGAGGGCGCCGACCCGGCCTCCGTCGCCTTCGAGTCGGTGCGTGAGGGCATTGAGCGAGACGTGGACGTCGTCCTCGTCGACACCGCAGGGCGCCTGCAGAACAAGTCCACCCTGATGGACGAGCTCGGCAAGATCAAGCGCGTCATGACGAAGCAGGCACCCGTGTCCGAGGTCCTCCTCGTCCTGGACGCCACGACCGGACAGAACGGCATGAAGCAGGCCGAGGTCTTCGCCGAGGCCACCGGGGTCACCGGCATCGTGCTGACCAAGCTCGACGGCTCCGCCAAGGGCGGCATCGTCGTGTCGGTTCAGCGCGAGCTCGGCGTTCCCGTGAAGTTCGTCGGTCTGGGTGAGGGCGCTGACGATCTCGCGCCCTTCGACCCCGAGGCGTTCGTGGACGCGATCGTGGGTCGCTCCTGAGCCGCCTCCCCGCTGTCGCCGTCCTCGGCCCCGGTCAGATCACGACCGGGGCCGAGGTGCGCTAACCTGACGTAGTACCGCATCCACCTTGGGAGAGAACACGTGTTTGGAAACCTGTCAGATCGCCTGACCCAATCCTTCCGCACCCTGCGCAGCCGCGGGGTCCTGACCGAGTCGGACGTCGATCACGCGATTTCCGACATCCGCCGCGCGCTCATCGACGCGGATGTGGCCCTTCCCGTCGTCCGCCAGTTCACCTCCCAGGTGCGTGAGAAGGCCTACGGCGCGGCGCGCTCCAAGGCCCTCAACCCCGGCCAGCAGGTCGTCTCCATCGTCCACGACGAGCTCGTGGAGATCCTGGGCGGCGCCACGCGCGAGCTTGCCTTCGCTGAGAGCGGCCCGACCGTCTTCATGCTCGCCGGCCTCCAGGGCGCAGGCAAGACGACCCTCGCCGGCAAGCTCGGCAAGTGGCTGCGCGAGGAAGGCAAGACCGTCCTCCTCGTGGCGTCCGACCTCCAGCGCCCGGGCGCAGTCCAGCAGCTCCAGATCGTCGGCGAACGCGCCGACGTCAAGGTGTGGGCGCCCGAACCCGGCAACGGCGTGGGCGATCCCGTCAAGGTCGCCCGCTCCGGCGTCGAGTTCGCCCGCCAGAGCGGTATCAACGTGGTCATCGTCGACACGGCCGGCCGCCTCGGCGTCGACCAGGAGATGATGGATCAGGCCATCGCGATCCGCGACGCGGTCAACCCCCAGGAGATCATGTTCGTCCTGGACGCGATGGTGGGGCAGGACGCCGTCTCGACCTCCACGGCCTTCCGCGACGGCGTCGGCTTCACGGGCGTCGTCCTGTCCAAGCTCGACGGCGACGCGCGAGGCGGCGCGGCGCTGTCCGTGCGCGGCGTGACCGGCGCTCCAATTCTCTTCGCCTCGACGGGGGAGGGCCTGGATGACTTCGAGCGATTCCACCCCGACCGCATGGCCGGGCGCATCCTCGACATGGGCGACATCCTCACCCTCATCGAGCAGGCCGAGAAGAAGATGGACGCCCAGGAGGCAGAGAAGGTCGCCTCCAAGGCCCTGGCGGGCCAGCTGACTCTCGGAGACTTCCTCAGCCAGCTCCAGCAGATCAAGAAGCTGGGGTCCATGAAGAAGATGCTCGGCATGATCCCCGGCGCCGCCCAGCTGCGCGACCAGATCGAGAACTTCGACGAGCGCGAGGTAGACCGCGTCGAGGCCATCGTCCGCTCCATGACCCCCGCCGAGCGCGAGGACGTCTCGATCCTCAACGGGTCGCGCCGCGCGCGTATCGCCCGAGGCTCGGGAACGACGGTCGCCGAGGTGAATCAGCTCGTCCAGCGCTTCGAGGCGGCCCGCGAAATGATGGGCCAGATGGGGCAGATGGGCGGGGGAATGCCCGGCCTGGGGGCCATGCCCGGCCGCGGCGGCAAAGCCAAGCAGAAGGCCAACGCGCGCAAGGCGCAGGCCCAGCGCGCCCGCATGAAGAAGAAGGCTCGTTCCGGCAACCCCGCGAAGCGGCGCCAGCAGGAGCTCGAGGCCATGCTTCCCCCGTCGGAGCGCAGCGCCCCGCAGGGGTCGTCCTTCGGCGCGGTGCAGGAGGCCCCCGCTGCCCGTCCGACGTTTGAAGACCTGCCGGACGACGTCAAGCGCATGCTCGGACAGCTCTGAGCCCATGCTTATCACCGGCACGTGCCTGTGGGCCGCCGACGGCGCCGCTCGCCCGCAGTGGGTCAGCGGCACGTGGTCGCTCGCCGACGGGGTTATTCGCCGCGTCGACGACGACCTCGGCGGGCGCGCTGGGCGCAGCGCGTTTATCGTTCCCGGCCTGGTCGACGCGCACTGCCACATCGGCTACTCCGAGGAGGGAGCGGTCTCGGCTCAGGAGATGAAGCGCCAGGCGGCCGTGACGCTTGCCAGCGGCGTGACCCTCGCGCGCGACTGCGGCGTGCCCGTCGACAACTCCAGCGTGTCGCTCCTGGCGGGGCCGCGGCTCATCCGCTGCGGGCGTCACGTCGCGCGCCCCAAGCGCTACATGCGCGGCCTTCCCATTGACGTCGAGGACCAGAGCGAGCTCCCGGCGACCCTGGTGTCCATGGCACGCGGCAGCGACGGCTGGGTCAAGATCGTCGGGGACTGGATCGACCGATCCGGCGGCGCCGAGTCGGACCTCATGCCCCTGTGGGATACGTCCGTGCTGACCGACGCGGTGGCGGCCGTGCACGAGGCCGGGGCTCGCATCGCGGTCCACGCCTTCTCTCACCGGGTGATCGACTCCCTGATCGAGGCCGGGGTCGACGATATTGAGCACGGAAGCGGCATCGACGCCGACCAGGCGAGCGAGATTGCCGCGCGCGGCATCGCCGTGACGCCCACGCTGCGCCAGGTCGAGTTGTTCAAGGATTTCGCCGCCCAGGCGGGGGCGAAGTACCCCGTGTACGCGGCCACGATGCGGGCCATGTATGAGGCGAGGTGCGAGCACTTCGAGATGCTCCTTAGCGCCGGGGTCCTGCTGCTGCAGGGCACCGACTCGGGAGGGTACCAGGAGCACGGAACCATCTCCGGGGAACTCGACCTGTGGTCGCGCTGGGGAGCGCCCGCCCAGGCCATCATCGACGCCTCCACCTGGGTCAGCCAGCGCTACTTGGGTCGCCCCGGCCTCGTTGAGGGCGCGGACGCCGACCTGCTCCTCCTCGACGAGGACCCGCGCACCGACCCCCTCGCCCTCGCTCGCCCCTCGGCGGTGTACGTCGGGGGAGAGGCAGCGTGGGTGCGCGCCTGACGCGCGCCACCTCAGAGTGATCGATCTAACCGTGCCGCGCTGCCGAGCCGGCGGCTCCCCTGTGGGAAATCGGCGCAACATATGGCATAATCGCTTGCTGTACCCGGCGGCTCGTAGACCCTCTCACTGCGCGCCGTCGTGTCCCGGTCCGATGCGACCCCTGTGTTTCCCACCTTGGGACGCAAAGGTCCACACCAATTCTGAAATGGAGAGACCACTCAAGTGGCAGTTCGAATTCGCCTGAAGCGCGTGGGCAAGATCCACGCCGCCCAGTACCGCGTCGTCGTCGTCGATTCCCGCAAGAAGCGCGACGGCCGCGTCATCGAAGAGGTCGGTTACTACGATCCTCAGCCCAACCCGTCGATCATCCGCATCGACTCTGAGCGCGCCCAGTACTGGCTCGGCGTTGGCGCTCAGCCCTCCGACCAGGTCCGCAACCTGCTGGTCCTGACCGGTGACATCGCCAAGTTCAACGGCAAGGCCGACGCGGTCTCCCGCGTCGTCGTCTCCGAGGCCGACAAGGCCGCCCAGGCCGAGCAGGCCATCAAGGACGCCGAGGCCGCCGCCGAGAAGTCCAAGGCCGCCGCCTCCGCTAAGAAGGCCGAGGATGAGGCTGTCGCCGCCGCCGAGGCCGAGAAGGCTTCCGAAGAAGCGGCTGGAGAGGATTCCTGAGCATGCTCGCCGACGCGCTGGAGCACCTGGTCAGCGGCATCGTTGACCACCCCGAAGATGTCGAGGTGACCCCTCGTTCGATGCGACGCGGTCAGCTCCTTGAGGTTCGCGTGAACCCTGAGGACCTGGGGCGCGTCATCGGACGCGGCGGTCGGACGGCTCGGGCACTGCGCACCGTCATGGGTGCGCTGTCTACGCGCGGCACCGTCCGGGTTGACGTCGTTGACACGGATCGCGAGTAAGATTCGCACCCATCGCGGAGGGGTCCGGCAGTGCCGGGCCCCTTCGTTGTATCCTTCGGGGAGATTCCCCGTTCGTCGTGAGGAGAACACATGCAGCTCACAGCCGCCATCGTCGGCCCCGCCCACGGCCTGCGCGGCGAGGTCATCCTCGACGTGCGCAGCGACGACCCGGACGTGCTGGCACCCGGCGCGATCCTGGAGGTTGCCGGGCGTGGGCGCGCGCTGACCCTGCGCAGCGCGCGCGTCCACAAGGACCGCGTCCTGGCGTCCTTCGAGGAATGCCAGTGCCGGGAGGACGCCGAGGAGCTGCGCGGCGCCCGCCTGCTCGTGGAGGAGCACGAGGAGGAGGACGCCTGGTACCCGCATCAGCTCAAGGGCCTTCGGGCGCGCACGCCGGGCGGCGACGTCCTCGGGACGGTGAGCGGCCTGACCCCCGGAGCCGCGCAGGACCTGCTGCTGGTCGCGACCGACGCCGGTACCGTCATGGTGCCCTTCGTCACCGCGATCGTGCCCACCGTCGACGTCGAAGGGGGTGTCGTCGTCATCGACGCTCCCCCCGGACTCTTCGACGACCAGGCTGTCTCGGAGCGGGACGGACGCGATTAGCGTGCGCTTCGACCTCATCTCCATCTTCCCCGACTACTTCGCGCCCATGACCCTCTCGCTCATGGGCAAGGCGAAGGACGCCGGGCTCGTCTCCGTGGCCGCTCACGACCTGCGCGACTGGGCGAGCGGCAAGCACCGCAGCGTCGACGACACTCCCTACGGCGGAGGCGCGGGCATGGTCATGCGCGCCGACGTGTGGGCCCGCGCCCTCGACGAGGTGCTTGCCACCCCCCTGGGACAGCCGCGCGCGGGGGCAGCCACGGCCTCGTACCGGCGGGTCCTGGCCATTCCGACGCCGTCTGGTACCCCGCTCACCCAGAGGATCGTCGAGGACCTGGCCGGCGCCGACCAGATCGTCGTGGCCTGCGGCCGCTACGAGGGCATCGACGCGCGCGTCGGCCAGCACTACCGCGGCGCGGGGCTCGAGGTCATCGAGTTCTCCATCGGCGACTACGTGCTCAACGGCGGCGAGGTCGCAGCGATGGTGCTCACCGAGGCGGTCGCGCGCCTCCTCGACGGATTCATGGGAAACCCGGACTCTCTCGTCGAGGAGTCGCACTCGGGCGCCGGGTTGCTCGAGTACCCCGTGTACACCAAGCCCCGCGAGTTTCGTTCTCTCCCGGTCCCCGAAGTGCTGCTCGGCGGCAATCACGCGGAGATCGACAGGTGGCGGCGCGACCGGGCGATCGCGAAGACGGCGAGCGCGCGTCCCGACCTGGCGCTTGCGCTGCGCGCGGACTCCCTGGGGCGCGAGGACAGGGCCTCGCTGGCCGCATGCGGCGTCGCCTACCCGCGCGAGGGCCGCGCGCGTCCCGTCGAGATCCGACCGGCGAGACCCGCAGACGCGGGCCAGCTGAGCGAATTGGCCGCGCGCACCTTCCCCGAAGCCTGCCCGCCGCAGCTGCCGCGCGACGCCATCGACGCCTTCATCGCCGCCGAACTCGGCCCCGAGTCGTTTGAGGCCATGGCCGCTCAGCCGAGCCGCTACCGCCTGTTCGTCGCCCAGGTCGGCGACGACCTCGTCGCGTACACGCTCACCGTCGTCGGACAGCGCGCTGTGCCCGACGACGTCGTGCGCCCCGGGCGCGTTAGTGCAGACGCCGCCTACCTGTCCAAGTGCTACGTGGACGCACGGTGGCGGGGAAGCGGCATCGCCGACGCCATCGTCGAGCGTGCGTGCGCCGACGCCGCCTCGCATGGGCACTCGTCCCTGGCGCTGGGCACCAACCGCGCCAACAAGCGCGCGCAGGCGTTCTACAAGAGCCACGGCTTCCGCAGGGGTTCCACGCGCACCTTCGACGTCGGCGGCGTGCTCAACCACGACGTCGTGATGGTGCGTGATCTCACCGATCTCGGGGGCGTTGGGCTCGCCTAAGGCGGTGCGCCTGTGGGACAATTACCGGGATTGTGCGTGGTTGCTCCTGCCGCAGGGGGACACCGAGGCGCGCGATCAGACGAACGAATGAGCGGGCATCCGCCCGCCCAACCAGGCGCCCCCGACCTGCGGCAGAGGCGTCAAGGAGAAGAAATGCAGAAGCTGGACGCCGTTGATGCGGCTTCGCTGCGCGATGACATCCCGCCGTTCCGTGCAGGCGACACCCTCAAGGTGCACGTCAAGGTCATCGAAGGCAACCGCTCCCGTATCCAGGTCTTCCAGGGTGTCGTGATCGCTCGCCGCGGTCACGGAGTGTCCTCCACGTTCACCATCCGCAAGGTGTCCTTCGGTGTGGGCGTTGAGCGTACCTTCCCGCTTCACGCCCCCACGATCGACCACATCGAGGTCGTCACCAAGGGCGACGTACGCCGCGCCAAGCTCTACTACCTGCGTGAGCGTCACGGCAAGGCCGCGAAGATCAAGGAACACCGTTCCGGCAAGTCCGAGTGAGGCCCGCCAGGGCGACGCCTTGGCATTTTTCACGGAAAGGCCCGACACCGCGCGCCGGTGTCGGGCCTCGCCGTATCCTTGGAGAGCTGACGAAACCAGGAGGAGAAGGCATGAGCTCGACTGCAGGTCCCGCGCTCGGACCGGTGCATGCACCGTCGCTCCGTGATCGCGAACGCGCGGAGGCGCGGGCTCGGCGCAACCCCTGGGTGTGGGTGCGCGAGATCCTTGCGATCATCGTCGTCGCTCTGCTGATTTCCTCGCTCCTGCGCGCCTTCATCGTTCAGGTCTTCTGGATTCCCTCGCCCTCAATGCGCAACACGCTCGTGCAGGACGACCGCATCTCGGTGTCCCGCATCGATGCGTTGCGTTCGAACGTTCATCGCGGGGACGTCGTCGTCTTCGACGATACCCTCGGCTGGCTGGGCTCATCGGAGGCTACCTCGCCCTCCGTTTTGCGCAAGATCGGAGAGTTCACGGGATTCGTGCCCGGCGGCGGCGAACAGACCCTCGTTAAGCGCGTCATCGGCGTGGGTGGCGATCACGTGACCTGCGCGAGCGCCACCGGCAAGGTGAGCGTCAACGGCGTCGAGATCGACGAGCCCTACGTCGCCGACGGCCAGGTTCCCTGCGGGGAGCGTACCTTCGACGTGATCGTTCCCGAGGGGCACCTGTGGGTCATGGGCGACAACCGCTCCAATTCAGCGGATTCGCGCTATCACATGGGCTCCGGCCAGTCTCCCTACGTCCCGGTGTCCTCCGTCGTGGGAACCGTTCAGGCCGTCATCTGGCCGGTATCGCGGTGGACGACGGACGTGGGCCACCCCGAGGTCTTCGCCTCCGTTCCCGACCCCTCATGACGACCGCTTCACGAGACCTTGAGCGGACCCTCGCGCAGCGCTGGGGCATCGTCGCCGGCATGGACGAGGTGGGGCGCGGGGCGCTCGCCGGACCGGTCGCCGTCGGAGTCGCCCTCGTCGGCGCCGACGCCGGTCCCGTCCCCGAGGGGCTGACGGACTCCAAGGCCCTGAGCGCGCGCCGCCGGGAGGCGCTCGTCGAACCGATCCTCTCCTGGGTGCGTGCGAGCGCCGTCGGCTATGCGTCCCCGCAGGAGATCGATCGGTGGGGGATCATCGCCGCCCTTCGCCTGGCGGGTCGGCGCGCCCTCGCTCAAGCCTGTGGTCATGGCCTCGTGCCCGGGGGTGTCCTGCTCGACGGCTCCCACGATTGGCTTCGGGCCCCCGACGATCTCTTTGGGGACGCCGACGGCCCCCCGGATCCCTTCGGCGTGGAGCTTCCGGTTCATACGCGGGTCAAGGCCGACCTGTCGTGTGCCGTCGTCGCCGCCGCCTCTGTTTTGGCCAAGGTCGAGCGAGACCGCCTCATGACCCAAGCCCAGGACCCGGGATACGGGTGGGCCTCCAACAAGGGATACGGCTCGGCGGCGCACGCGCGCGCGATCGCGCAGCTGGGGGTCAGTGACTTCCACCGTCGTTCCTGGAAGATGCCGACGAACGCCACAAAGTAGGGCGCGCCGGGGTGGCTTGCCGACCAAGGTGGCCTCGCCCGGCATGATGGGTCCGTGAGCGAAGAAATCGAAGGTTACGAAAACAACCTGGAGCTGGAGCTTTTCAAGGAGTACCGCGACGTTATCGGCTTGTTCAAGTTCGTCGTGGAGACCGAGAGGCGCTTCTACCTGTGCAATCACGTTGACGTCCAGGCGCGTCCGGTCGGCGGCGACGTGTTTTTCGAGCTGACGCTCACCGACGCGTGGGTCTGGGATATCTATCGTTCCTCGCGTTTCGTGCGCTCGGTGCGGGTGATCACCTACAAGGACGTGAACGTCGAGGAGCTGTCGAAGCCGGAGCTGGATATTCCCTAGGCCGCGAGCTATCCACAGGACGACCGGCGAGCGTCGGCGTATCCACAGCCCTCAGCCCGGGTCGCCCCCTGTCCACAGGGGGCGACTTTCGCGTTGATTGAGCGTTGCTTCGGGGCGCACTGTGGTCGTGGAGGTGAGCGCAGATGGAATGCTCAACACGACCCGAGCGACGGGTCCTGGGAGCCGCCGGGGAGTACACCGCGCGCCTGATGATCGAGGAGGCGGGACTGCGCGTCCTGGAATGCAACTGGCGCGACGGTCGCCGCGGTGAGCTCGACATCATTGCCCGCGACGACACGGATCCTTTCCGCCCCTGGACCGTGGTGGTCGAGGTTCGCACCCGGGTCGGCAGAAGCAAGGGCAGCGCGCTGGCGTCGGTCGATCCCCGAAAGGTCGCTCGGCTTCGTGCTCTCACGGGTGCATGGTGCCGTGCACGAGGCCGACTCGGGTCGCGGGTCCGCATCGATGTAGTCGCCATTACCCTGGACGCTCAGGGTCTGCGCCGCTGGCCCGACGTGGGCAGGAGCGATGTGGATCTGCGCGCGCTGGGTGCGCGCACCCTGTGGCTGCGGGGCGCGCAATGAGCGCGCCGGGACTGGCCCGCACCTACTCGATGAGCGTCGTCGGCATCGAGGGGCACGTGGTGGACGTCGAGACCTACGCGGGGGCTGGACTGGTTGCCTTCACGCTCGTTGGACTGCTCGACACGTCGGTGCGCGAGGCCCGCGACCGGGTGAGAGCCGCCTTCGAATCGTGCGGGCTGGACGTCTTGGACCAGCGGATCACGGTCAACCTGTCGCCCGCGGGAATCCCCAAGTCGGGCTCGGGATTCGACCTCGCCATCGCCTCGTCCATAGCGCTCGCGACGGGTCTCGTGTCGCCCCCGGCCTTCGAGGACGCCGTGATCGTCGGCGAGCTCGCCCTGGACGGCAGCATTCAGCCGGTGCGCGGGGTGCTTCCCGCGGTGCTCGCGGCCCGCTCGCGCGGAGTACGTCGCGTGATCGTCCCAGCTGTGTGCGCGAGCGAGGCGCAGCTGGTCGGCGGCATCGAGGTCCTGTCCTTCTCGCACCTGGCCGACCTGATCGCCTGGGGCGGGGGAGAGGCGCTGAAGGCTCCGTTCCGCGGGCAACTGGGGACGCGGGGCCCGTCCGTTTGTGCGAATCCGCCCGCTGCACTCGACATGGCGGACGTGCGCGGCCAGCCCGAGGCAGTCGCTGCGATGGAGGTTGCTGCCGCCGGCGGTCACCACGTGTTTCTCCTGGGAGAGCCCGGCTCGGGCAAGACGATGCTCGCCTCGCGCCTACCGACGATCCTGCCGGACCTGGACCCAGATACCGCGCTCGTGACGACGTCGCTGCACTCGGTCGCAGGGATCGTGCCAACAGGCACAGCCCTGGTCACGCGGCCCCCCTTTCAGGCCCCCCATCACTCGGTGACCATGGCCGCCCTCATCGGCGGCGGGTCGCGCACGCTGACGCCGGGCGCTGCGTCGCTCGCCCACGGGGGCATTCTCTTCTTGGACGAGGCCGCAGAGTTCGCCCCCTCCGTCCTCGACTCGCTGCGCGAGCCCCTCGAATCCGGAGTCGTGAACCTGCACCGCTCCGGGATCCACGCGCGCTACCCGGCCGCTTTCCAGCTGGTCATGGCCTCCAACCCGTGCCCGTGCGGCGGGCGGAGGGGAGGGCGTCGATGCACCTGTTCCTCCGTGTCCAGGAGGCGCTACCTGGCGCGACTGTCCGGGCCTCTCCTTGATCGGATGGACATCCGTATCGACGTGCGGACCCCGACGCGGGCGGACATGGCGGCGACCTCAACGCGCGATTCCGCATCGATCCGCGAGCGCGTGCGCGCCGCGCGCGAGCGGTCGCGTCACCGCCTGGCAGGCACGCCCTGGACCTGCAATGCGCAGCTTCCTGGGGCGTGGATCCGGCGCTGCTCGGGTATAGACGCCGAGCTGGTGGCCGAGCTCGACCGCCTCGTCGAGGCCGGCGTCTCCTCGATGCGCGGCATCGACCGCATGCTCCGGCTGGCGTGGACGCTCGCCGACCTAGACGGCCTCGACTCTCCGACGTTTGACCACATCGTTGCGGCGCAACAGCTGCGGAATGGACACGATCATGACAATTGATAGATGCACCTGGGAGGCCGCCTGGTGGTCGGCCGTGGCAGAGCCCGCCGACCCGTCGGCTCGCGTCGTGCGAGCGGTCCTGGGCGATGGCGAGGGGCGCGAGTGGCTTCAGGGGGAATGGAGGGGCGTCCCGGCCGAGCTCGCGCGCCATGCGCGGGCGGACTGGCGCCAGCAGTGGGAGCGCTGGCGCGAGCGGGCGCTTCGCGTCGACGTCGACCGTGACCTTCAGCGCGTCGAGCGAGCCGGCGGAGGCTTTCTCACCGCCCCGGATCGGCGCTGGCCGACGCAGCTGGCCTGCCTGGGGGACGATGAGCCCCTCGGGCTGTGGTACGTCGGTGCCCTCCCCGAGGCGTCGCGCTGCGACTCCCACGTCTCGATCGTGGGGGCGCGCGCCTCCACCTCGGCCGGAGGCAGGTGCGCCCGCAACATGGCCTACTACCTGGCCGACGGGGGATACACCGTCGTCTCCGGTGGGGCCATCGGCATCGACATCGAGGCGCACAGGGGAGCCGTGGCGGCCGGTGCGGCGACGGTGTCGATCCTGGCAGGCGGGGTGCTTAACCCATATCCGGCGTGCCACGTGCAGGACTTTCACGCGATCACCCGAGCCGGCGGGGCGCTCGTCTCGGAGGTGGCTCCTACCGCCAGGCCCGCCAAGTGGCGCTTCCTGACACGCAATCGCCTCATCGCCGCCTGGAGCGCGGCGACCATCGTCGTCGAGGCTGGGGCTCGCTCGGGTGCGCTAGCGACGGCGCGCTGGGCGATGGCGTGTGGGCGCGAGCTCGGGGCGGTACCGGGCGCGGTCGATGCCCCCATGTCGGTGGGGTGCCTCGAGCTGGCCCGGAACGGGGCGACGATCATTCGTGACGGGAGGGACGCCGCCGAGCTCGCCGGACCCATCCAGGCGGACGGGCTGACGCCCCTGTTCGGCGCGCCCGTCGAGGAGGACCGGGGCATCGATGCTCTCGCTCCGATCGCGCGTCGCGTGTGGGAGGCGCTCCCGCGCACCGGCCCGGCCGATGTGCCCGACGTCTGCGCGTCCGCTGGGCTGGGGCGTGAGGAGGTCAATCGCGCCCTCATGGACCTCGCCGTCGCCGGTCTGGTCACCAGCTCGACGCGCGGGTGGTTACGCAGGCGGGGCGGGAGCCCGTAGGATGAGCGCATGAGCGAGTGCGTGGGGGATCTGTGGGGCGAGTATCTGCGCGCGGGGCGCCGGATGAGCGACCACACCGTGGAGGCCTACCTCGGGGATCTTCGCTCGCTCCTGGACTACCTGGGCCTGGGATGGCAGGTCGCCCCGGCGCGGCTCGGCGAGGAGCTCACCCAGCGTCGCATCCGCTCGTGGCTTGCTGACACGCTGGCACGTGGTGGAGCGCGCTCGACGATCGCCCGACACGCGGCGGCCATTCGCAACTTCACGGCGTGGGCGGTGCGCGAAGAGATCCTGGCGCGCGATCCGGCCGCGGCGCTCACCAGCCCCCGGGCGGATCAGCGGCTACCGGCCGCCCTCGACGAGTCGGATGCGCGCCTGCTCATCAACCTGGCCCGCAGCGAGGCGCTTGAGGGCGGCCCCGCTCAGGTGCGTTCCTGGGCGATCCTGGAGATCACCTACGCGTGCGGGCTGCGCGTGTCCGAGGTCTGTGCGCTCGACGTGTCCTCCCTCAACCGCGAGACGCTCACCGTGCGCGTTCTCGGCAAGGGGAACAAGGAGCGCGTCGTCCCCTACGGCGCGCCGGCCGCGCACGCCCTCGACCACTGGCTCGTTCGTGCCAGGCCCCAGCTCGTCACGGCGAGCAGCGGAGAGGCCCTGTTCTTGGGGGATAGGGGTGGGCGCATCGACCCGCGGGTCGTGCGCTCCATGGTCCACAAGATGGCCGCTAAGGCCCAAGTCCACGACATCGCACCCCACGGGCTGCGCCACTCGACGGCGACGCACCTACTCCAGGGAGGAGCCGACCTGCGTGCCGTGCAGGAGATGCTGGGGCACGCTTCCCTGTCGACCACCCAGCGCTACACCCACGTGGACTCCGCGAGGCTCAGCGCCATCTATCGGCGTGCGCACCCCCGAGCCTGAGACGCGGATCCCTGCCGGGCGGCCGCCTCGCGGGTTGAGGCGCGCCGCGGCAACGCTGACGGCAGCGACCTATCGGGCGTCTCCGTCCCAGGGGAGGAGCCGAGGCCTGCCCAGCGTCAGGCGGATCGGATCGATGTACGACCTGGGCCCCGTCTTGGCACCCCAGTGAAGGGTGTCGGAGCCCTCCTCGACCACGCCGATCAGAGCTCCCTTGCTCACGCGATCGCCGACGCTCACGCTTGGTTCGAGGGGCAGATACGTGGACCAGACGGTCCGCCCGCGCACCTCGTGCATGATCGTGACGACGCCGCGCCCGGCCACGCGACCAGCGAAGGTGACGGTTCCGCCGTCGCAGGCGTACACCGGCGAGCCGCCCGCGTAGGCGAGGGTGACGCCGCGCCGACCTGGCAGCCAGTCGCGAGCGGGTGGGGAGAACGACGAGGCCACGGGAACGGGCGCGCCCGTTGGCCACTGCCAGCGGTCGGAGGGGGCCGTGGCCTCGGCGGCAGCGTCGGCCAGCAGGGAGACGCAGCACGCCAGGGCGATCAGGAGGCGAAGCGCGCGGTGAGGATTCAGTCGGCTCATACGTCCACGGTGCGAGAGCGGCGGGCGCGAGTCCAGCCGGAACAACGGGCCTGTGGATGGGGCGCGGCGTGGGCGGGGGCCTGTGGATGGGGCGCGGCCGCCCTCGCCGCTTAGTGCGGACCCGCGCGCCGGTGCCCCGACGGGGCATGAAAGTCGGCACAGTCACACTCCTCCCGTAACCGGGTAACGCGCGAGGGTGGGGTAATATGGGCGGGCACTTGCCTCGTGCAGGTGACTTCGCGTGCCATTTGTCGCGCCCCACGGGAGACCGCCAGGGGAGCGAGGCGCGGCGGCTTCGGTCCCTGCGGGGATGGTCGCCGGTCATGGCACCAGGGTGCGCGTAGCGCACAGCAAACCGATACCCCCGGGGGAAACCCCACTGATCACTCGCGACTTGCGGGGAAAGGACGAACCATGGCCGTCGTTACCATGCGTCAGCTCCTCGAGTCCGGTGTCCACTTTGGTCACCAGACTCGCCGTTGGAACCCGAAGATGAAGCGCTTCATCCTCACCGAGCGCAACGGCATCTACATCATCGACCTGCAGCAGACCATCGCTGACATCGACATTGCCTTCGACTTCGTCAAGCAGACCGTCGCCCACGGCGGCACGCTGCTCTTCGTCGGCACCAAGAAGCAGGCCCAGGAGGCGGTGGCCGAACAGGCTCAGCGCGTCGGCATGCCCTACGTGAACCACCGCTGGCTGGGCGGCATGCTCACCAACTTCTCCACCGTTTCGACCCGTCTGCAGCGCCTGAAGGAGCTCGAGCAGATCGACTTCGACGACGTGGCCTCCTCCGGTCACACCAAGAAGGAACTGCTCATGATGCGCCGCGAGAAGGACAAGCTGTCCCGCACGCTCGGCGGCATCCGCGACATGACCAAGGTTCCCTCGGCCGTGTGGATCGTCGACCCCAAGAAGGAGCACCTCGCGGTCTCCGAGGCTCGTAAGCTGCGCATCCCGATCGTCGCCATCCTCGACACCAACGCCGATCCGGACGAGGTCGACTACCGCATCCCCGGTAACGACGACGCCATCCGCGCCGTCGCGCTCCTGACCCGTGTTATCGCCGACGCCGTCGCCGAGGGCCTCATCGCCCGCTCCGACGTCCGCAGGGGCAAGGGCGACGAGACCGCCGCCGAGCCGCTGGCCGAGTGGGAGCGCGAGCTCCTTGAGGGCGAGGTCCAGGCCGACGAGGCCGCCGCGGCCGAGGTCGCCGAAGAGTCCGCCCCCAAGCAGGACTGAACTTTTAACTGAGAGGAATCATCCGATGGCGAATTTCACCGCTGCAGATGTGAAGGCGCTGCGTGAGCAGACCGGCGCCGGCATGATGGATGTCAAGAAGGCTCTGACCGAGGCCGACGGCGACGCCGAGAAGGCCCTCGAGATCATCCGCCTGAAGGGCCTGAAGTCCCTGTCCAAGCGCGAGGGCCGTCAGGCCTCGGCCGGCCTCCTGGCCGCTCAGACCGACGGCACGGTCGGCGTGCTGGTTGAGGTCAACTCCGAGACCGACTTCGTCGCCAAGAACCAGAAGTTCATCGACTTCTCCAACGAGGTCCTGGCCGCGGCCGTCGCTTCTTCCGCCGCCGACCTCGACGCGCTGCTCGCCGCCCCCATGGGCGAGGGCACCGTCAAGGATCGCCTGGACGCCTTTGCCTCCATCATCGGTGAGAAGCTGCAGGTTGGCCGCATCGTGCGCGTTGAGGGAGACAACGTCGACCTCTACCTGCACCAGACCAGCCCGGACCTGCCCCCGCAGGTTGGCGTCTTCGTCGTCACCGACGCCGCCGGCAAGGCCGTCGCCCACGACATCGCGATGCACGTCGCCGCCTACATGCCCGCCTACCTCGATCGCGACTCGGTTCCCGCCGACGTGCTCGAGAAGGAGCGCGCCACCCTCGAGAAGATCACGCTCGAGGAGGGCAAGCCCGCCAACATCGTTCCCAAGATCGTTGAGGGCCGCCTGAACGCGTTCTACAAGGACAACTGCCTCGTTGACCAGGCCTTCGCGCGTGACCCCTCGAAGTCCGTCGGCCAGGTCCTCAAGGAGGCCGGTGCCAAGGTCACCAACTTCGTGCGCGTGCACGTCGGTGCCTGATCTGGACACGTCGTCAGCTTGCTGACAAATGGGAGCGGTCCCGCCGAACGGCGGGGCCGCTCCCATTTTACCGGGTAGTATGGTTCTTAACCGTTCCGCCCTTCCCGGGCCGTTACAAAGGAGAAGCGTCATGTCGACGAACCGCCGCGTTTTGCTCAAGCTGTCCGGAGAGGCATTCGGGGGTGGGGCGATCGGTTTGGACCCCAAGGTTGTCCGCAACATCGCGGAGCAGGTCGCGGCGGCTGTGCGCGAGGGTATCCAGGTGGCGATCGTCGTCGGTGGCGGCAACTTCTTCCGCGGTGCGCAGCTCGCCCGTGAGGGGCTTGAGCGCTCGCGTGCGGACTACATGGGTATGCTCGGTACGGTTATGAACGCGCTCGCCCTCCAGGACTTTATCGACCAGTCCGGCGTTCCTGCTCGCGTGCAGACGGCCATCACGATGGCTCAGGTAGCCGAGCCCTACCTGCCGCTTCGAGCGATTCGTCACCTGGAAAAGGGACGCGTCGTCGTTTTCGGTGCTGGTGCGGGTCTGCCGTACTTCTCGACCGACACGGTGTCTGCTCAGCGCGCCCTCGAGATTCACTGCGACGAACTTCTCGTCGCGAAGAACGGTGTGGACGGCGTGTACGACGACGATCCGAACAAGAACCCCGATGCTCACCGCTTCGATACCCTGACGTATTCCGAGGCGCTGCGACGCGATCTCAAGGTGATTGACGGTTCGGCGCTGGCCCTGTGCCGCGACAACGGGCTGACCACGCGCATCTTTGGCATGGGTGGCGACGGCACCGTGACCCGCGCGCTGATGGGCGATGAAATCGGTACCCTAGTGACGGCGTGATATAACCTTCACAGACCACTGACTTAAAGGAGCACATAGTGATCGACGATATTCTCCTCGAGGCCGAGGAAAAGATGGACAAGGCCGTGGAAGCGGCCAGCCACGAGTTTTCGAACATTCGTACCGGACGCGCGACGTCCTCGATGTTCGAGCAGCTCTTGGTGGACTACTACGGCGCTCCGACGCCGATGCAGCAGCTTGCTAGCTTCCAGATTCCCGAGGCCCGCACCGTCCTTATTTCCCCCTTTGATCGCACCGCGACTCAGGAGATCATTCGTACGCTGCGCGAGTCGGACCTCGGTGTGAACCCGACCGACGACGGCAACGTTGTTCGCGTCGTTCTGCCCGCACTGACGGAGGAGCGCCGTAAGGAGTACGTGAAGCAGGCCAAGAGCAAGGCCGAGGACGGTCGCGTGTCCGTGCGTGGCGTGCGCCGTAAGGCGAAGGATCAGCTCGATCGCCTGAAGAAGGACGGCGAGGCCTCCGAGGACGACGTCGATCGCGCAGAAAAGCAGCTTGATTCGCTGACGAAGGCCCACACCGAGCAGATCGACAAGATGCTCGCGACGAAGGAAAGCGAACTGCTGACGATCTGATGGCGTCGACGGATCGTTCACTTCTTGCCCGAGTCTTCTCCCCGGGCCCCGCTCGTGACAATCATCCCGCGGGTGGGGCAACGGGGAAGGCCGGGCGTAATCTTCCGCAGGCGATCACGACCGCTGTTGTCCTGATCGCTGCGGTTGCCGTCCCTCTGTTCACGTCGCTGCCTGCGTTTGTCGGCGTTATTGCTTTCGTGTGTCTCGTCGGCATTTGGGAGCTCGCGGGCGCGTTCGCGCGCATGGGCATCACCCTGACGGTCACACCGTTGTACGTCGGTGCTATCGGCATGGTGACCTGCGCGTGGTGGCTGGGTACGGAGGGCATGCTCTTCGCCCTGTACATCACCGTGTTCGTCTGTGCGGCATGGCGACTCCTGGACCGTCGTCAAGAGTCACGGATGAGCGACGTCGTGTCGTCGACCTTTGCGGCTGTCTACGTGCCGTTCCTGGCCTCGTTTGTTGTGCTCATGATGGCGGCATGGCACAACGCCTGGGTGTTCGTCGTCTTTGAGCTCATGGTCATTGCTAACGACACCGGTGGCTGGGCTGTCGGCGTCATGTTCGGCAAGCACCCCATGGCTCCCGCTCTGTCCCCGAAGAAGTCGTGGGAAGGCTTTGCAGGTTCCGCACTGACGGCCATCGCGGTCGGCGTGGTCGGACTTTGGCTGCTGGGAGCTTCCTGGTGGTGGGGTGTCGTTGCGGGTATCTCCATCGCCTTTGTGGGTACGATGGGCGACCTGACCGAGTCTCTCATTAAGCGTGAGGCTGGCCTGAAAGACATGTCGCAGATCCTGCCGGGCCACGGTGGTGTTCTCGACCGAGTGGACGCGCTGCTCATGAGCGCGCCGGTCGCCTACTTCGTTTTCGCGTGGGCGCTGCCGGGTATTTCTTGGGAGTCTAGCCATTGAGCCACACGACTAGGACAGGACGCGGGGCGCAGGGCCGCTCCCGCGAGGAGGCCACGGCCTCGGCGCAGCGTCTCCAAGGTGCGCGCCGTGAGGTTCGTCCGACCGATCAGCCGCCGGAGGGTGCGACGCACAAGGATGCTAAGCCGGTCCTGTCGTTCACCGCGAAGCGGCGTGGTAAGGCACCGTCGCACCTCGCTGACCTGGATGCAGCGGGTCGTAAGCAGGTACTCAAGGACCTTGGGCTGCCCGCATTCCGTGCGGATCAGCTGTCGCGCCACTACTTCACGCACTTCGAGGCCGACCCTGAGCGCATGAGTGACATTCCGGCTGGCATGCGCGCCCAGGTTAGCGAGGCTCTCCTGCCGACGCTCGTGTCGAAGGTCGTCTCGTTGGAGGCGGACGGCGGCCGCACGATCAAGGACCTGTGGCGGCTGTACGACGAGGCCCAGGTGGAGTCGGTGCTCATGCGCTACCCGCAGCGCACCACCCTGTGCGTGTCCTCGCAGGCCGGTTGCGGCATGGCGTGTCCGTTCTGTGCGACGGGGCAGATGGGCCTGACTCGCAACCTGTCGACGGCAGAAATCGTCGATCAGGTGCGCTACGCGCAGGCGGCATGCCGAGATGGAGCGCTCGCCGGTGGACCCACGACGCTGTCGAACGTCGTGTTCATGGGAATGGGTGAGCCGCTGGCCAATTACAAGACGGTGATCGGCGCGCTGCATCGCCTCATCGATCCCGCGCCAGAGGGTTTCGGTATGAGCGCGCGCAATATTACCGTCTCCACGGTCGGCCTGGTTCCCGCGATTAAGAAGCTCGCGGGGGAGGGGATGCCGGTGACGCTCGCGGTGTCGCTGCATGCTCCCGACGACGATCTGCGTGATGAGCTCATTCCGATCAACTCGCGCTGGAAGGTCGGGGAACTCCTGGATGCTGCCCGCGCCTACTTCCTGGCAACGGGACGGCGCGTGTCGATCGAGTACGCGCTCATCAAGGACATGAACGATCAGGAGTGGCGCGCCCAGCTTCTGGCCGACGAGCTCAACAAACGAGGCCATGGCTGGGTTCACGTGAACCCCATTCCTCTGAACCCGACGCCGGGATCGATTTGGACGGCGTCTACGAAGCATGCCCAGGATGCGTTCGTCAAGCGCCTGCGCGACAACGGAATTGCGACGTCGATTCGCGATACCCGGGGTTCCGACATTGACGGCGCGTGCGGGCAGCTGGCCACGGCGGTTGCTGACGGTAAACGCCCGGTCGGGGAGGCGCGCGCGTGAGTACGACCGATTTTTTGCGCACGTTCTTGCGCGAGGGCTACGACATGAGCGAGGTGCGCGCATTCCTCGCCGATGTGGAGCGCACAATCAGAGGGCAGGCGAGCGAGCCGGATCAAATCGTGACCGCCCGCAAGGCTGAGGAGATGGAGTTTTCCGTCAAGTTCCGTGGCTTCAACATGGACCAGGTGGACGCCGAGATCGATCGCTTGATCGGCGTGTTGAGGGGGCTTGATCGCGACCGCGAGTGGGCGGCCCAGCATGAGGGCGAGGCCGGCGAGGAAGTGTCGGCTGCCGACGCGGACGAGCCCGCCCCGGCCTCGTTGACCGACTCGCACAGCGGCCCCGAAGCGCCCGGAACTCCTTCCGCAGCTTCTCATGCGCCCGCCGCCTCCGACATCGGGCCAATCGCCCCTGGGACGCGTATACCCCGGGCGGATTCCGGTGACGTGCCGGTGTCCCCGAAGCCGCCAGAAGCACTCGTTGTCCCCGCGCCGACCGCCGACGCGAGCACGCCAGTGGCCACCGATAGCCTCGACGTCGACCGCATGCTCGATCGCATCGCGGCCGATCCGCCCATCCAGACGGTCGTGGACCAGGTGGCCGCCGAGTTCGGCACGCCTGAAGCCGTCGATCAGATTCTTCGTTCTATGACACAGGAAAAGGAGCAGTCATGACTGAGTTTCCTAGGGTTAGTCTCTTCTCGAAGGGCTACGACTGCGAACAGGTCGATGCGTTCTTCGAAGATGCTCGCCGCGCCTACGAGGGTGGCGTTCCCCCGGAGCAGTTCAGCTCCGAGCAGGTGCGTCTGGCGACTTTTGAGCTGAAGAATCGCGGCTACAACATTGATGCCGTCGACGGCGCGATGAACCGTCTGGAGGCCGCTTTCGTCAACCGTGATCGAGCGGATTCCGTCGCCGCCGAGGGTGAGGCAGCGTGGTACGACCGCGTCGCTGACCGCGCGACGACCCTGTACCCGCGTCTGCAGCGTCCTCGCGGCGAGCGCTTCGCACATCCGACGTCGGGGCGTGGCTACTCCTGCGAGGAAGTCGATGACTTGCTGGATCGCATCGCAGCTTACTTCGACGAGGCCGGGGAGCTGACCTCTGACGAGATTCGCCTGTCGACCTTCCGGCCCAAGCGCGGCAAGAAAGCTTACATGGAGGGCCCCGTGGACGCCTACCTTGGGCGTGCTGTCGAAATTCTGCTTGCGGTTGACTGATGCCCGTGTCGGTGGAGGAGCATACAGCCACGATTCCTGTTGTCCTGCTCGGTTCGACGGGTTCGATTGGTACCCAGGCACGCGAGGTGATCGAATCGCACCGTGGGCGTTTCGACGTTCTTGGTTTGAGCGCCGGCGGTGCGTCGATCACTGAGCTCGCTGCGCAGATCGTCGCCTTGAACCCCGCGTACGTGGGCGTAGCTCGCGACGTTCGCGAGGAATTGATGGCCGCTGTGGAGTCGATGGGCGGCACGTGTCCGGAGGTTTTCGTCGGTGACAATGCATCCGTCGAGGTTGTGTGCGCGTCCGTTGAACGGGCGGCGCAGCTGTATCCGTCGGCGACGCCGGTGGTGCTCAATGGTATAACGGGCGGGGTGGGCCTGTCGTCGACGCTTGCGGCTTTGACGTGCGGTGCCCGCCTGGCGTTGGCGAACAAGGAGTCTCTGGTTGTCGGCGGCGCGCTGGTGAAGAACGCGATGCGTTTTCCCGGCCAGATTGTTCCGGTGGATTCCGAGCACTCCGCGATCGCTCAGGCGTTGGCCTCGGGTGTGCATGAACGCGGTCTGACTTCTCCGGTTGTTTCGGGCCGGTCCGAGGTCGCGGACCTCGTTCTCACCGCTTCGGGAGGCCCGTTCCGCGGTCGGAGGCGCGAGGAGCTGCGCGGCGTGCGCGCTGAGCAGGCGTTGGCGCATCCCACGTGGCAGATGGGTCCCGTCGTCACGATCAACTCCTCGACGCTGATCAATAAGGGGTTGGAGCTGATCGAGGCTCACCTGCTGTTCGATGTGGCACCCGAGCACATTGTCGCGACCGTTCATCCGCAGTCGATCGTGCATTCGATGGTGACGTGGTGTGACGGTGCGACGACGCTTCAGGCGTCGCCGCCGGACATGCGCTTGCCGATCGCGCTCGGCCTGACGTGGCCCGAGCGTCTCGCGGACGTTGAGCAGCCCCTGACCTGGGTCTCCGCCTCTGAATGGACTTTTGAGCCGGTGGATAACGAGACGTTCCCCGCGATCAACCTCGCCCGCTTCGCGGTCGCGGCCTCGGCGACGCATCCGGCGGTACTCAACGCCGCGAACGAGGTGCTGGTCGATGCATTTATTGCGGGGGAGGTGCCGTGGCTTGCCATCGTGGACACGGTGTCGAGGGTCGTGCATGAGCACGAGGGCGTCGCGCACCCCTCGTTGGAAGACATTGTGGCCGCACAGCGCTGGGCTGATCAGCGTGCGCGCGAACTCGTTCGCGCCGGCCAGTGGAAGGATATGTGAGCGTGGGATCAGTCGTCGGTATCGTCGTTGTCGTTGTTGGAATCTTGGCGTCTGTCGCCCTCCACGAGGTGGGGCATATGCTTCCCGCGAAGAAGTTCGGGGTGTTGGTCCCCGATTATGCGGTGGGTTTTGGACCTGCGCTGTGGAAGAAGAAGATAGGCGACACGACGTACGCGCTGCGAGCGATTCTGCTCGGCGGTTACGTCAAGATCGTCGGCATGTACGCGCCGGCGCGTCCCGGAACTCGGCTCGTGGGGCGGGGCGGTAAGCCGACGCTCGCGCAGGAGGCCCGTGAGGCCTCGGCGGAGGAGATCCCTGAAGGGCAGGAACACCGCGCGTTCTACCGCCTGAGCGCACCGAAGAAGATTGCGGTCATGCTCGGTGGGCCGCTCATGAATCTGCTGATCTGCATTGTGCTGTCGGCGGTGACGATGATCGGCATTGGCGCTCCCACGGCCTCGCGAACGATTGCGGACGTCCCGGCCACGATCACGAGCGCTTCCGGTGAGGTCGCCTCTCCCGCGTACGAGGCCGGGGTTCGTCCCGGGGACACGGTCGTGGCGTGGAATGGGCAGCCTGTGGCCACTTTTGCCGACCTGCAGCGGGCTGTGGGAGCCACCCAGGAGGGGGAGTCCGCCGTGCTGACGGTGGAGCGTGACAGCACCACCGTGGATCTGACGGTGTCTCCGGTGACGGGATCTCAGGGGGCGCGCATTGTCGGCGTGACCGCTGGGTACGAGTACGTGTCTGCGTCGCCTGCCGACGTGGCAGCTGCGAACTGGCAGATGCTTAAGGGGACGACAGCGGTTGTGACCCGGCTGCCCCAGGCAGTGTGGCAGGTCGGTCGCTCCGTGTTTACCGACGAAAAGCGTGACTCCTCGGGCGTCGTGTCTGTCGTGGGCGTCGGGCGCCTCGCTGGTGAGGTGACGGGTGATTCACAGGCACTGGGCCTGCGCGACACGCGTCAGGTTGTCGCTGTACTGCTCAGCCTCTTGGCCTCGCTCAACATGGCTCTGTTCGTCTTTAACCTGATCCCGTTGCCGCCCCTGGATGGTGGGCACATTCTCGGGGCGATCTACGAGGGCGTGCGTCGATTGATTGCACGCGTGCGCGGGGCGGAGGATCCGGGCCCGGCGGACACGGCTCGCCTCGTTCCCGTTACCTGGGTTGTTGGCGGCATGCTCGTCGCAATGAGCGTCGTTTTGATCGTTGCCGACATCGTGAAGCCGGTGTCTCTGGGCTGAGTGTCGGCACGTCACACACATTTGCCCCGAAAAGCGACTCTGACCACGCGTTCGTGGTCCGTGTGGGAAGGAAGGCCACTGTGCGCGATAATGACACGGTGAGTGAAATCAATCTTGGTATGCCCGAAGTCGCGGCGTCGCCGTTCCCGCGCAAGCAGACGCGTCGCATCATGGTGGGCGACGTTCCGGTGGGCGGTGGCGCTCCAGTCTCCGTCCAGTCTATGACGACGACGAAGACGCACGATATCGGCGCGACGCTCCAGCAGATCGCCGAGCTGACGGCCGCCGGCTGCGACATCGTTCGCGTCGCCTGCCCGACGGATAAGGATGCGGACGCGCTGCCTATCATCGCCAAGCAGTCGCGCATCCCGGTGATCGCGGACATTCACTTCAAGCCGAAGTACGTGTTCCAGGCAATCGAGGCCGGCTGCGGTGCCGTACGCGTGAACCCGGGTAACATCCGTAAGTTTGATGACCAGGTGAAGGACATCTGCAAGGCGGCCTCCGACCACGGCGTCTCTCTGCGCATCGGCGTGAACGCCGGATCCCTCGATCCTCGACTGCTCAAGAAGTACGGACGTGCCACGCCCGAGGCCCTTGTCGAGTCCGCGATCTGGGAAGCCTCGCTGTTCGAGGAGAACGACTTCCACGACTTTAAGATCTCGGTCAAGCACCACGACGTACTGACCATGATCCAGGCCTACCGGATGCTCTCCGAGGCGGGGGACTGGCCCCTGCACCTGGGCGTCACCGAGGCTGGCCCCGCCTTCCAGGGCACCATTAAGTCCGTATCCGCTTTCTCGGTGCTCCTAGCCGAGGGCATCGGTGACACAATCCGTGTGTCCCTGTCTGCCCCGCCGGTCGAGGAGGTCAAGGTGGGCACGAAGATGCTGGAGTTCATGGGGCTGCGCGATAAGACTCTCGAGATCGTCTCATGCCCCTCGTGCGGCCGCGCCCAGGTGGATGTGTGGACGCTCGCTGAGGACGTGACTGAGGGCCTGAAGGACCTGACGGTTCCGCTGCGCGTGGCTGTGATGGGCTGCGTCGTCAACGGCCCGGGCGAGGCTCGCGAGGCCGACCTGGGTGTCGCCTCCGGCAACGGCAAGGGACAGATCTTCATTCGCGGCGAGGTCGTCGAGACCGTTCCCGAGGATCAGATCGTTGAGACCCTGATTCGCCGCGCGAACGCCCTTGCTGAGGAACTGGGCCTGGAGCCCGGTTCCGGCAGCGTTGAGGTCGCCCCGATCACCGCCCCGGACGTCAAGCTCCCGGGCATCGACTTCTGAGCTGCTGATAAGGACCATACGCATGCGTATCCGCACTCTTGCCTGTCTGTCTCTCGTCGCCGGCGTATGCGCCGTTGCGGCTACTGGTTTCCCCCGTCGCATCGGCCTGACGGCGTCCCAGGCGGACGTGTCGCTCCCGGGCGACCTGATCCTGCCCGGCGCGAACGTCGTGGTTGATCGCGGCATCGCGATCGACGCGCCCGCGTCCGTCGTGTGGGACGTCCTCGGTCACGTGTTCGAGCCGGAGGACGAGTCCACGATCATCGACATCGAGGATGAGGACCACATCCTCATGCGCGTCGCTCCTCCGGCAGCCCTCGAAGGCGCCGAGGCCTCGGGCACGTGCGTCATCGCTCTGCTGCCGCTGTCGCCCTCGCGCACGCTTTTGCATATCCGTGAACGTCACGAGGCACAGGGACGCGACCGCGCGCTTGCGTGGGCTGGCGTCGCAGCCGAGTCGCTGTCGTCGCTGTCGATGCTGCGCGACCTGCGCGATGCATGCGTCGGCGGGCTCGTCGATGCCTGATTAGTCTCGTTCCCGCCGTTTCGGTTGGACATTACTCCCCGTTGGTGTTGTAGTATCGCTCTGTACGCAACGCCAACGGGGATGTTGCATTGTCCGAAGGGGGACGGATGGTCGCACACTCCACCGCCGTCATCGCACTGGTCGGTCTCGTCATCGCATCCGTGTGGGCGTGGGCCTGGCTCGGTTTTGGCGCGAGCGCTCGTCGTATGGCAGTGCGCCTGGAGATTGGCGGCGGCAGCGCGGCTGGTGAGATGTCTGCGCTCGTGTGGCCCCTCATGCCTTTTCTCTCCCTCCTGTGGTTTCTGACGGGGGACCTGATGGCCCGCGAGGCCTCCGGCTTCGATACGGCAGGCCCCTGCGCGCTGATCGCGCTCATTCTTGCTGCGATGGTGGGCGTCGCTGTGTGCGCCCTGTACCTGGGCGGCCTTCCCGCATGGGCGTACCCGGGCTGGATGGCTCGCCGCTACTACGCGTCACACCCGGGTGCCCGTGAGCGTGAGCTCGGTGCCCGCGCGGTTATCTGAGGACGTTACAGACGCCTCGATGAGGGTCTCCACGGCTGTGCCGGTGGCCCCAGGGCCTTAGCGTGCCGTACTCTTGGAGCATGCTTCGAAATCTCTCGACTTTCTTCCTGCGAACCCTGCGTGAAGACCCGGCCGACGCCGAGGTCAATTCGCACAAGCTTCTGGTGCGTGCCGGCTACATTCGCCGCTCCGCCCCCGGCATCTACACGTGGCTGCCCCTCGGCCTGCGTACGCTGCGCAAGATCGAGGACATCGTCCGCGAGGAGATGGACGCGATGGGCGCTCAGGAAGTTCACTTCCCGGGCCTGATTCCCGCTGAACCCTACAAGGCGACTAACCGCTGGGAAGAGTACGGCCCGACGCTGTTCAAGCTCAACGATCGTAAGGGCGGCGACTACCTGCTGGCCCCCACGCACGAGGAAATGTTCACCCTGCTGGTGAAGGACATGTACTCCTCGTACAAGGACCTGCCCGCCACGCTGTACCAGATTCAGACGAAGTACCGCGACGAGGCCCGCCCGCGCGCCGGCCTGATCCGCGGCCGCGAGTTCGTCATGAAGGATGCCTACTCCTTCGACATCGACGATGAGGGCCTGAATGCCTCCTACCAGGCTGAGCGTGACACCTACGAGCGCATCTTCCAGCGCCTGGGTCTGCCTTACGTCATTGTTTCCGCGATGAGCGGCGCGATGGGCGGCTCGCGCTCCGAGGAGTTCCTGCACCCCTCGCCGATCGGCGAGGACACCTTCGTGGCGTCACCGGGTGGCTACGCCGCCAACGCGGAGGCCGTGACGACCCCCGTGCCCGAGGCTCAGGATGCGTCCGGCGTTCCTGCTCCGGTTGAGGTGCCGACTCCCGACGCGCCGACGATCGAGGCGCTCGTGGACCTGCTCAACGAGCGTTACCCGCGCGAGGATCGTCCCTGGACCGCCGCCGACACGCTGAAGAACGTCGTCGTGACGCTGACGCACCCGGATGGCGAGCGCGAGCTCCTCGTCGTGGGCGTGCCCGGCGACCGCGATGTCGACATGAAGCGCCTCGAAGCCGCCGTGGCCCCCGCCGAGGTCGACATGGCGTTGGACTCCGACTTCGAGCCGCACCCTGAGCTGGTGCGCGGCTACATCGGCCCCACGGTGCTCGGCCCCAACTCGCCTCAGCGCGTCGTGGACGAGGAGGGCAACGCCTCCGGTTCTGTGCGCTACCTGGTGGACCCGCGCGTCGTCGAGGGCACCGCCTGGGTGACGGGCGCGAACGCCGAGCAACGTCACGTGCTGAACCTCGTCATGGGCCGTGACTTCACGGCGGACGGCACGATCGAGGCCGCTGAGGTGCGCGAGGGCGACCTGGCTCCCGACGGTTCGGGCCCCCTCCACCTCGAGCGTGGTATCGAGATCGGCCACATCTTCCAGCTGGGGCGCAAGTACGCCAAGGCCTTGGGCCTGACCGTGCTCGACGAGAACGGCAAGACTCAGGTCGTCACGATGGGTTCGTACGGCATCGGCGTCACCCGCGTGATGGCTGCCCTGGCCGAGGCCAACTGCGACGACAAGGGCCTGAGCTGGCCCGCGCAGATCGCTCCCTTCGACGTGCACGTCCTGGCCACCGGCAAGGGCGACGAGGTCTTCGCAACCGCTCAGTCGCTGGGCGAGCAGCTCGACGCGGCCGGCCTGGATGTTCTCGTCGACGATCGCCGTAAGGTCAGCGCCGGCGTGAAGTTCAAGGACTACGAGCTCGTGGGCGTGCCCTTCGGCCTGGTTGTCGGTCGTTCGTTGGCCGACGGCGAGGTGGAGATCCGCATTCGCGCCACCGGCGAGACTATCGTCGTGCCCGTCGAGGAAGCCGTCGCGCGCCTGCGCGATCAACACGGCGCAGCCCTGAAGGGGGAGTGACATGGCTATTCGTCCCATCCGCATCATCGGTGACCCCGTCCTGCGCACTGTCTGTGATCCCATCACGGAGATCACTCCGAACGTGAAGGCTCTCGTCGAGGACCTGCTCGAGGGCGTCGACATGGACGGCCGCGCCGGCCTGGCCGCCAACCAGATCGGCGTCAGCCTGCGCGCGTTCTCCTGGAATATCGACGGCGAGATCGGCTACGTGCTCAACCCCCGTATCGTCGCGCTCAGCGAGGACGAGTACCAGGACGGCGACGAGGGCTGCCTGTCGGTCCCCGAGCTGTGGTACCCGACCGAGCGCGCCTGGTACGCGCGCTGCGAGGGCACCGACCTGGACGGCAAGAAGGTCGTCGTCGAGGGCGAGGAGCTGATGGCGCGCTGCATCCAGCACGAGTGCGACCACCTGGACGGTCACATTTACATCGACCGTCTCGATCGGGCGACTAGGAAGAAGGCGCTGCGCGACATCCGCAACGCGGGCTTCTGAGCATCAGGCCTCATGCAGGCGTGGACGCGCCGGGGACTGGAGTGCATTCCCCGGCGCGTTCGACTATCCTGTAACCACATCGCGCGCCGTCTCGGCGCAGATCATTGCAACTCACGGCAGTTTAGGGCGTAGGGGAAGACGATCCTGACAAGGCCAACAGGAGGAACAATGAGAGGGTCATACACCCGCGGTGTACTTTTCGTGCACTCAACACCGCCCGCTCTGTGCCCGCACATCGAGTGGGCGCTAGGCACCGCGCTCGGCCAGGAGGTTCACCTCCAGTGGTCGGACCAGGAAGCGGCGCCGGGCATGGTTCGCTGCGAGTTCTCGTGGGTCGGACCGATCGGCTCGGGCGCCCGTTTGGCGTCCGCTCTGCGCGGTTGGGAGCACCTTCGTTACGAGGTCACCGAGGAAGCCACTTCCTCGAGCGACGGCGGTCGCTGGTGCCACACGCCGTCCCTGGGTATCTTCCACTCGCAGATGGACACGATCGGCAACGTCGTCGTGCCCGAGGACCGCATTCGCGCCGCCCTGGAGTCTGCCACGACGTACGAGGAGCTGCGCGAGGGCCTCGACCTGGCTCTCGGCCAGGCCTGGGATGACGAGCTTGAATCCTTCCGCCACGCCGGCGCAGGCGCGCCCGTGCGTTGGCTCAACAACCGGGTCGGCTGATGGGCTCCATCGCCGACCTGCTCGGTGACCAGCTGCGTGCAGGCTTAGCGCAGCTGGTCGCTCCCGATGCGTCCGACGAGGCACCCGGTGCGGCCCCGGCCTCGTCCGACAGCACGGTCGAGACCGCCCAGGACCGCGCGCGCGAGGCCGCGATGGCGTCCGTTCTCGACGAGGCAGAGCTGGACCCTGCTAGCGCGCGCGGCGAACTGACGCTGCGCGGCGATCTGGACATGGACGATGTGTCCCTCTACGCCGTTGTCGCACGCGTGGAACGCGAGGCGAAGGTGACACTGAGCGACGCTTTGGTGGAGCAGTGGGTGACGCTCGCGGACCTGCTTGACGCCGTTTCTGATGCCGCGTCCAATCACTAGCGAAAAACCTTGTCAGCGGAACTTCAACGACGCATCCAATGTTCGTAAAGTGCCGGAATTTCAGGCCTACAGGGCCTACCATGGAGGCGCACCTGCCGGAATGAACCGGCCGGCGAACAGACGGAAGGAACAACGTTGACCCGCACAGAAGAAGATCTGCTCGGCACCCGCGAAGTACCCGAGGACGCGTACTGGGGCATCCATACGCTGCGAGCAATCGAGAACTATCAGATCTCGGGTCGCACGATCAATGAAGCGCCCGAGCTCATCCGTGCGTTTGCGCAGGTGAAGAAGGCCTGCGCCCTGGCAAACATGCAGCTGAAGGCCATGAAGCCGGCCAAGGCTGAGGCGATCATCGCCGCGTGCGACGAGATCATCGAGAATGGCCGCTGCATGGATCAGTTCCCCGTCGACCAGTTCCAGGGCGGTGCCGGCACCTCCGTCAATATGAACGCGAACGAGGTCATTGCGAACCTGGCGCTTGAGATCCTGGGGGAGGAGAAGGGGCGCTACGACATCATCAACCCCAACGATCACGTTAACCGCTCCCAGTCGACGAACGACGCCTACCCCACGGCCTTCCGTATCGCCCTGTGGCGCAAGGTGAACCGCCTGCGTAAGGCTATCGACGAGCTCGCCGACTCTTTCGACGAGAAGGGCGCAGAGTTCCGCCACATCCTCACGATGGGCCGCACGCAGCTGCAGGACGCCGTCCCGATGTCGCTCGGCAGCGAGTTCTCCGCCTTCGCGCACACGCTGCGTGAGGAGGACGAGCGCCTCGTCAACAACGCCGAGCTGCTCCTGGAGACCAACCTGGGCGCAACCGCCATCGGCACCGGCCTGAACACCCCGGACGGCTACCAGCAGGTCGTCGTGCGCCACCTGCGCCGCATCACGGGCGCCCGCGTCGTCGGCTCGCCGAACCTCCTCGAGGCCACGTCGGATACGGGTGCCTACGTGTCCATGCACGCCACGATCAAGCGCAGCGCCGTCAAGCTCTCCAAGGTCTGCAACGACCTCCGTCTGCTGGCCTCCGGCCCCCGAGCCGGCCTCAACGAGATCAACCTGCCCAAGATGGCGGCGGGCTCGTCGATCATGCCCGCCAAGGTCAACCCCGTGATCCCCGAGGTCGTCAACCAGGTGTGCTTCAAGGTCATCGGCAACGACCAGACCGTCACCATGGCGGCCGAGGCCGGCCAGCTCCAGCTCAACGTCATGGAGCCCGTCATCGCACAGGCGCTCATCGAGTCCATCAACCTGCTGGTCAACGCATGCGATACGCTGCGCGAGCGCTGCATCAACGGCATCACGGCCAACGAAGATGTCTGCCGCGGCTACGTGGAGAACTCGATCGGTATCGTCACATACTTCAACGACGTCATTGGTCACCACCTGGGCGATGTCGTGGGCAAGCGTGCCGCAGCGGAGGGCAAGACCGTCCGCGAAGTCATCCACGACATGGAGCTCCTGTCGGAGGATGAGGTCGAGCGCATCCTCTCGCCGGAGAACCTCGCTCACCCGAAGTACGCGGGTACCGAGGAAGAATGATCGCCTGACGCGTTCAAACGACGAGGCCGGGGCCCCGCATGGGGATCCCCGGCCTTCGTTGTGGTTGGCGTCGCTAGGGGAGTAGCGACTCCTTGAACGAGCGCAAGAAGGTGCCGAATCGCTCCACCCGGTCGGAGAAGTACCGGTAGATGCGCCTGCGCGCGTCGCCCACGTATTCGACGGTGCGCAGGTCCTCGTATCGGAAGCGGCCGCGTTCGTCGATGAGCGCGGAGTCGACCAGTCGCTCGGTGACCGCGCAGCGGAAGTGCGTGTAGGTGCCGTCGTCCGTGGCCTCCAGGACGCGGCACAGCAGGCTCATCTGGGAGCCGTCGAGCACGGGGATGCCGTCGTGGTCGCTCGACGCCAGCTGCGCGTGGCCGAGCTTGTCGCCGCCCGAGACTGTTCCGGCGTACTCAAAAAGACCCATGGCGTCGGCACCAAACAGATTGAGGGAGCAGACGCCGGAGCGCTTGATCGAGCGGGCGGCGTGCGTGGTGGAGTCGCAGCCGATCATGACCATCTGTCCCAGTGAATACGAGGATGAACCCGTCGTTATGCCGACGCCGACGGCCTCGTCCGGGTACGCCAGGATGTAGACCGGAAAGCCGTAGTAGAACTTCTCTGTGTCGTAGGGAACGTGCATGCCTCCATTGTGTGCTGGTGACAGTCGGCAGGCAGCACCTATCCCACCGATTGGCACAAACGACGAGGCCGGGGACCCCGCGTGGGATCCCCGGCCTCGTTCTCATGACCGCTGGGCGCCGCGATGGAGGAGCGCGGGCCTAGCGACGATCATTCCTCGCCAGCGTGGTCGTTACCCTGGATTGAGCAGTTGAACAGGTCGTACTTCTCGATCGCCTGCTGGACGACGGACGGGTCGACCTGACCCTTGTCGGCGAGAGCGGCGAGCGTGCGCACGACCATCGACTCAGCGTCGATGTGGTACCAACGGCGGGCGGCGCGACGGGTGTCGGAGAAGCCGAAGCCATCCGCGCCGAGCACGTGGTAGTCGCCGGGGATCCACTGACGGATCTGGTCGGGCAGCATACGGTCGAAGTCGGAGGAGGCCACGAAGGGGCCCTCGCGACCCGCGAGCTTCGTCGACACGTAGGGCGTGCGGCGCGGCTCGGTGGGGTGGAGGAAGTTGTGCTCCTCGGCGTCCAGGCCGTCGCGGCGCAGCTCGTTCCACGAGGTCACGGACCACACTGCGGCGTCGACGCCCCAGTCGCGGGCCAGCAGCTCGCGGGCCTCGCGCGCCCACGGCACGCCCACGCCGGAGGCGAGCAGCTGAGCCTTGGGGCCACCGAAGTTCTGGTTCTCATCGACGTTGTAGATGCCCCTGATGATGCCCTCGACGTCCACGTTCTCCGGCTCGGTCGGCTGGTGAATCGGCTCGTTGTACACGGTGATGTAGTACATGACGTTCGGGTCGCGGTCGCCAGCGTCGCCGTACATGCGCTGCAGGCCATCCGCCATGATGTGGCGGATTTCGTAGGCGTAGGCAGGATCATAGGAGACGAACGCGTGGTTGGTGGCAGCAAGGACCTGCGAGTGGCCGTCCATGTGCTGCAGGCCCTCGCCCGCGAGCGTCGTGCGACCGGCGGTCGCGCCGACGACAAAGCCCTTGGTGAGCTGGTCGCCCGCGGCCCAGAACTGGTCGCCCGTGCGCTGGAAGCCGAACATCGAGTAGAAGATGTAGATCGGCACCATCGGCAGGTCGTGCGTGGCGTAGGCCGTGCCGACGACCTGGAAGGCCGCAGCGGAGCCGGCCTCGGTGATGCCCGTGTGGAGGATGCGGCCCTGCTCGGACTCACGGTAGGACAGCATCATGTCCGCGTCGACGGGCGTGTAGGACTGGCCGGTCGTGTTGAAGATCTTCGCCGACGGGAAGATCGCGTCCAGGCCGAAGGTGCGTGCCTCGTCGGGGATGATCGGCACGAAGTACTTGCCGACCTGCTTGTCCTTGAGCAGGTCCTTGATGAGGCGCACGAGAGCCATAGTCGTGGCGACCTCGAGCTTGCCAGAGCCCTTCGAGAGCGCCTCAAAGGGACGCGTGGGCAGGGCGGGAAGCTTGGGCTGGCGCTCGGCGCGGCGCTCGGGCACCCAGCCGCCGAGGATCTCGCGGCGCTCCTTCATGTACTGCAGGGCCGGGTGATCGGCCGGCGGCATGTAGTACGGGGGCTTGTAGGGATCGCGCTCGAGTTCCTCGTCCGTGATCGGGATCTGCAGGCGATCGCGCAGCTGCTTGGCGTCCTCGAGCGTCAGCTTCTTCATCTGGTGCGTCGAGTTGCGGCCGGCGAAGTGCGTGCCCAGGGCGTAGCCCTTAATGGTGTGCGCGAGGATGACGGTCGGCTGGCCGGTGTGGTCCATGGCGGCCTTGTAGGCGGCGTAGACCTTGCGGTAGTCGTGGCCGCCGCGCTTGAGTTCCCAGAGCTGCTCGTCGGTCCAGTTCTTGACCATTTCCTTGGTGCGCGGGTCGCGGCCGAAGAAGTGCTCGCGCACGTAGGCGCCGTCGTTTGCGCGGAAGGTCTGGTAGTCGCCGTCCAGGGTTTCGTTCATGACGTGGACGAGGGCGTCGTCCTTGTCGGCGGCGAGCAGCTGGTCCCAGCCGCGGCCCCAGATGACCTTGATGACGTTCCAGCCGGCGCCCTTGAAGAAGGCCTCGAGCTCCTGGATGATCTTGCCGTTGCCGCGCACCG
>ERZ772917.228-NODE-228-length-41735-cov-43.131406_pt1 | contig 41735 bp, 30 predicted proteins | sample MGYA00511187_ERZ772917 | MGnify/ENA primary metagenome ERZ772917 (study PRJEB29015, sample SAMEA2737925) | human oral metagenome | biome: human oral; feature: human-associated habitat; material: dental | place: China | collected 2012 ...
ACTGCTCGCTGTGGATCAAATCGGTCCTGCTCGACCGCTCGCACCAAGCTCAAGGCGGCTCCACAGTTAAGGGCATTGTAGATACCGAAGAGTCGCAGCTCGGTCGCATATCGTTTACCATTAATCAGATACTGCGCCCGACGACCGGTTAGTCTATCCAGAGTTAATACGTTCTCAGCAGCACCTTTAGAACGTTTGGCTCGCTGACTAGTATGCAGCTCTTCATCTGTACGGTACAATTGACTCGCCTCGCCACTAGCGCCAAACCACGCCGGTCGAGCCGTCAGCCGATCGCTCTGACCCAGCTGACTCAGCCGTGGGTCATCAGCATTTAGTACCACTACATCGGTCGTCTGCTCGGCTACATACGAGAGCAGCCGAGCTGTCCGGTCAATCTCACCGAAGCGGTCAAGCTGATCTCTCAGTACATTGAGCAGCAGACTGTAGCGTGGTTTAACCTGTGTCACGAAATGGGTCGCATGAGCTTCGTCCAGCTCCAGCACTGCGATGTCGGCCCCCAGTCGCCCACGACGCATGACCGGCAAAGCCGCCGAGATGACCCCTCGAGCAAAGTTGCTCCCGCTGGGGTTCGTAAATACCCGGTAACCGTCTGCTCGCAGGAGGTCGGCAACGATTTTGGTGGTGGTAGTCTTGCCGTTAGTCCCACTAACCAGCACTACACCCTCCGGCAGCTTAGCGAGTAATCGCCCGAGAAAGTGGGGCGACAGCTTCTCGATCACTAGCCCCGGCAAAGCCGAGCCATGACCGCCACCCAGGCGCCGAGATAGAAAGACCAAACATTTGCCAATCAGGCTCACTAACCACATCATATCTAACTCGCCTCATTCTATCACATTATCACCGTAGAAATTATGCTTAGTCAAGCGTTTTAGTACTAAAATGACGGCAACTATTGCCAGATAATATACACCCGCCATCCTCAGCTCTAGCCGATACTCCAGCCCTGCTCCGGGGAGAGTAGAACCCCAGCTAGCCACTGCCTTCACCCAATCCAGCAGAGCGTTAGCCGGTAGGGCAATAACGTTAGCTCCGGCCAGCGGCAAAAGAAAAGTACTTAACCCGGCAACAAAAGTAGCCAGCATAGCCAAAGGCAGCATCGGCAATACCAGTAGGTTAGTCACCAGACCAACGAGCGAAACCCTACCCATCGCCACAGCTATAATCGGCCAAGTAACTAGCTGGGCGCTGACCGTCTCCAGCAGGATCTGCACCAAGCTCCACTTGACCTTGATCAGGTCATGGAGTAAAGGCGCCAGGATGATCACCCCGGCAAATGAACCGAAAGATAGATACCAGCTGACATCACCCCACAGCTGGCTAGGGTCAAGCATGATCGTCACAGTTGCCACGATGGCCAACAAAGTCACCGGGTGGGACTTGCGACCGACATACCAGAGGAGCAAGCTATATATCGACACTAGTACCGCTCGATCCATACTGGCTGACGGGCCGGTCAGCTGGGTGAATAGCAGCACCAGAGTGACCGATAGAATGACCGCTACTAAGCGAGACCTCTTCGCTAGCAGACGCCGAGCAAAGCGAACCAACACCGTCAGATTGTAGCCGCTAGCTACCAATACGTGAGTCAGTGACGCCAGCATAAAGGCGTTTTTGATTCGCTCGTTTAGGTTGGCTTTCTGACCGGTCAAGATACCCATGCCCAGATCCGCATTTTCTCGGTTCATGACCTTCCTGAGGCCATTAGCAAAGTGCTCCCGCACCCGCCCCATCGGATCAGCTCCGGCCGGATGAGCTACCTCGACCAGCCTTGCCCTAGGTAAGGTCGCCGCATAAGACCCAAAGCCACTGTCTAACGTACCGCTTAGCTTAACTCGATCGTAGCGAAGCAACTTAGCCGACTGCCCACCCTTGATTGATGCCCAGATTCGCCCGCCCAGGTCATACCGGCGTCTACCTAAAGTTAATATCGGCTGATCGAGATTGATCGTCGTCAACCCTTTACTCATCGCCGGGTCATCAGCTACTGTACCCTGAACTATCACTTCATCACCGACTAGGTCGCTATAGCGATCAATACTGGCTAGCAACCCACTTGACCTGACTATCCCCAAGACTAAACCGCCCAATACCGCCATAGCTACCATTAGTCGCCAGCGACTAATCAGCGAGGCCAAGCTAAGCACTGCACCCAAGCCGAGCAACCACAAACTATATTTGTCTATCCTCGGAAACCACCGCACTACCGCCACACCGGTCAAGAAGCCCAGGCAAATCGCCGTAATCACCCATGAGACATGCGTCTTCTCTTTCAAGTAGCCCACCAAACATATTATGTCACAATGAGCTTAGGGCGGTCAGAGTCATAATTGATGGCTCACGAAACTATAGTTAGTTCAGTCAGCCACATCCGACTAAAAATATAAATCGCCCTCCTAAAAGGGCGATTGATTGGCTTGTTCTGATGTGGTGGGTCGAGTGGGGCTCGAACCCACGACACCAGGCTTAAAAGGCCCGTGCTCTGCCAACTGAGCTATCGACCCATGATTAACTAGCAATAATATACCATAATTTCTACTAGTCACTCAAATCATGGACAGAGTGCTATTATATTAACAGTAAGTAATATGAGAAGGGTGGCAAATGGCACAAACAGCAATCAAAGCAACTATCGTCGGAGCAGGCTTAGTCGGGAGCACCATAGCCTACACCATGGTGGCACAGGGAGTCGCCAGTGAGATCGTCTTAGTCGATGTCGATAATGATCGAGCCGAGGGCGAAGCGATGGATATTGAGCACGGCTCGCCCTTCTTTAAGGAGTCGCTCATTCACGCCGGCGATTACCAAACATCGGCTGATTCCGATATCGTCATCATTACCGCCGGCACTAACCAGCGCCCCGGCGAGACCAGGATGGATTTGATCGGTCGCAACGCCGCCATCGTCACCGGCGTCGCCAAGCAGGTTAAGCAGGTCTCCCCCAAAGCTGTCGTTTTAGTAGTATCGAACCCCGTCGACGTAATGACTCGGGTGGTTCAGGAAGTAACCGGCTTCCCTGCTGAGCGAGTAATCGGTTCCGGCACTAACCTGGACTCCGCTCGCCTGCGCTATTTACTCAGCAAGAAGTTTGGCATTGATAGTCGCAACATCCACGCCTACGTCTTAGGCGAACATGGCGACAGTGAATTTGTCGCCTGGAGTAATGTCAATATCGCCGGCATGAATATCAACGAGGCATCCGACGCCTTCGGTGGGTTAATGGGCGACTACGACTACATCAATCTGGCTAACGACACTCGCAACGCCGCCTACGAGATCATCAATCGCAAAAAAGCTACCTACTACGGCATCGCCGCCAGTGCCGGCCGAATAGCCGAGGCTATTCTGCGAGATGAAAAGTCGATCATGCCCTTGTCGGTCAAGCTAACCGGTCAGTATGGGCTGAAAGACGTCTACCTGTCTCTGCCCGCCGTCATCGGTCAGCACGGCATTGTCAAGATCATCGCCCCCTATATCTCAGAGGAGGAAGAGGGAAAACTTCACCATAGCGCCAAACTCCTAGCTGAAGCATACGACAGCCTGCATTCCGCCAAGTAGTCTGCCGAGGCAAGCTTCTCGCCCTACTTAGCCAACATCTTCTTCAGGTACTGTCCGGTGAAGCTGGCTTGGTTCTTCGCCACCTCTTCAGGCGTACCACTGGCTACTACTCGACCGCCGTCCAAGCCACCATTTGGCCCCATATCGATGATGTAATCGGCAGATTTGATCACATCAAGATTGTGCTCGATGACCACCATGGTATTGCCGGTATCAACCAGCCGTTGCATCACCCCTAGTAAGCAACGCACATCCGCCGAGTGTAGACCGGTAGTCGGCTCATCTAAGATATAGAATGTCCGACCGGTGGCACGACGACTTAGCTCGGTCGCCAGCTTGACTCGTTGCGCTTCACCGCCCGACAGTGTAGTAGCAGGCTGTCCAATCTTAATATAGCCTAATCCCACCTCCTGCAATGTCTTCAGCTTGTTTGCTATCTTCGGAATAGAGTCAAAGAATTGCACCGCTTCATCGACAGTCATCCGGAGTACTTGGCTAATATTCTTGTCATGCCATTTAATCTCCAACGCCTCCTGATTGTACCTAGCACCGTGGCACTCATCGCAGGTAACATAAACATCGGGTAGAAAATGCATCTCCACCTTGATCACACCATCGCCCTGACAGTGCTCGCAGCGCCCACCCTTAACATTAAAGCTAAACCGCCCCGCCTTGTAGCCTCTGATGTTTGCCTCGGGTGTTGCCGCAAATAAGTCTCGAATATGAGTGAAGACGCCAGTATAAGTAGCGGCGTTTGACCTTGGCGTCCGACCAATCGGACTCTGATCGATCACGATTACCTTGTCTAGCTGTTCTATGCCATCAATTCGCTGGTGCGCTCCTGACACTGCCTGAGCTCGGTTTAGCCTAGCCAGCAGTTCTTGGCCTAAGATATCGTTAATCAAGGTCGATTTACCCGAACCCGACACTCCTGACACTACTGTCAGAAGCCCCAGCGGAAAAGACACATCGATATTCTTTAGATTGTGCTCTCTAGCCCCTACTACCGTCAGCAAACGGCTCTTATCGACCAGTCGACGCTTAGCCGGCACGGCAATCTTTTCCTCGCCACAGAGAAAACGACCGGTAAGTGAGTCGGGGGTAGCTGCCACCTCAGCAGGTGTGCCGGCCGCTACAATCTCACCACCATGTACCCCAGCACCCGGCCCAACGTCTATCAGATAGTCGGCTGAGCGAATCGTATCCTCATCGTGCTCCACCACTACCACCGTATTGCCAAGGTCACGTAGGTGCTTCAGAGTGGCAATCAATCGGTCGTTATCTCGTTGATGCAAGCCGATACTGGGCTCGTCCAAGACATAGAGCACGCCTCTCAGTCCGCTACCGATCTGCGTTGCCAGGCGGATTCGCTGCGCTTCACCACCCGATAGCGTATTAGCCGAGCGTCCTAGCTCCAGGTAATTCAGTCCGACATCTCTTAAGAAGTCCAGACGAGAGTTGATCTCCTTAAAAATCTGCTTACCGATCAGCTTCTCTCGCTCCGTCCAGTCAATCTTATTGAAGATATCACGGGCGTCGTCAATCGACAGGTTACAGATATCGACGATTGACAAGTCATGCACCGTGATCGCCTGTACTACAGGCTTGAGCCGAGCACCGTGGCAGTCCATACACTCTCGCTCTCGCATAAATCGCTCAATATTCCGCCGCATGAAATCACTATCAGTCTCTCGCCAGCGGCGTTCTAGATTAGGGATCACTCCCTCGTAAGTCGTCTGGATCGTCCGTCTACCTAGTTTAACTGGATAGACTTGGTCGCCTGTGCCATACAGTAGGAGTCGACGAGTCTGAGCATCCAGTTCACCGACCGGAGTACGCAGGTCAAAGCCGTGTACCTTCGCCACACTAGCCAGCTTCTTCATCCACCAGGCTTCGACGTTAATCCGGTTGAACGGTCGGATAGCGCCCTCCATGATGGTCAGGTGATCGTTCAGCACTAATTCCGGATCAACCACCATTCGACTGCCCAGCCCCGAGCAAGTTGGACAAGCCCCAAAAGGCGAGTTAAAGGAGAAAAGTCTCGGCTCCAGCTCGGGAATCGGCTCGTCGGGGTGATCAGGGCAGGCATAGCGCTCTGAATAAGTCATCAGTTCGTTGCTGTCGGCATCGATCACCTCGACTACTCCACCACTGATAGTCAGGGCTTGCTCGACACTACCGGATATCCTGGATAGATCTTGCTCGGTGATGACCAGACGATCAACTACCAGCTCAATATCATGCTTAAACTTCTTGTCGATATCCGGCCACTCGTCTAGAGCATAGACGATACCATCTACTCGGGCTCGAGCATAGCCTCGAGCCATATACTGCTCCGGTACATGAGCGAACTCACCCTTCTTCTGCTTGGCAATCGGTGCACAGATGTAGACCCGTCGATCCTTCAGCTGCATGATCTCATTAATGATCGCTTGAGGAGTCCGCTTGTGCACCTCCTTGCCGCAGATCGGACAATGCGGGGTGCCCAGTCGGGCAAAGAGCAAGCGCAGGTAATCGTATATCTCGGTCACGGTTGCCACTGTCGAACGAGGGTTGCGGCTAGTTGATTTCTGATCAATCGAGATCGCCGGACTAAGTCCGTCAATCTTATCCACATCGGGCTTCTCCATCTGACCCAGGAACATCCGGGCGTAAGACGACAGCGACTCGACGTAACGCCGTTGTCCCTCGGCGTAGAGGGTGTCGAAGGCTAGCGAGGATTTACCCGAGCCCGACAGCCCGGTGATCACCACTAGCCGATCACGAGGAATATCCACACTGATGTCCTTCAGGTTGTGGACTCTAGCACCCTGGATACGTATCACCTCTGTCATTATCTCGGGTATCCTAGCATATTTTACCTGCTTTGTCACTAGTCAGCCCTAGTGACCGTTAGCTCATTAATAAGGCTACCGAGCTACCCTGGCATATTACTTTTAGCAGTTCTAACGTAAAGATAACATGATAAAAAGAAAATGCCCCTTGCTCGGAAGCAAGGGGCGAGGGGGGCGGAAGAGACATCAACCAGCAACGCCGGCAGGCGTCACCAGCCCTCTCCCACTGGGAGATATATCCTCCCAGGTGGCCGAAAAAGTCACCCAAATCGGGCGACTTTTCCGCTCTCCAACCTCAACCACCGTGATGGTGGCAAGGTCGGAGGGAATATCCTCCACCACCGGACACGCCCATAGCGGATCGGGCCGACCAAGCATTCTCGCCAAACGGTGAGAATGCTTGTAGATTGCAGGGATGAGACACCTCATCTCCGCAATGAATTCCGTCTGGTCACGTGCGACCAGGCGCAATTCAGGCCTAAGATCGGGAGTACTCCCGACCTTAACCCCTTCGGCCATCCCGGGGTGCCGCACTACCCAGTCGACCAGGTCGACCAGATAGGGGTGCCCTGGGAGGGCATCCTCAAGGCATCTTTGGGGCTGCTCCGGCCAATGCGTCATATTGACGCATTGTCCGAGCCGGTACTCGGGTATCACTACCCGGGTACGACGCCCCTCTCGGTCATAGCGACCGGAGAGGATAATGCTCTGTGATGTTGTCATGACATTCATGATCATCCCTCCTTAGGGATCGCAGGCCATGTGAGCTGGTCTCACATGCAACCTGATGGTGTCCACTGTAACACCCCCCGCATTTGTCAAGCATTAGCGTAATAAGCTAGCTCATTCGTCAAGGTAAATCGGTCGGAGATACCGTTATGAATATATAGCTATATATAGCGATTACCACCCTTATCAACCCGAATCGTTTTACGATTATATTAGGCAAAACACGGAGTCAAACTCAGGAAAAATCCGGAGTTACAGGGGTAATACAGAAACACCACCTGTGATACAATAAGGATAGGAAGAGATGAAAGATAGCGATTATATCCCCCGACTAATGGATGATGTGCTCAGAGAAAACTTAGAGCTTTACGGTGCTGTATCGTTGGAGGGCTGTAAATGGTGTGGCAAGTCAACTACTGCTCGTCAGCTGGCTAACAGCTCCATCGAGATGCAGAATCCTACCACCGCCGAGAATAATAAGGCGATCGCCAAGTCGGATCCAAGCATTCTGCTCAGTGGCGAGAAGCCCCGCTTGATCGATGAATGGCAAGATACGCCTACTATCTGGGATGCCGTTCGCTATGATGTCGACAAGACCGGACTGACCGGACAATACATCTTGACCGGATCGTCTACGCCCAAGGTCAGTAAGCCGGCTCATTCCGGTGCCGGACGCATAGTCCGACTGATCATGCGTCCCATGAGCCTCTACGAGTCCGGCGAGTCTAACGGTGGCGTCTCACTAAAAAGCCTTTTTTGTGATAATGAAAATATCGCCGGAGAAGCCGGATTGACACCTGAGGATATTGCCCGACTCTGCACCCGTGGTGGCTGGCCAGCTAGCGTCAAGCGTAATCCGACCAACGCCGGCAAATTAGCTCGTGACTACTTGGAGATCATCCTAACTAACGAATCGATGACCGACTTAGACAACGACATCTCCTTCTCCACTCCCAAGATGAGAGCCGTCATACGAAGCCTAGCTCGCAACATCGCCTCACCGGTAACCGGGCAGACTATTATAAATGATGTCATCGGCACCGGCGAAACAATCAGCGATAAGACACTATCGTCATATTTGGAGACACTGAATCGCCTACATATTCTTGATGACGTTGAGCCCTGGTCGCCACAGCTCAGAAGCAAGACTACCATTAGATCAGGCTGGAAACGAAACTTTACCGACCCGTCACTCGTTGTAGCAGCATTGCTTGCTTCGGAGAATGACCTGCGCCTGGACTATCGGACATTTGGGCTGGTCTTTGAGTCTATGGCGTTACGTGACCTGAAGATTTATGCCGAAAGCCTAGATGGTCGTCTATATTATTATCGAGATAAAGCCGGTCGAGAGTGCGATGCTATCATTCATCTACCGGATGGCAAATGGGGAGCCATTGAGATTAAACTCGGGTCAGACGAGACCTCCATCAGCAAAGGCTCGAGATCATTGCAGCGATTCGTCGATAGCGTTGACACTGAAGTCATGCGTCAGCCGTCATTCCTAATGATTTTGACAGCTACCACCAACTACGCCTACCGTCAAGACGATGGCATCTATATCGTCCCGATTGGCTGCTTGAAGAATTAGCTCGTGGTCCAAGATTCTTGGTATTCGGTAAAACACGGAGTCAAACTCAGGAAAAATCCGGAGTTACCCTAAAAAGAAAATGCCCCTTGCTCGGAAGCAAAGGGCGGGGAAGAGCGATGTGTATGTCAAATCTTGGCATACGTACGCCCGACGCTCACGGGCGTATCATCAATCTCCCTTCCCAGCTGGAAGACGTCGTGCATCTTCCAGCGTGAACCATCACCCTTTCTAGGGGCGATGATGATTTCTGTGCCCCGGAGGATAACTTTCCCTCCCGAGCCCAGAGCTTTTCGGATCTCTCCGGCAAGCTTTTCATCCCTGAGGATGAGGTCAAAATCAACCCCATTCTCATAATTGACCGGACGTAACCAAAGCTTGCCTACAAGCTTCATGATCATCCCTCCTCAGGGATCGCAGGCCATGTGAGCCGGTCTCACATGCAACCTGATGGTGTCCACTGTAACACCTCCCCGCATTTGTCAAGCATTAGCGTAATAAGCTAGCTCATTCGTCAAGGTAAGTTAATTATGTCCACGAGCAAAATCGACTATCGGCAGATATAACCCGGCCTAGGACTTGGCCGGACTCGCCTCTACTTCTTCAGCTAGAGCATACTTATTCTTATCGACTCGCTTAAACTGCGGTCGGCTCTGTAGGTTGAGCAAGATAGTAGTCTCTCGGACTTGACGAGCCTTGAGCACCTCCCGGACGATATCGTCTCGATACATCGGACCATACTGACGAAGAACCTCGGTGATCACATCAGTGATTGAGCCCTTCTTATAGCCATATTCAGCCAGAGCGTAAATACCCCGCCCAACCAGCACGAAACGATCATCCTTGATCAGTTCGTTGTGAATTGCCGGGTCGGTAGAGTTGTTGCGATTAAGCCCTCGGTCTCGGATCAGCTGGGCAATCTCACTATAATGCATCGGCTTCTTACAATCTTTAAGGACAATATATACCTTATCTCTAATGGTCCGCGGGTTGACTGAGGCCCATTTGGCTAGGCCCCATTTATCGTCCAGGTTAGCCACCTGCTTACTCAGCCGAGCGATCGCTCCGATTTCCTTAGGATGCTCGTAGCCACTGCCAATTAACTTAAATAGTTCGTCCAGGGTAGCCGGCTCTTTCTTATCCTTGAGTACCTTGATAATCTCATCAATCCTTGCCTTAACGCTGCGATCATCCTTGTCGCTTGTCAATACCACCCCGGCGTGGTATTTATCATTCTCCGTAGTCGGTAGCATCTTGCCGCTAAGCTCGGCTAAGAACATGACGTAGGCTCGACTTTGTCTCTCGGAGTCGCCCATCACCGCCTCAGCTAAGTCACCGACCTTGGCGGCTCGCCCCATCTCGTGTAGCGACTTGACGATATCCATCTCCGCCACATTAAATGCCTGACAAGACCCTTTCTCCAGCCACAGCTTGATCCGGATCATGGTCGCCTTCTCGATCTGACGCACCCGCTCTCTGGTGATATGCATCGTCTCACCGACTTGCTCTAGCGTTTCTTGCTCGCCCTTGATCCCATAACGCCGTGTGACAATATCCGCCTCTCGAGGCCGCTCTATAAATGACACGATCGACTGGACGGCCTCAGTCAATTCTGCCCTGGTATCAAGCGATTTGACCACCAATCTCTCCTTTCCGCATCAGCTGAGTAATTTATTTCACTTGTTTTTCACCTTATTTCAGTTGCAATTATACGACAAACTTTATCTATCCGCAAGAATGAAGCCTGGGACTTTAAGCCCTAGCATATTGTGTCGTGATAATTGCCCCTAGCGAATAGCCACACAATCAGCGCCGAAGATTGACCCGACCGCTGATTCCAGCTCAGCACAAGCCGAAGTACGCACCGGCATACGCACAGCGTTCTTCTTAGACTCACCCAACACTAAGATAACCTGATCTTCGCCTTGGTACTGATCAACCTTTTCCCTCATCGCCACCAGTTTCTTGCCGTCAGTAGGATCTTTGATATGGATGTACATCACTTTCGGCTTGTCTGCCTCAACGATATCATAGAGCGACATATCAGTGGCGGGTGAGCTGGCTCTGGTTGCTACCGAATGATATTTTCGCCCACTCTCTGCCACCTGCTTCGCCTGATACTGGCGACTGCTACCACGCCTTGACCTAGCCGGAGCGGCCTTGACTTCGCTCATCGGCACACCGGTCGGCTGATAGGCGCTCAGCACATCATCAGTGACAACTTGAATCGAATCAGCTACCAGAGATGGGTCGGGCAGACGATTGCCCTCTTTATCTTTACCGCTGATCCTGCCTTTAATCAAGACCACATCGCTGGGGTTGATCGTCGCCGGCATATTAGCCTCAAAAGTCTTAGGAAAGACCACCACCTCTATCTCACCAAACTTATCCTCGATAGTTAGAAATGCCATCTTCGAGCCGGCCTTGGTCACTAGGGTCCGATTCTTACTGACCAGCCCGCCAACCGTCGCCAGGCTACCATCTTGGTCAGAGCTAAGCGAGTTAGTCGGATTCGTCTTTTCGTTCAGAAAGTCATCGTAGGCGTCCAGCGGGTGAGCTGACAGGTACAGACCAAGTAGTTCCCGCTCCCAATTAAGCTGCTCCTTGGCGTCAGTTTGCTTAGGCGCCGCACTCAATTCCAAGCTGGATACTACACCCTTAGTATCACCCTCCAGCATGCTGATCAGGTTACCCTGACCTGAGTCGGCTTCTTTCTGCGACTTCTGAGCAAAAGCAATGATGCTATCTAGATTAAAGAGTAGATCGGCTCGTGAGCCGGAGTAAGTACCGGCCGGAGCGCTCTTATCAATAAAACAGTCGAAAGCTCCTGCTTTGATCAGCGACTCGTAGACCTTGCGATTGCAGACCCGGCTATTGACTCGCCGAGCAAAGTCCTCCACTGAGGCGAACAGCCCATCTTGCTTGCGCTGCTTGATGATGTCATCGATCGCCGTCGAGCCGACGCTCTTGATCCCAGCTAGACCGAAACGAATGTTCTTCGTCCCCTTAACGACAGCAAACTCCTGGAACGACTCATTAATATCAGGCCTTAACACGTCTATCCCCATCCGATTACACTCGGAGATCTCGATGGTTAGCCGCTCAGTATCGCCCGAATCGGAGGTCATCAGAGCCGCCATAAAGGCGTCCTGATAATGTGACTTGAGGTAGGCTGTCCAGTAGGCAATCAGGGCATAACAGGCAGCATGACTCTTGTTAAGGCAGTAGTTGGCGAAGTCTTCCAGCTGCGACCAGAACTTCTCCATCAGCTCTCGCTCCACGCCGACAGTCTTGACCGCCCCATCGATAAACTTAGGCTTGATCTTCGCCATCAGGTCGGCTTTCTTCTTAGCCACAGCCTTACGCAGAGTATCCGCCTCACCGCCGGTAAAGCCACAGACTGCCTTAGAGATATTCATGAACTGCTCCTGATAGACCAATACACCATAGGTCTCTTTCAGCTGATCCTCCATGGTTGGGTGTGGATAGGTAATCGGCTCTCTACCGTTCTTGCGAGCGATGAACGAGTCGATGAACTGCATCGGACCGGGACGATATAGCGCCACCATAGCAATAATATCGTCAAAACAGGTCGGCTTCAGCTCCTTAAGGTAGCGCTTCATGCCGGCAGACTCCAGCTGGAAGACCCCGGTCGTTTCGCCTCGTTGCAAAAGCTTGTAGGCCTCCTCGTCATCCAACCGGAGGTTATCGAGGTCAATCTTGTCACCATAGACCTTGCGAACGATCCGCAGACAGTTATCAATGATAGTCAGGTTAGACAGTCCCAAAAAGTCCATCTTCAGCAGCCCCATATCCTCGACCTCGGGAGCCGAGAACTGAGTAGTGATCACGCCTTTCTGCGCCATCTCCAGTGGAATAATATCAATCAGCGGCTCCGGGGCAATCACAGTTCCACAAGCATGAACGCCATGACTTCTAATCGTGCCCTCCAGCTGGGCGGCAAAGTCATAAACCCGCTTAGCCGTAGGATTAGTCTCATACTCGTGCTTGATATCCGGGTCGGTCTGTAAGATCTCCCGCAGAGTACCGATATGAGCTGACTGTGGCCCGGTCGGCACCAGCTTTGACAGGCGGTCGCTCTCAGCATATGGTACTTCCAGCACCCGAGCCACATCACGCACCGCCGAGCGGCTGGCCATCGTGCCGAAGGTGACGATATTGCAGACATGATCTCGCCCGTATTTATCAGCACAGTAGTCGATCACATCATCCCGACAAGTGTCCTGCATATCGACATCGATATCCGGCATCGAAATGCGGTCAGGATTAAGGAAGCGCTCAAACAGTAGACTGTACTTCAGCGGGTCCAGGTCAGTAATCCGGACGGCATACGAGACGATCGACCCCGCCGCCGACCCCCGCCCCGGACCAAAGACGTAGCCTTGCGACTTACCCCAGTTAATGAAGTCCTGAACGATCAGGAAGTAGCCCTCATAGCCCATCGAACCGATCACACTTAGCTCCAGCTCGGCTCGCTGACGCACTTCGTCTGACAGCATCGGCTTAATCTGCTCAACCGACAGCCGCTCCGCTTCCGCCTGCGGCACACCGTTATAACGCACCAGCAGACCCTGATAAACCAACTTATGAAAGAACGAGTGCTCACTATCACCTTTCGGGAGAGAGGGATACTTCGGGATCAGCACTTGCCCCAGCTCAATATCGACATTACATCGCTCGGCAACCAGCTTAGTATTAAGGATAGCCTCCGGGCATTCGTCGCCCCAGTGGTCAATGATATCTCTCGGGTCAGTCAAATGCAGCTCAAAATCAGCCAGACTCATGCGATTCTTGTCACTTAAGAAAGAGCCCGTACCGATGCAAAGTAGGATCTCGTGTGCCTGCTGACAATCGTGGGTCAAGTAGTGCCCATCGCAGGTAATCACCAGAGGGATGCCCAGCTCCTGATTCATCCGCTTCAGCCCTTCGTTAATCCGGTTCTGGATCTCCCAGTGAGTATTGCTCTTCGGGTGACCATGATCCTGCATCTCTAAGTAAAAACGATCACCAAAGACCCCCCGATACCACTTCGCCAGCTCGACTGCTCTATCATAATCACCAGTCTTTAGGGCACAGCTAATCTCGCTACTGGCACAGCCCGATAGAACGATTAGTCCTTCGTTGTATTTCTCCAAGATCTCGTGGTCAATCCGAGGCTTATAGTACATTCCCTCCAGGTTGGCCAGACTGGAAAGCCGCATCATATTGTGCCAGCCGGCCTTATTCATAGCCAGAATAGTCAGATGAAAACGCTGCTTGTCCTTTGCCGGATCACGATCTTTGCGCCCTCGGGTCGCCATGTACACTTCGATGCCGAGAACCGGCTTGACACCCGCCGCCTTCGCCTTCTTATAAAAAGTTAGATCGCCGCCCATGGTGCCGTGGTCGGTCACTGCCACGGCCTCCATACCAAACTCTTTGACTTTACCGATGAGGTCATCTACCTTGGTTAGTCCATCCAGCACGCTGTAAGTGGTATGGTTGTGCAAATGGACGAAGTCACTCGGGGTAAACTTGTGCTTGCGTGCTTCCTCACGGCTAATACAGATCGGCGGTACATCAGTCCGATCATCCTGCTTTTTCGTCTTTACTCCCTCCTGACTCATCGCTAATTATTATAGCAAAATAATGCTTAATTTGTGGTGCTGCCGACCCTCCGGAGGCAACAAGAATAGACCCCTCTCCGGGGTCTATCTAAGCTTAGCCGGTAGCTGCTAGTCGTCTAACTTGCTATCGATCTTATCGTCCAGCTCTTCTTTTTTCTGACCGAAGAACTTCTTAGCATCCCGCACTTTTTCACCGGCGAAAGCCTTAGCCTCACCGGCTTTGTCACCGGCTGCCTTCTTGACTTCTCGGGCTTTACGAGCGACATCCTGCCGAGTCTCTTTACCTGACTTTGGTGCCGTCAAGATACCGGCCACTACGCCCACGGCCGTACCGATAGCTGCCCCCAGGGCAAACTTGCCTGCGCCTGATGATTTCTTGTCACTGCTCATCTTTTTTCCTCCTTTTACCGCTAAGATGGTTACGGATATATTTTACTACAATCTTGGCAATTATCGCCGGATTAGCCAACCGATTAAGCGTAGCGAAGAATGAACGCAGACTATCACTGGCGTCCTCAACATTATCGGTGATACGCTTAATCTGGATGGAGATCCGAATCGACAAGACTAAGAAAATGATGCCTAGCACCAGGAATATCGCCAGAAACACCGACAAGATCAGAACTAGTATTTGAAAGGCATCCATACATCTAATTTAGCACAAGCAGTTAACTAGTCAATGCAAGGACGGCGTGAAGCCCGGCATACCCCCATATGTCTTAGCTCGTTAACGGCTCCGGTATTCGGGGCAGCCAGTCGATACTTTGATCCGGTCGAGCCGGTGCCGCCGGTTGATTTCCTGGCGGTAGGCTTTCTGGTAGTATTGTCAGCTCTTTTGTCGCCGGACTTGTCTTTATCCTTGTTGTCATTTTTATCACCGGTCTGATCATCGTCACCGCCCTTACCTTTGTCTTTATCGTCATCAGGATTAATCGGATCAGTGTAAGTGAACAGCTGAGACAACTTAGTCTCGTGATCTTCATCCTCGCTTAGAGTAACTTCGACAGCGCCGGAGTGATCACTAGCCGGCGTTAAAAGCTTGATCGAATCATCACCCACTTCATAATCCGCCACCTCTTTATCGCCGAAGTGAATCGCCGTGATGTTGGATACTTTAGCAATTAGACGATTGCTAATTAGCTTCGGCTGATTAGTGTTAGCTAGGACATTAATACCGGGTAAGCCCTTCGCCGAGCCGCCCCAGGCATAGACATTACCCTCAGAATCAAGCGCATATGAGTAGCTAGCTATCTGACTGCCACCGGCACCGGCTGCCAGTACCTGCTGGACAGTCACCTTGTCCTCAGTTCCGTCGGGTCGATTCGGTTTCGTCGGTAGCGCAAACCGGCCAGTGATCTCGCTAATCTGATTCCGACTAATATTTGACCCGTCACCCAACTGACCATAGTCATTAGACCCCCAACTAAAGACTCTACCGTATTGCGACAGAGCCAATACCTGAGAGTTGCCGACACTAATCCGGCTAATCCGATCGTCTTTCTCCAGGAGCTCCTTAAACCGCCTGGTTAGTTCAATCGGCACACTAGAGAGCTTGTCACCGCTACTGTGATCAGCCGGATTAGCTTTGTCATCGCCAATCCCCAGCATACCAGTCTGATGGTTACCCCAGATAAACAGTCTGTCATTCTTAGTCAAGATTGCCATGACGCCATTACCGGCCGCAACCTGGATCACCGTATCATCGCCAAGCGACGGAATGCTGCCCGTACCCGGCGAGCTGATATAGTAAGCTGACATCGCCGGATCAAGCTTATTTGGTTCACCCCGTCTTGATCGCCCCAGCTCACCGTGATCATTGCGACCCCAAGTTTGCAAATTGCCAACATTATCCAGACTGATTGCCGATCGGTTACCCGCTGCCAGCAGCTTGATATTATCTCCCAGCCAAGCCGCCTCGACCGGAGCAGTCTTGTCGGCGTACTTTCGATTAGTGTCACCATCAATATAATCTTGTACCTCGCCCCAGACGTAGATATAGCCTTGGTCGGTCAGGGCATAGGCCGTATTAGCACCGGCAGTAATAAACCTAATGAAATCACCTTGACGCAAAGTGAATTTGTCAGTGATCTCGATCGGTTGATTCCGATCTTGACGACTCTCACCACCTTGCCCTAGCTGACCCCTATCATTGTGGCCCCAGGCAAAAACCCGGTGCTTCTGACTAATAGCGTACGAACTATAGTCGCCAGCCGCAACCGTTTCGACCCGATCGCTCGCCTCTAAGTTTAGCTTAGCTGTCACATCGACAGGCTGAACTGTATAGCCAATTACTTTCCTGCTACCCAATTGACCGTACGTATTACTACCGACCGCCCAGATATGACCACTCTGCGACAAGAGTAAAGCGTGCTCGACACCAGCCGCCACATCAACGAACTTCTCGCTCTCTTCTCTAATGAAGCCCTTACCCTTGATCACTACCGGCGTGCCACCGCTAGTCAAGCCACTGGTTGGTGTCATCGTCTCTACAGAGAATGCCCTTGCCGGAATCGACAGAAAGCATAAAACTCCCACCAGCACAAAGGTGAACTGACGAGCTAAGTGGTGGATACGGTGGATGATCATGTACTTACCTAATAAATTAACACAAGCATATCGGAGCTGGCAAGTAGCTGAACGGCAATCAGTAGTCAACCGGTGCAATTGACTCCGCCCACAACTGAAGTTCTTCTAAGATAAACTGATCCGCTGCCGGACTACTCGCCAGCTTGCTCAGTTCCGACAGATAAGCCGGTAGTTCCCGCTCCAGTTTGGCTCGGCGAAACCTTTGCCAACGCTCTTCCTCCGACTCTGATAAACTAGTCGGGTATTGACGAGCCTTATAGCGAAAAAGCAATTCGTCCAACCGTTCGTCGGTAAAGTTAGGGTGTAAATCAGCCAGACTGGCTGAATCAGCCGCAGCGACTAGGCGGATCTTTGCCTGATCACTCTTAGGCGTAAAGCTGTCATACAGCTTGCCTTCGACATCACTAGCCGGCGGAAAGACAGGACGCTTGCACCAAGCCCTAGTCAGTCGTTTGATTAATCCGGCTTGGCTATTCAGCTGATGATAATGCTTCATTGCCTCAGTCCGGCTTAGACTAATCCGAACTTCCGAAGCTGAGTCCAATACCCCCAGAGGTGCTACTGCGGGACACTTATTGATGCTCAGCTCCTTGATCGGTATAGGAATGAAATCATCCTGTCGCCTAGCCGCCCGATCTGCCGTCAGATTACTGAGTATCTCCGCTTCGCTGAGTGAGGTGAAATCAACCGGATCATAACGCAGATCCCAAACTAGATAGCTATTCGGGGTGCGCCCTTCGGCAATTACCGTCGCCACCGTCGTCTTCTGATAGCTCGACGAATAGCGACCACTGGCATAGACAAATGGCTTAGGCTGGCTGGGGGAGATGATGCTAAGCACCGAGTGTTTGCCGTGGTGGTCTAGCAGGTAGCGCCACATCGTCGGCTGGCTCTGGCGTAGTAGCCTCGCTAGGCTAATCAGCGCCTTGACATCAGCCAGGGCATCATGAGCATTGTCATTCTCAAAGCCGTTACATTTCGCCATATCTACCAGATTGACCGTAGTAATCAGCTGATCCGTCTCCGCTACCCGCTTAGTTGGCCAGTTAATTCCCTCCGGACGCAATGCTCGTACCAGCCGAGTCACATCCAGCAGATCCCAGCGGTCACGACCTTCTGACCATGCCCACTGATAAGGATCATGAAAGTTGCGCCACAGGGTATGACGGATAAACTCATCGTCAAATCTCGTACTGTTATACCCCAGGATGGTTGTATCCGGTGTTGCAACTTGCTCTAGAAAGTAACAGCAAAAGTCCGCCTCGCTAATACCATCAGCCACGGTCATTTGCGGCGTGATATGAGTAGTTAAGACCGCTCCCGGTGAAGGTAAAATATCATCGGTCAGCTTGACCAGTAGGTTAACCGGCTGACCAATTGGTTCGAGCTCATCGTTAGTCCGCTGACCGGCAAACTGCATGATCCGGTCGTACCTGGCACTAAATCCGGACGTCTCTAGATCATAAAAGAAGAACGTCCGCATGAACCCCTAGTGAATAAACTTGTAGCCTGCTAGATTATGGATAGTTCTGGTTGATCGGACATTCCAACCGGCGTAGTTCATCTCACTGACGAAGACGCTACCATCGGGATTAACTCGCTCGACGATACCGACGTGACCGTAGTAGCCAGACTTGGTCTGGAAAATAGCCCCAACTGACGGAACGTGGTCGACCAGAAGCCCCGAAGCCCTCGCTCCACTATCCCAGGTATTGGCATTGCCCCAACCGCCACTGACCGGTAGACCCAGCTGAACTCGGCGGTTATAAGCATACCAAGTACAGTAACCATAGGCATAGCGGTTACCGCTAACGATCGGCACATAGAAGCCTAGAGTAGTACTGACGCCCGACGAATCATCATTATAACCATATGAGTATGAACTCCGCCCATAGCGCCGTCTAGCTCGAGGTGCGACATACTCCGGACGCTCTTCCTCAGGCAAGACACCATCCGGCAAAAGAATAGCTGTGCCAGTCGCCACCTTGTCGCTATTGAGGTTATTGATATTAGTAATCGACTCGGTAGACGACTTATATTTATCAGCCAGCGCCTTAAGGTCATCACCTTCCTTGACAGTATAGACTACGCCATCAACAGCCGGGATGGCGATAGTCGAGCCAACCGCCATAGCATCAGTCTTGAGACCATTAGCCCAGCGGATAGTCTGGGCTGAGACGCCATGTGCTTTAGCGATCGTCTCTGCCGAATCACCTTCCTTCACCACGTAAGTCGCCAAAGCCTTCGACTCAGTCGTCGGCGCCACAATCTGCTGTTTGCTAACGCTGGTAGCATCAGCCTGTGCCATCTCGGCACTTACGTTAACTGACTCTGCATTACTGGAGACGCTATTTGATGACGATAGATTAGTCACTGACGCCACCGCCGAAGCAATATTAGCCGACTTGACATCATCAGCCGTAGTCGAGCCTGTCGTTACCGCTCCGCCCGCCAGCTGCCCGCCGGTATTGTCAGACAAGCTGGTAGCGACAGCATTAGACTGGTTAACCTGGCCAACTTTCTGACCTTGTAGGATATTAACGTCAATAGAATCGCTAGTCGACACACCCGGCAGGCTAACCTGGGTGATAGAGTCAGCATGAGTGTAACTCGTAGCGACTAACGTCAGTACCAGTATGAAGACGGCGATGTAAGAAGCCCGTTGTAGGAACTTCTTGCTCCGTCCACTTGCCTTTGATTTGATTCTCTCGCTGGAAGAATTAATTAAATTACGATCAGTCATAGCTCGTGATTTAGATTAAATCGCTATTGATTATAGCAAGCCGGAGGTAGTTGTGTCAATGCTCTTTAGGGGTGGAGCAAGCTATCGACAGTAGTAGCAAAAGCTACTTGCACAGCTTGCCGCAGTGGTCAGCCACGGCCTGATTGTGCTGGTCAGCCGTCTCCGAGAAATATGTCTTGCCATCTTCGCCGGCCACAAAGTAATAGTAGCCACTCGCCGGAGGCTCCGCCACCGCCAGCATAGCACTCAGGCTAGGATTAGCGATTGGTCCGGGTGGTAACCCCGGATTATTACGGGTATTATAGGTCGAAGTACAGTCAGGTGAGTTAGTATTGCACATCCCCATCTTGTAGGCGTACTGAAATGTCACGTCCGAGCCTAGGTTCATCCCCGCCTCTAAACGATTGAAAAAGACACTGGCTACCAGCTTCTGGTCAGCTTGGTTTTTAACCTCCTTAGTCACAATTGAAGCCAGCGTGACACCCTGATAAAAGCTCAGTCCCCGACCGGCAAATTTAACCTTGAGATTATTACGACTACTGACCAGTGCCAGTTGATTGAGAGCTTTCTTAATCACCTTATCCAGCCCATCGCCAGCCAGCACCCGGTAAGTATCGGGGTAGAGGTAGCCTTCCAGGCTGGCATTATCAGGTTTGTCGGCTAAGATCGGGCTATCGTAATGAGCTGATAAAGCCTTCTCTATCTCAGCATCGGTATAGTCATAGCCCTTAAAGACCTCTTTTAGCTCGTTAAGAGTCAGCCCGGGAGGTATCTGGATATCGACCTCGTCACTATCAGCGGTGGCCAACTTATCAACAATCTTGGTCATGCCGTAGCTCGGACTAAGCATATGCGTGCCCGCCTGGATGTCCCCGCCATGAAGACGCTTATAGATTCGGAAAGCCAGAGTATTGCGAATAAAGCCCGCCTTCTGGAGAGCATTAGCCACTTCTTCAGTGGTAGCGCCCTTGTCAATAACAAACTGTCGGACGCTCTTATCTGCTGCATTGACCGGCTCGGACGAGCTACACCACCAAACGAAGACTGTCGCAACGGCAATAACAATGAAGATCGCTGCGATGACTGCGCTGTTACGCAAGATGCTATGTCTGCCCCGCCGAGCTTGACGCTTTTGCTGACGGCGCCGACGCCTCAGCTCACCTCGACTCAGCGTTGCCTCAGTCTCCGCTTCGATAATTGGCTTAAAGTTAAGCTCCATGAAATCGTTCGCTATCTCAAATGACGGCCGTCGCTTGACCTGACTGACATTCACCCGTTTATGACCCGGCTTAAGCTTGCCCACCTCTATCTTCATACCTTATTTCACCCCACCTAGATAATCAGTCAATATAACCACCGCTGCCTGACTATCCAGCGTGCCGTCTCGTAACATTTGCTCCTTAAAGTGCTTCTTGTCCCGGCGAAGCATTACCTCTGCCTGAACGGAAGTCAAGCTCTCATCCTGAAAAACCACTTCAACGCCCCGAATAGAACTAACCGACATAGCATCCTCCAGATCATCTGCAAACTGACGACAGTACTCACTCTGCTTAGTCTCTAGCCCCTCGGCATTGCGAGGCAGACCAACAACCACTGTCTTGATCCGGTGGTTTATGATCAAACGACAGATCTCAGCTAGAGCCTGCCCGTCATTCTCAACCGCTTCAGCCGGTGAGGCTAGTTTGACCTCGTTGTCACCAAGGGCAACACCAATTCGTCGAGCCCCGACATCCAACGCCATCAATCGCTCTAATTGCTTCATTGATCGACCGTATAAACAACCTTTATCTTATTCACAGCCGGTACCCGACTAACCCAGAAGGGCGACAGCGCTACGTTAACATCGCTGACGCCCTCGGTCTGCTTGAGCAGCGACTTAACCTCCTCTGATTTACGACCGGTCGCCTGGCGTTTGGCGCTAGCCTCGTCTATTTGCGGCCCTAGTTTGCCGGTGGTCTTAATAGCAACTGCATAGCCATTCTGAGCCGGAGCAAAGCCACTAAACGCTATTTCTTTAACGCCATCACTATAAATCTTCTGGTCGGGGCGTTTTTTGCTATTCAGCTGGTGAGACAACATCCCCTTTAGATCACCCCGACTAACCCCCATCAGGGTGTAGGTAATTTCCATACTAGCGGTCGCTTGACCAGACGATTGCTCGCCCACTGCCGGCGAGACTTTAACCTCGCTCTGCCCAACGCTAAAGCTATTGCCAATGGTTACTACCGAACCGGACATTTGACTAGCCAGATCCTTCTTAGCGGCATTACTATCGCCTTTTTTCTTTAACGCCGCCACCGCCGTATCGACGTCAGCTTGCGATACCACCTTAACCGTTTGTTTATTACCACCACTGAAGGTCACTTTAGCCAGGGCTGTCACTTTGCTGGAAGAGTAGCCCGAGACAGACAGGGCGGTATTCTTCTCGATATTACCCTCAGGACCGATGTTCACCGCTGTCGCCTTGACGCTATGATAAGTCTTACACTCCCCCGAAGCATCTTTACCACCAATAACCGTTACATCGCCGTCCGTCGTAAACTGCATGCCACTAGCATACAATCTGGTACCAGCTTCAATGGTGATACTATTCTTCTTGGGTGTGTCGCTATAGGAATCATTGGGGGTAGCGTTATAGCAAAAAGCCACTGTGCCGGTCGCCTTAGTACCAACTTCTTTAGTGCCGGTAGCGTTGAACTGCACTATCTCGTTAGCTTTCTTTTGCTTGATGACTGGAGGCAAGATGCCCTGCTCGTCATTGCGTTCACCGGATGGCACCAGGTTAAGCGTCCGCTCAATATCAACAGCAGTTGTTTTCGCCTTGATAGTAATAATCGCTTGAGGAGCAATAACGAGCGCCCAGATGATCAGTCCAATCAGCAGTATCAAGCCTCCACCGATTAGTAAAATCTTCTTTCTCAGATCGCCGATATCAGGGATCTTGATCCGCCTACCGGTCGGCCGCTTCGTCGTTCCGGGGGCTTCATCGTCAGCCACGCCGTCACCATCAGCGTCGTTCTTGATATGATCGTCCGTCTCGATAGCCGCCACAGCCACGGATATATCATCATCCATCCGCTCTCCAGCTGACTCTCTGGCAACATCATCCAGCCTGCCAACTGCTTCATTACGTCCGTCAATGATGTCATCGTCGTCATCATCGACGTTATCAACTTCCAGTAATCTCGCCTGAGCATTAATGTTCTTAGCCACCGGAATAGCTAGGCCGGAGGCTAAGTTGGTCAGCGCCTTATCCAGGGTGACGATACTGAGACGCTTATGCGCCAGCTTAGCTGCTCGTTGTAATAGCTTCAGGTTAACTGCGCTCTGTAATACTCCGATGCGCTTAGGTGGCACTAGCGCTACCACCGTCTCTTTGGCAGCCTTAATCTTACTCACGATAGAAGTTACGTCATCATCGGTATCGATGTAGATCAGGCCCCGACCCTGTAAGCCGGAACTTGGCGTATCATCTCGCCCTCGCTTCGCTACTCTGACCTTGACTCTCTGACTATCAAGCTTCGCCATCTTATATCCTTAGTACTCTATCTATTTTATCTCGGAACGTCTCCTTCGTCCCCGTGACTGACTCCATTGTATCATAGCCTACTCGCAAAAGCCCCAGGGCAGTAATCAGAGTGTGGTCAGTGATCTCGCCGGTCTCATCCTCTATGCCTGATACATCGCTAGGGCGAACGTGCTTGATGATCGGTCGTCTCGAGAAAGGTAAGTCCTTGTACCAGTTTGAGGTCTCCAGCCGATCAACCAAAGCGCCTAGTGATGAACCGCCACCACAGAGTAAGAACTTATTCGGTAAATGGTCGATAGCATCAAACTCGCTCAGCGCCAACTGCACGCCGCTGATCCAGACATCTAGAGTGTTGTCAATTGACTCGTTGACTGTCCGGAGTACGTTGGGCTTGATCTTGCCTCCGTCAATATTAAGCTTGAGCTTCTCGGCAGCCTCATAGCCAATGCTTAGGTCGCCACCGATCGTCTTAGTGAAGGATCGACCGGCCACACCAAAGCACTTAGTGCCCTCCACTCCGCCGTCATTAACCACGGCAATATCAGTACTGCCACCGCCGACATCGCACAATATCGCTGTATAATTAGGACTCTCATCTGCCCCCAATACCGCCCGAGCTACTGCAAAGGGCTCGGCTGCCACTGCCACCAACTCCAAGTTTAGCTCGGTTGCCGTCCGCTCCAACGCTCCGATATGAACCATCGGTGCAAATGCAGTGTAGATCTGGATCGCCACGTCTTTACCCTGGAAGCCAATCGGGTTGCTAACCTTGTAGCCGTCGATATGAATGCTGACGATAGCAGCATTAACTAGCTTGACCTCGACATCAGGATTACCCGTCTCAAAGGCAATCTGTTTCTGCGCCTTAGTAGCAGCCCTCTCTTGCACCTTGTCAATGATCAGCTGCATCTCCGCTTCACTCAGTTGGTGATCCGGGTTGGGGCGTTTATAACGAATAGTCGAAGTAATCCCCTTAACGAATTCGCCGGCAATGCCAATCACCACCTTCTTAGCCTGGACACCCGCCTGGTCCTCTGCTTTGGCCAGCGCTACCTCACAGTTCTTGACTACGCCAGTGATGTCAGCGATAGCTCCACCAAACATGTTACCTGTCTCTTGGCGGGCTCGACCAACCCCAACTACCCTCAGCTTATCATCAATCAGTTTAGCGATCAGAGCCTTGGTGTAGACCGTCCCGATATCTAAGGCGACGATATACTGATCAGTCTCCTCGACCCGTGAAAAAAGCTTCATATGCTAACTATTATACAACATAATCGGTTATGCCTATCCGGCCGGTACGCTTACCTCGGATAGTCATCAGCCTGATTCTCATAATTATAGTACCCACCGGGTAGCAGTTCGTCTTTCACATCGCTGAAATATAGCCGGTCCAGCGTCTGTCGCAGATTACTCGGAGTCAGGTATCGCTCCAACGTTGCTTCGGTAGTAGCTAATTGACCCGTCAGATTGTATAGCTGATCAGGATAAAAGATAGTCGAGCCGGACTTCTTAGCTTCGCCGACCAACCGAACCAGCTCAGTTTGGCTCACCGCAATCGGCAAGCTTCCTTCCAACTTTCGGGCCAACTGACCCAGCTTGACATCACTGTGAACTAAGTAAGTCAGATTCACCACCGGCTTGCCCTGATCCACCTCCAGCCACTGATCAATCGCATAAGCCCCGACTCTACTCACTACGTCCTCAAATGAATCTCGCAAGAGATCAGTCATACTCAGCAGTAGAGCATAGTCACTCTGATCCGGCTGATCAATCATTAGATGGACTCGTATCCGCCGAAAGGAACGACTAGCCCGCCTTTGACGTAGCCAGACAGCACGATAGACTTGACGTTTCGGTACCACCGCACTGTAAACTGGCCGTCCGACCGGCAACTCCTCAAATCGAAGCTTGGTCAATCGGTTGATCATGTCTCGAAAGCCCTCTTCATTGTCAATCTGATAAGTCACACCTACTTCGGCTTCGACACTACGTCGACACTGCTCCAACATCGCCGGCTCAGGCATAGAACGACTCCGCCGAAAGAACCGCCGAACCGAACCCATAGCTTGCTCGTCCCTAGTAGCAAACTGAAACATGATATAGCCGAGAAAGGTAGTGGCTCCATAGCTGAGGAAGGTACTGGGGAACCTGGTCCGGTACTCCCGACGTAGGTAATCGAACAGCATCGCTACCAGACAATGCTCATAGATATGGGCTACCCGACTGTCAATAATCGTCGGTTCAAGCTTCGCCCCTAAGAAGAGCCTCTCTATCTCATCATCGGACCCAGAGCTGATAAACGGTGATTGATCAAGCATAACCCCCTCCGGTTACTTCAAGGTAATCAACCGACTGGAGCCTCAGCTTCCGCAGAGTTCGGTTCATGTTGTCTACACTAATGGCCTTGATTAAATCATCCGTACCGGTCAACACCCCACTGCCGGAATACAAATCTAATGGACTGAAGTAGTGTAGTCCGACTCGAATTGATTTCCGAAAGCAATCACGGTCCTGCCCATTCATCACCAACTGATCCAGCATCTGTCTTAACTGATACCGAAACTGACGGCGACCAACCTGACGCTTTACCAGATACCGGTAGTGCAGAGTCAGGTCGTCATCACCACGATCTATCACCGAGCTGTAATCGTATCCAGCCCCAAAAGACCAAGCCAACCGATCTAGTTGGTCATTCACCGCCATCCGGATGATCGGCAGGACTAAGCGGTCGGTTAAGTCAGGCTTAACAAGCCGTAGATAAATCATCTGAAGACGGAATGATCGAGAGTCACGGCGAGAACTAACCCAATCGTAGCGAAAAGGTTCGGCCAGTTCCGGATCAACGATTGCCTCCGGATTACTCGGCAGGGAAACCGGCTTCTTACGAAGTAGCTCCGCCATAGTTTGATAAAAACGAGCTTTGTCCAAACGAATCGTCTCTCCTAATACCGCCTCAGTCTGTGCCAAACGGTTATCAAGTTGTGCTTCAGAAAGGACGTGGTGTGACTGCACAATCCGATCAACAGCTTCGGCCACTTGAGCCGAAATACATTCAATGTATAAAATTAGCCTCTGCTGAAAAGCCATTCGCCTGATCCAACAGACACTGCTACTATAAGGAAAACCTGCTTCCGCCAAACCGTCAATAATCTTCGTCGCCACGCAGATACTGTTCACCACTCCTAGGCGATAATCCAGCCCCGGCGTGGCTAACTGATACTGCAGACGATAAATCATAATACCCTGGATAAAGCGAGGTCGCCAACAATACAAACCAGCGACGACCTCGCCAAAAGAACCTGACATTCCCTACCTATTTGACACTACCGACGACTCTCCTGGCCACTCTGATCAGTATTAGTTCCATGCGTCCCCGGGTCAATGTGCTTACTCGGTCTATTGGCCCGCGCATTTTTACACTCCAGACTTTTTTGCTTAGACTGGTTTGACTTGGGACTACCCTTTGGTTCTTTTCTGCTCATAGCCTCCAAATGTACGAGGATGCAAAGCACTCCTTACCCGTTTACTGAATTAACGGGACTACAAATAGTATACGACAAATGTTCTCTTCAATAAAGCGCAACGCATTATCTCATAAATAAGGTTACCCATTAGCTTTTTCCATATTTCAAAACACTTTACCGGCAGTTCCGATAATACTTCTGGAGCTGAGACTTTGGTTTCTCGGGTATAGTACGCACTAGTTGGTTGTTTCTTACAAGCGGAACGATGTATTTCCTAGACACATAGCTCCTGGTCATACCCAAGAAATTAGCAATTTCCTTCAAACTACGAGGCTTGTTGCAATAGTCAAGGATAACACTCACTTGGTCACTCACTTGGTCACTCACTTGGTCACTCACTTGGTCACTCACTTGGTCAGGTTCGCTATCATGGCTATTGTTGTAAAAGACCACCTTAAACAAGCCCCTCCCCTCAATAAACTTTGGTTCCGGTAAACCGTATTTAGCCATCTCCCGCCTCATGGTGGGAATACCGGTATGTCTATTTTCCAGTGCCCTCATGAGGTCACCGTCAATTGCCGGGCACTTCTCCTCTAACAATCTAATAATATTCGGATTACGAGCTTCCATTATCGTATCAGTGCCCAACCTATCAATCCGATTTGGACCATATAGGGTACCCGGATTAATTATCTCTATCCTATCGCTGTAGACATATACCTGTATATAAGCTCTCTCAGTGTACTTACTATAATCACGATGAACCAAGGCATTCGTCACAGCTTCACGCAGAGCTCTAATAGGATATTCCGGTATGTCGGTTCGCTTACCGCTAAGATCAATAATCACCTTGGTCTTCATATTTCGCTGCAGAAAACCAAGCGCACCTGACAGCATTTGCTCTATAGTACCCTCGACTCGTTGATTGTCATTAAACCGCTGCCCATCTCCTCCTAATTCGCCCAGTTCCTTGCCGGGCATAGACGAACAAGCAATAAACAGCTGTGGGTAATACGCTTGTGGATAGTCACCAAAAACCATCATACCCGCCATCGTTGGCTTATTATCATTACAGATACCGCTCAGCTTCATAATCTTCTTATCGTCGTTCTTAGCAAAATTAGGCTTTTCAGACTTTACTTTCTTAATGTATCTGATGATCTCTTCACCGTTTAAGTCATCAATACCGGCTCGTTCAATCGGTCGTAGATCGTCAGGAACTCCTTCTTTGTAGCTTTGTTGAGCATATATCTCGTACGGCGTCATTTGCTCATCACTCTCTCCAACCCTAGTGTAAGCACCTCTATGAATACCACCTTTGGTGTAATAACATGGTTTTTCACTTAGAGGTAGTTCATAAACTTTAGCAGCAACCAGCGTCTTTCCCTCAAATTCGACCGGGCTAATATCCAGGTGAACTGGCGGACTCATAGAGTTCTTGCCCAACTCGGTTAATTTTTTCTGCAGATCCTCCACATCATAGACTCCTTCCACCTGGAAACTGTCACTAAGTCCAAAGATAATAATACCGCCATACTTATTTGAGAAGCTGGAGATAGTATCATAGCATTTCGGAAAGCCACCTTTGGCTGATTTAGCTTCAATTGAATATGTCTCCGTGCCATATTCCCTAAGTGTCGCAATAGCCTCTACTATTTCTTGTCGATCCATAGTCTATGATTTCTCTAGCTCTCACTAGTAGTATGACGTTTTACTGCGCTAGAACTTCTTTCCAGCGGCTTGGCTAAGCTGGCGCTGGCGACTCATCAGCTCGTTATAGTCCGCCCGCCAGGTCTCGGCAATCTTGAGTTGGCGCTTAGTCGCCTCCTCTACCGATAGTTCAATCGGGAAGCCATATGTGTCGTATAGCTTGAACACCTCACTGCCCGTTAACCCATTAGCTGACATCTTGTCAAACTCCCTTAGACCCTTCGCCAGGGTGCGACGAAAAGCCTTTTCTTCCTTGACCAGTACCGCTACCACTTCATCGTGACCTACCTCTACCTCAGGAAAGTCTGCTCGGTAAATCCCGGCGACTACCGGCACGATCTCCTCCATGAAGTTCTGCTCCACCCCCAGCTCCAGGGCGAAACGAATGGCTCGCCTGATTAGCCGGCGCATGACATAGCCCTGCTGCTTGTTGCTCGGCTTGACTCCATCAACCGCTAAGAAGGTAGCTGCTCTCAGATGGTCAGCGATCACCCGCATCGCCTGTTTTTCTTCATCGTATTTACGTCCGCTCAGCTGCTCCAGCTTGGTAATGATCGGCATGAACAAAGATGTGCGAAAAACATCCGGCGAGTCAATTGCCGCCGCCGCGATCCGCTCCAGCCCGCCACCGAAGTCAACATTCTGCTTTGGTAGCTTCTTAAACCCCTCTGGCGTACGAACGTACTGAGTAAAGACTTGATTGCCAATCTCCATGTAGTGACCACAATCGCAATTAGGGTGGCATTTATCACCATAAGCCGGGTCATGATCGACATGTTCAAAGGCATAGAAGACCTCACTATCCGGGCCGCAGGGATCACCCATCGGCGTAGTCGACGGACCGCCGTTACGGCTCCACCAGTTCTTGCCGCCATCATAGAAAAAGATCCGCTCGCCCGGCTTGATGCCTCGCTGACCACCCTGCGCCTCACTGCCAATATCAGCCAGCTTAGCCTCAATGCCTTTACTCTGGAACAATTCTTGCCAGATCTGCGCTGCCTCATCGTCCCGAGGAATACCATTCTCCAGATCACCGGCGAAGCAAGTCACATATAGTCGGTGTGGATCCAGACCGACTTCGTCGACCAGGAAGTTAAAAAACCAGGTGATCTGGTCTCGCTTAAAGTAGTCCCCTAGGCTCCAATTACCCAGCATCTCGAAGAAGGTAGTATGACGATTATCTCCCACCTCATCAATGTCTTGTGCTCGGACACAAGTCTGACTGTCGGCTAACCTAGTCCCCAGAGGATGAGGCTCGCCCAGTAGATATTTGAGCAAGGGCTGCATGCCCGAGCCGGTAAATAGGGTGGTCTGATCATCCTCTGGCACCAGCTTGGCACGAGGGATCACCGTGTGCCCATGTTCTTTGGCGCACTCTAAGAATCGTCGCCTGATTTCATCAGCATTCATAGCTGATATTCTATCATACTCAGCTATTCAACCTTGACGATCTCACCATCTTTGAGGTGTAGCAAACGTTGATTACGAGAGCCTCGAAACTTGAGCGACAAATCCCGCTCCGCCAAGATGAACGGGCCATCAATCAGCATATCAATCGACTTGACCAGCTCCCACATCTCGGGAGTCGACCAGTCTCGCCCCGCTTTGATGTCGTCATACAGGTAGCCGGTGAAAGATAGTACATTCCAGCCCATCTCTCGGTGCGCCCAATCGGCCAGTTCTTTACAAGCCTTAGCCTGAAGCATCGGCTCACCGCCACTCAGCGTTAGTCCGGTCTGTCCCTCCATCTGGCGCAACTTTTGCTTGACCCAATCAATCTTAACCACCGTACCGGCCTGGACATCCCAGGTCTCAGGGTTGTGGCAGCCAGGACAAGCTCGGTAGCAACCCTGGCACCAAACCACCGCTCTGAGCCCCGGTCCATCAACGATACTATCACCCGCCACTGGCGAAGCCAATCTGATCTCATCGTCCGCTAGTTGCATCTCAGACCTTAGCCATCATCTTAGCTTGATTAGCTTTCTGGAGCTCTCGCTCGGCTTTTTGCTCGGTAGTATAGACACCATTTTTATTGACCGTAACTCCATGCTTGACCCTGGCCTTTTCCTCGGCCTGCTTCGCATCATTCCAGCGATCCAGTGAGCCGACCAGGTAGCCGGTGATCCGACGCAAGCGTTCAAAGCTAGGTCCGTCCGCTTCGTGTCGGCCACAACTGGGACAAACATCGTCATAGATGATGCCGGTGAAGCCGCAAACCGGATCACGATCAACCGGATGGTTGACCGAGCCATAGCCAATCCCCGCCTCTTTCATATGGCGAATCACCGTCTCGAAAGCCTCAATATTCTGGCTAGGATCGCCATCCAGCTCAATGTAAGTAATGTGCCCAGCGCTACACAGCTCGTGATAAGGCGCCTCTTTATCAATCTTATTAAAGGCTCCTATCTGATAGTAAACCGGTACATGGAAGGAATTAGTATAGAACTCTCGGTCGGTCACGCCCTTGATCTTGCCGAAATGCTGACGATCTATCCGAGTGAAACGACCCGACAACCCCTCGGCCGGCGTACCCAAGATGCCATAGTTCAGATGATACTTCTCATCCTTATAATAATCAGCTCGCTGACGCATGTGACCGATGATTTCTAGCCCTTTAGCCTGCATCTCGTCTGACTCGCCGTGATGATGACCGGTCATCGCCACCAGTGTCTCAGCCAACCCGATAAAACCGATCGAGAGAGTGCCGTGCTTAGTGACCGCCTCCAGCCGATCATCCGGACCAAGCTTCTCACTACCAAGCCAGTTGCCCTGCCCCATCAGGAAGGGGAAATTGCGCACCAGCATATTAGACTGGAACTTATAGCGCTGATATAGCTGGTCAGCCACTAGATCCATCAGGTCGTCCAATTCTTTATAAAATCCCTTCCAATCCGGCTTACTGCGTTTACCCAGGCAGATACCGTGCTTGATACCCAGCCGCGGTAAATTGATACTAGTAAAAGATAAGTTGCCTCGCCCGATCGTAGTGCCGTTTGACTCGGGAAAGATTGACTCATAGACCCTGGTACGACAGCCCATAGTAGCGATCTCAGATTTATAATCACCCGGCTTGTAATACTTTAAGTTAAACGGCGCATCAATGAAGACGAAGTTAGGGAAGAGTCGCTTGCTCGAGACTCGCATCGCCAGCTTGAATAGATCGTAGTTAGGATCCTCCGGGTTGTAATTCACGCCTTCCTTCACCTTGAAGATGCTGATCGGGAAGATCGGTGTCTCGCCGTGCCCCAACCCCGCTTCGGTCGCCAGTAAGAATTGCTCACTGGCCAGATGCCCCTCGGGAGAAGTGTCAGTACCAAAGTTCAGGCTGGTGAAGGGCACCTGAGCACCTGCTCGAGAATGCATCGTATTCAGATTATGCACCAAGCCTTCCATCGCCTGATAAGTCTGGCGCTTGGTCTCCTTGATAGCGAAGTCAAAGATCTTAGCCGGAATGCCTTTGATCCGCTCGGTATATGTCAGCTTTTCCAGCTTAGCTGGGTCAAGCTTGATCTCCTTATCAGTAAAGTCATTGTAATGCTCTACGTTTGACTGAACGGCTTTACGATAAGTCTTATTAACGCCTGGTGCCATCGCCCAGTCGAAATTGGGGATAGCCTGCCCACCGTGTTGCTCATTCTGATTTGACTGCAAGATGATCGCCGTCAAGGCGGCATAACTACCGATACTATTAGGCGTCCTTAAGAAGCCATGTCCCGTCGAGAAGCCGCCATTAGCGAATAATTTCAGCGGGTCGGTCTGGCAGCAAGTTAGCGTCCCGGTGGCATAGAAGTCGAGGTCATGGATATGGATATCGCCATCGTCGTGAGCTCGGACATGCTCCGGTCGGAGTAGAAAAGTCTTAGCATACTCTTTCGACCCTTCCTCACCATACTGAAGCATCTTACCCATAGCAGTATCACCATTGACGTTAGCATTAGAACGCTTGAGGTCGCTGGAGTCCTTTGCTAGTGAGCCGGTAATGATATCAAATTGCGACATCAGCCGAGACTTTGAACCGCGCACTTTCGACCGTTCGTCCCGATAGACAATATACGCCTTAGCCGTCGTCTTGTAGCTAGAGTTCATCAGGATATCCTCCACTTCATCCTGAATCTGCTCCACTGTCGGGATCGTCCCGTCGTATTCCTGACTTAGTTTATCCGTCACCTTACCCGCTAGTTTAGTTGCTTCCTTGCTACTAAACTCCTTGGTAGCTGCCCCCGCCTTAGCGATGGCCGTAGCGATATTAGCTTGATTAAAACTGACGATCCGGCCATCCCTCTTCTGCACCGACTTCAGCATCCTGCCCTCCTTATGACTTTGTTTGTTGCATACGCTATATGTTGCGTGTATGATAGATTGTACTCACCAAGATATGGTGTAGTCAATAAGTAACCATACAATTAGCGTTATGCTTTTTGCAACAGACGCTATAGATAGCGACAGTAATCCGGACTGTGGAAAAGTATCAAATTACCTGGGTTAAAATGAGAGGGAGTATGAGAAAAGGGTTGGAGATAAAACATTTAACCGTAGCCACCAAAGACGGTAAGCAGATCATCAAAGATATATCCTTGCACTTTAGCGACCGGACCAACTACGCCCTGCTCGGTCATAACGGCTGCGGCAAGACTACCCTGGTCAGTGCTATCATGGGCTCGCCGGAGTACCGGATAGTCTCAGGGCAAATCCGGCTGGACGAGACGGATATCACCGATCTACCGCCCAACGAGCGAGCTAAGCTAGGCATCTTCCTGGCTATGCAGTCACCGATCGAGATCCCCATCAGCTGTAGCAATTTTCTCCGCTCCGTACTGGCTAATATTGATACCGGTGAACGTAATTTCTTCGACGTACTGGACGAGCTCAAGCAGGATGCTACCCGACTCGGCTTTGATGACTTCGACCCGCAACGTCAGCTCAATACCGGCTTCAGCGGTGGTGAAAAAAAGAAATCTGAGATCCTTCAGATGCTGGCTATTCGTCCCCGCTTTGCCCTTCTCGATGAGCCGGACTCGGGGCTGGACCGAGATAGCGTTAGTCGGCTAACTGAACGCTTACTCGCCATCAACTACCCGACCAGTCTGATCGTCATCTCCCACCACGACCACCTATTAAATGAACTCAAGCCCACCGTCACTTATAACCTGGAGGAGCTCTAGCTTTGTCTACGGTCGGTCTATCCGAGGCAACTATCCGACATATCTCGGCTATGAAGCACGAGCCGAGCTGGATGCTGGATATTCGCCTGGAGGCCTATCACGAGTTCGTCCGCCGGCCAATGCCTAACTTCGGTCCGGATCTAAGCAGCCTGGACTTCAGCACGATTGATTACTATCATCCGGTCAGAGAGCAAGTAGCGGATAATTGGGATCAGATCCCTGACGAGATCAAACAAACTTACCAGAAAATCGGTCTACCCGAGGCAGAGCAGCGCTACTTAGCCGGCAGCCAGGCCCAGACTGATTCCACTGCTATCTATAACCGTCTCAAGGAAGAGTGGCAGAGTCAGGGGGTAATCTTTACCGATACCGACACCGCCCTGAGACAGCACCCCGGCCTCTTTCGAGAGTATTTCGGCACCGTCGTCTCTAGTAGGGATAATAAATTCGCCGCCCTTAATACTGCCGTCTGGAGTGGCGGTAGCTTCATCTATGTCCCACCCGACGTACATCTGACCATCCCCCTGCAGGCTTATTTCCTGATCGACGTCAGTAATGTCGGGCAGTTTGAACGAAGTCTGATCATCGCTGGCCAAGGCTCGACCGTGCAATACGTCGAAGGTTGCTCTGCGCCAATCTTTAGCCAGAATACCTTACACGCCGCCGTAGTCGAGGTAATCGTCAAGCCACACGCCAGAGCCCGCTACACCACTATCCAGAATTGGTCGACTAATGTGATCAACCTGACCACCCAGCGGATGCTGGTCAAGGAAGAAGGTATCGGTGAATGGATTGACGGCAATATCGGCTCGCAGCTGACCATGAAGTACCCCTGCCTCGTGCTAGCCGAACGAGGCGCCAGAGGTAATATCCTCTCCTTAGCTACTGCCAAGTCGGGACAAAAGCAAGATAACGGCGGCAAGGCAATCCACCTTGCGCCCGACACTTCATCAACCGTCGTCGCCAAGTCGATTTGCTCCGGCAACGGCTCTAGTACCTACCGAGGCGAGATCATCATTGATGATCAAGCCGCCAACGCTCGATCTGCTACCAAGTGTGATACACTTCTGCTAAGTGGCGATAGCCTCTCTAATACTTATCCCACCAGCGTCATCAAGCGGTCTGACGCTAATCTCAGTCACGAGGCAACGACCGGACGGATCAACGAGCTGCAGCTTTTCTATTTGATGAGTCGAGGCTTAGACGAGGACGAAGCCACTAGCTTGATCATCCAAGGTTTTATCGAGCCCATCATTAGCAACTTGCCGATGGAATACGCCGTCGAGCTCAACCGTCTGATCGAGCTATCTATGGAGGGGTCGGTCGGATGAGACAATATATCTTAGGCGACATCAAGCAAAGGTATCTACTCCAGACTAACCGGCGGCGGACAATCAAGCTCCATTTCGTCCACCGAGAGCCTCGCACCGGGTCAAATATCTCTATCTGCATCGTGGCCGGTAGGCAGGCTAAGGTTAAATTGCAGGCTACTACCACTATCAAGTCATCTGCCGTCGATAGCCGCGCCTGGCTCGAGATCATCGTCATCACCAGTGACCAGGCGACCGTTCAAGCCGCCCCCAACCTCGAGATAGATAATAATCAGTGCCAGGCAGGACACGCCCTAACCACTAAGCATATCGGTAAGAATGAGCTCTTTTACCTGATGAGCCGAGGCCTAACTAAAGACCAAGCTTGGCAACTAATCGTCTCGGAGGTAACCGCCCGGTATCATAATGGAGTAAGATTATAAGATGATTAAAGTACGATCACTCTTCCCTATCCTAACCAGCCACCCCGAGCTAGTCTACCTGGATAGTGCTAATACCACCCTGAAATCTGATCTGTTACTGAAAGCACTAGCCAAGTATTATCATCATCACCTAACTAACGTCGGGCGCAGTGGCACCGATTGGTCGACTTGGGTAACCAGGCAATATCAGCTGGCCCACCAAGACGCCGGGGAACTAATCGGCGCAAAGAGCGACAATATCGTCTTTACCTACTCTAGCACCTACGCCATCAATATGGTGAGGCATGACATCCAGCGCACCATCCATCCCGGCGATATTATCTTGCTGACACTCCACGAGCATAATTCTAACCTGCTGCCTTGGCTAGCATTAGCGAAGCAGACCGGTGCTCGGGTGAAATATATGGAGGAGCTACCCCTATCAGACCTCTCAAGGGTCAAGCTATTTAGCTACAGCCTAGCCTCTAATCTAACAGGCGAGGTCTATGACTATCACAATTTGACTACTCAGATCAGGAAGCAAGGTGGCCTCGTCTTAGTTGATGCCACTCAGGCCGTACCACACCTAGACGTCAATATTGACCAGCTCAATTGCGACTTTCTGGTCTATTCAGCTCACAAAGTATACGGCATGACCGGGCTGGGGGTGCTATACATCGCCGATGACCAGATTCAGAGCTTAACACCGATGGTTTATGGCAGTCAGACCTTTAGCCACATCGACCGATCCGACTATGAGCTGCTGTCGTCTGCCGAACGGTTCGAGCCAGGCACTCCTAATATCGAGGGGGCATTGGGACTAAGGGTGGGACTCCAGCTACTTAAGGCATTTCGCCACCAGGAAGAGGCTCTAGGCGAGTACTTCCTTGATCAACTCCGGCAACACCAGCTCGACCGGTTCCTCATCGGCTCGACCGACCCGACCACCCGGCATGTCCCTATCTTTTCTCTAGCCCACCCGACCGTTCACCCCCACGACATCGCCATGCTTCTAGAGTCACAGCAGATCATCGTCCGAGCCGGCAAATCCTGCGCCGATATTCCGGCGCAACACCTCGGCGAAGCCCGAGGCGTCATCCGAGCTTCACTCGGTATTTATAACACCCAGCAAGATATCGACCGTTTCATCACCGGCTACAAGCAAGTCATTAATCGGCTAGGCGGCTAGAACATGGGCGATCAAGACCTGCTGGACGACATCATTTTTACCCATCGTCACCCCCGGTACCAAGGGAAGATCGCTCATATACCTCCTCTGACCGATGGCAACCCCAGTTGTGGCGACCAGATCGAACTATATCTAGACATCAAGGACGGCATCATTATCAGAGCTAGCTACACCGGTCAGCTCTGTAGTATCGCTACCTATGGTGCCGAGAAGCTCATTGGTGCAATTACCGGCAAGCCTCTAGCTGACGCCTTAGCCATATCGGCTAGCGACTTACTACCCCACGATTGCTCTCTTCTGTCTAACCCTACCAGGCTAACTTGCTTCACTACAGCACTGAGAGCATTGCAGAATCTAACTGAAATCACCTCTCCGAAGAGAGGTGACAATAAGATTGGTGAGTCAGGTGGGACTCGAACCCACGACACCAGGCTTAAGAGGCCCGTGCTCTAACCAGCTGAGCTACTGACCCTCAGGGAGGTAGTAGCTAGATAATACCATATAATAGCTGATTGGTGAAATAGCGGGAGCAAACCAATTAGCGCACCTTCAGACTGTCGTCGATATGTGTCATCAGCGGATCAAGAAAGAACTCAATTATCCGCCTTTTACCTGTAGTAATCTCTGCTGACACGCTCATGCCGGGCAGTAGCTTTAGTCGGTTCTTTTTCGAGCTATTAGCGCCAGATAGCTTAACTTTAGCCTTGTAGACCAGCCCTTTCTTCTCATCCTGGATGGCGTCAGGGCTGATGTTTTCGACTGTACCTTCTAAGTAACCGTAGCGTTGAAAAGGATAAGTCGCCACCTTGACCACCACTCTCTGCCCCACTCTGACAAAGCCCACATCTTGATTGTCCAAAGTTACATCGACATAAAGTAAGTCATTATCGGGGACGATCTGAGCAATCCGCTCTGCTACATTGACCACCCCACCGATCGTCCGAGTATTTAGCGCTAATATCGTACCGTCAACCGGCGCAGTGATAGTGGTCTGTTCCAAAGCTCGCTTGGCTTTAGCTAGATTATTTTCCAGCTCAGCAATCCGTTGCTCCTGAGCAATGACTTGTCCACCAATCGAGCTATTAGTTTCAGCTAAGCTGACCTGTGATTGACTCTGCGCCTGAGCCAGCGTTAACTGAGATTGCAACACCTGCTGTCCTTGACTAGTAGCGGCACTATTGGCAGTTGTAATACGCTGTTCTAGGGTATCTAATTCATTTTGCAGACGAATCCGCTCAATGGCATTCGCCGACTCTAATTTCTGTTTGACCTTAACCTGACGATCTTTCAGCTTCTGCGCCTCACCTTCCAGCTGAGCTTTGGTTTGCTGGTTGAACTGTAACTGCCTCTGATGACTAGCAATACTACCCTTTAGTGCCCGCTCCTTGGCACCCGCTAACGCTAGCTGCGAAGCGGTAAACTCTCTGAGAACTGCCTTAGCCTCATCTGATACACCCGCACTATTAATAATGTCGTCAGCACCATTGCCCATAGCCAGTCGTCGCAAGATATCACGCTCCGCCCGAGCAATATTCAGGCTCTGAGCGGTAGTCGCCAGCTCTTTCTCAGCAGTAGTCTTGTCCAGTTCGACCAACACATCGCCCTTATGAACCCGCTGACCTTCCTGTGCTGTAATTCTTTTCACTACACCATAGCTTGCTGATTGCACAACCTTGACACTACCATCATTAGATACTCTGCCATTACCCACCGCAACGATATCAATTTGCCCTAAATACGCCCAGACTAACGCTAAGACCAGTAGGATCGTAGTCAACCAGATCACCACTGCCCCAAATGGAGCGGCCGGTGTCTCAATGATCTCTTCCGCAGCCGGTAGAAACTCATATCGTAGTCGTCGGTCTCGCTTCGGTATGATCATGCCTCATCTCCATTCTGCTGACGATACAGGTAGGCATATAGGCCATTGCGCTTAAGTAAACTAGCCGGCGTACCATATTCAATAAGCTGACCTTTGTCGATTGCCATGATCTTATCTACCGTCTTAAGCGTAGAAAGACGATGTGCGATGATAATCACTGTCCGACCAGCAGTGATTTGTTGTAAATTACGCTGGATAATATTCTCAGACTCGTAGTCTAACGCTGAGGTCGCCTCGTCGAAAACAAGTATCTTAGGGTCGTGCAGTAGAGCTCTAGCTATGGCAATACGTTGTTTTTGTCCGCCGCTCAAGCCCTCGCCCTGCTCGCCGACGATCGTATCATAGCCACTCGGCAACTCGGTGATAAACTCGTGTGCACCGGCTATCTTTGCTACTCGCACGATATCATCCATGCTGCTACCTGGTACATGCACGGCAATATTATCTCGGATGCTGGCGTTAAACAGAAAGTTCTCCTGCAATACCACGCCAATTTGACGACGCAACCAGCTCGGATCGGTAGTGGCGATATCAACCCCGTCGATCAAGATTTTACCCGACTCCGGCACATATAGTCGTTGTAGCAGCTTTGATATAGTACTCTTGCCCGATCCGCTCCGACCGACCACGCCTACGACTGTACCGGGACGAATACCAAACGATACATCACGAATGACTTCCGGGGCATCCGGGGCATAGCGAAACCGCACATGTTCAAAACGAATATCACCTATGATCTGGGGTAAACGTGACTTATTCGGGTCGAGAGTCGGCTCCGGCTTAGTATTAAAGATGTCACCCAGACGCTTCATCGATATACCCGTCTGCTGGAAATCCTGCCATGACTGCACCAGTCTTAGCACCGGTCCACTAACCCGACCACTTAGCATCCGAAAAGCGATCAGCCCACCAATCGTCAGACTACCAGCCATCACCATATGAGCCCCTACCCACAAGATGATGATGTCAAAGACTTTCTGAATTAGCTGCCCTAATGCACTGGCGTTACCTGCCAGCAGGTTAGTCCGATAGCTCGCTCTGACATAGTTAGCTAGTCTCCCCTCCCAATTCTTTTGTAGCTGAGGTTCAAGAGCAAATGATTTAATAGTCTGCGCCCCGCTGATTGACTCGACTAGGTACGACTGCGATTCAGCACCTGTGTCAAACCTCTCATCCAGGCGTCGACGTAATAGTGGAGTAATAACACCGGACAAGATGACGAAGGCCGGTAAGCTACCGATCACCACCCAGGTTAAGGTTGAGCTATAGAAGAGCATTACCACGATGTACACAAACATAAAGCAGATATCTATCAGGGCAGTCATCGGCGTGCCGGTCAGGAAAGTACGAATACGCTCCAGCTCAAATACCCTCGCCGTAGTATCGCCAACTCGCCGTGTCTCAAAATATCGTAGCGGTAGCGCAAACAGATGACGAAACAGACGAGAGCTGAGAATGACATCTATCCGTGATGTAGTGTGAGTAAAGATATAGTTGCGAGCTACGCCAAGTGCTCCCTCAAATAAAGCAATCGTTATCAGCCCGCCGACTATCACATCAAGAGTGGAGACACTATGATGAGCCAGTGCTTTATCAATCACTACCTGCATTAGGATCGGCGTAAAGATACCGATCACCTGCACCACCAGAGCAGCCAGTAGCACCTGAAGTAGTGGTTTCTTATACTTAATGATCGTCGGGATGAACCACTTTAGGTTAAACTTCCGATCCGCTTCTTTCCAGAAACGCTGAGTGAAGAGCAGCACCCGACCGGTCCATTTACAACAGAAATCGCCCTCCGACATAATTTGCGGTGGTGTACCGTCCGGCATCAAGATCAGCACCTTGCTGCTACCATCTTCATCATTAGCGATCTGCGCCAGTACGGCAAACCTCTCCTCTTTCATACCTACAACCACGGGCATGGGTAGCTTTTTAAGCTGTTTGTATCTGACATCAGCCGCTTTAGATTTTAGCTTCATCAGCCTAGCTATCCGAAGCATGTCCATTTCGGTCATACCGACCTTGGGATTGATCGCTAATGTGTGAATTATCTGGTCAGGGTCAGCCGGGATGCCATGAAACTGAGCAATTGTCATGAAGCAGTATAGCCCCGGGTCAGTGCCGGCGTCCGGGCTGTCAGTAAAATCTACTCTATGATGATGCACTTTCGTGCCTGTGTCAATATTGACACTATCGTCCGCCGGTATTATCTCTGGGTCATTCTGCTTACTCTTCCCTCTCATCGACTACCTCTGACCTAAAATATATCAGAGGCAGTAGACCCAACCAAGCTTAAGCGCTGGGGATAGTCCAGTAATCCTGAAGGATTGTCTGCACTTTCGACGGCTGGCTTTTTAGCGCTTGCTCCCAACTCATGCCGGTATCGTGCTGGAAGGTTGCCATCGCCTGGATTAGTTTGTCCACCTGGGTGTTGGTAATCATACTACCATTAGCCGTCCGGACGTTTTCGATCTGGTACGACTTACCATATTGCCATGAGCTGACGGTAACAGAGTCTGTCGAACCGTGTTGACTAATCTGTAGGTTATTATTTACATACTTGAATATCAGGTCGGCTGGTTTAATGCCGGCGCCGAAGCGGATGGTATCCAGGTTGCCTTCAGTTGAGTCCTCGTCATAGATAGTATCTTTACCATCACCCTTAGAAAAGATGTAGGTATCGTTACCATGGCCACCTTGTAGGTAGTCATTACCCTTACCGCCGATGATGGTATCGTTGTTACTGCCACCGTATAGGCTATCATTGCCGGCTTCGCCGTAGAGGATGTTCACCCCGTTCGACCCATAGATGGTATCGTTACCATAGTTACCGGCAATAATGTTGTCCCTATCCACCGCACCGCTCATCACATCGTCCTTAGCTGTGCCCCTGGCAGTCGTAAACGGCGTGGTGTCAATGATCTTCTGGTAGTAGGCAGACTTCCTAGCATAGTAGTCTCGCAGACTACTGAACTCTTTCTCTGTCACCAGACCACGGTTCTTAAGGATGCGAGTCACCTCGCCCAGCAATCTCTCACCCTCTTGCCTATTCTGCTTCAGCTGAGCATCCAGATACGCCTTGACGCTAGCTATATCTAGCTTGATTGGATTGCCATCAGAGGATAAGTCTATATGGTAGGTAAACTTACGAAGTGTGCTATCCATCGTGCCATCCTGCAGCGATAGCATATTGTAGATACTCTCCGCCAGATTACCATAAGCTTGCTCTAGAATAGGAGCTTCCTGGCCAGTCGGGGAACTGGTCGGCGAATTGCGGTAGCTCGTACCGGTAACTATCTCAAGAGCAGCCAGCCTCCTGGCGTCGATTAGCCCACCCCGGCTCGCCGGGTCAACCTTAGCCACACCCGTCCAAGTGAAGAG